>Ga0307372_10009407_pt1 | contig 13477 bp, 8 predicted proteins | sample OX1MG_FD_202533 | JGI IMG/M metagenome (GOLD analysis project Ga0307372, IMG submission 202533) | Soil microbial communities from Risofladan, Vaasa, Finland - OX-1 | ecosystem: Environmental > Terrestrial > Soil > Coastal area > Acid sulfate soil | place: Finland: Risofladan, Vaasa | collected...
CCTCGTGCTCGACCTGTTGCCGCCGCGTCAGCGCCAGCGTCGGCCCGGAATCGCGATAGAAGAGGAACCGGGCGGATTTGGACAGAAGTTGGGCATCCGAGGCGTCACGTCCGTAGACCGAGACGTCGACGCGTCCACCGTCGACCAGCGCGCTGAACCGACCTACTCCCCACTCCTGTTCGGGATTGGGCACAACATCCCGAGCGGTCAGCTCGAGGTCCCGCAGCAGGAGTTGCACCTCACCGGCCGAAGGCAACCCCAGCGGCGATCCGAACAGCAGATGGACCAAGGCCGTCACGCCCCAACCCAGCGCCAGACTGGCCACGATGGCCACCGGCACACCCGAGCCGTTGACCACCGCGGCCAGGGCCAACAGCCCGATCGCCGTCTCGATGCACAGCTGCAACCAGCGGCTGAGATACGGCAATGCCGCTGTTGCCACACCGACGGTGGCGGCCACCCGGGCCACGGGAAACGACAGATCGAAGTGATGGTACGACGGATCGGATGGGCGACCTCCGGTGGGCCCGAGCACCACGGTGAGGGCAACACAGATCGCCCAAGCCGCCAACCCCGACAGCGCGATGTCGCGTATCGCGGACCATCGGCGGGAGACCAGAGCCAGGATGGCAATGATGGCGATGACCCCGAGGGAGGTGATCCACCAGATGGTGGATACCAGCCAGTGAATACCGTTCGGCGGTGACGACAAGGTCGATGCGATGGCGTGTTCGGTGTTCGAGTTGGCCTTTGTGAACACCCAACAGAGCAGCACCACGAGGCTGCCCACGCCGAGCCGGAATGCGTCGGAGCCCCGCCGGCGGGTCTGACCATCTCCGACCGGAGCGAATACGATCGCCTTCCAGGTTCTGCCGCTGTGTCTCCATCTCGATGACCGTTGTCCAGTGCCGGCCGCTGCTGTTGGAACCTCAACGCCCACCGACGAGCCCGGCTGATCTGATCCGCTGGCGTGGTCAGCGCGGTCGAGACCGGCATCGTGGTTGTGGATTTGCTCCATCGCACTCAGCACACTACGACGTGGCACTGGTGCATTCGGAGACTGACCATGCACCATCGCACGTCGCTCGGACAGATCGGACGACCGACTCCGGTGGCGGACTCGGTTGCTCAGCGAGCTCCGGAGTCCTAACCCGCGGCAGAACCGAGGAAACTGGCGTCACCGAAGGCGAAGATCCCACCATCGGACGCCACCATCCAGTACCCACCACCATCCGGGGCGGAGGCCATGCCCACCACCGGCTTGTTCAGTCTGATGTTGCCGGTCGATCCGTAGAAGGCCGCACCACCGAAGGCGAAGATCCCACCATCGGACGCCACCATCCAGTAGCCCTGGCCACCGGGCACGGCGGCCATCCCCACCACCGGTTGATTCAACCTGATGTTGCCGGTCGATCCCAAGAACGGCGCATCGCCGAAGGCGAAGATGCCGCCGTCGCTGGCCACCAACCAGTACCCGCGCCCGTCGGGGGTGGCTGCCATGCCCACCACCGGCTTGTTCAGTCTGATGTTGCCGGTCGATCCGAAGAACGCGGCGTCTCCATAGCTGAAGATGCCTCCGTCGCTGGCCACCAACCAGTACCCGCCTCCGTCGGGAGTCGACGCCATGCCCACCACCGGTTTGTTCAGTCTGATGTTGCCGGTGGAGCCGAAGAACGCCGCGTCTCCGTAGCTGAAGATTCCTCCGTCCGTAGCCACCAACCAGTACCCCAGTCCGTCGGGGGTGGGTGCCATGCCGACCACCGGTCGCGACAGGGCCATGCCATCGGCCGAGCCTTGGAACGTGGCACCACCGAAGGCAGAGACTCCCCCGCTGCTGCCAGCTACCCAATACCCCTGATCGGCGGATGTGGCGGCCATGCCGACGGCAGCACTGTCGAGGGCAGTGGTGGTGGTGAACCAGTCCGACTTCAGACCCAGAGCGCTGGCGAATTCGTCGCCCGTCAACGGCACATTCTGATTGGAGCCATTCAGCGTCATAGCCATGACCCTCCCGCCCCACTCGCCGTCACCGTTGCGGCTGGTGATGCTGATCGACTGCAGGGTGCCGAGTTGCGGCCATGTGGCGTCGATGGTCGACACGGCGATCGATGCCGTCCAGGTGTGATTGGGGTTGCATGCTCCGGGCACGCAGACCGAGTCCCCGGCATCGACGACGGCCGGAAATCCCCCGGGATTGGTGAATCCTCCTGTCGACGCCGAGTACTGGGTAGCCGCCACGCCTCCTCCGGGGAACTCCATAACCTGGCCACCGGTGTCAGCCACCGCAAGATCGCTGAGTGCGCTCTCATTCAAGGTTCCGCGATAGCTCTGGCACGAGAGATCGCACGTATCGGCGTAACCCCCATAGGACCCGATGCCGGCCATGACATACGACCGGGCCGCCACCGCTTGGGCCTCGAGCTCCTGAAATCCCCAGGGCTCGCCCTGGGGGCCCGCCGTTCCGAGCGTTCCCCAACTGGCAGGCGACTCGTTGGGCACGACTCCCGACACGTACTGTTCGAGGGGGACGATATTGACCGTTCGAGCAGCAATGTTTGAATTGTACGTCGCCTCGATCGAGCCCCTCATCGTGAGGTTGCCCGGTCCCTGACACAGTTGCAGCGCCTCGGAGTTGGCGTTCGGATCGCCCAAGGCCGGATTGTTGTTCGGCGAAGCGACCGGGTCACTGACACTCGTGATTTGCACCTGCCACGGACCGGCACATCCGGGGCCGGTCGAAATGCTCCATGTCCCTCCGATCGGGCTCATCTCGACGGCCTGGTTCGCAGGAATGCTGAGACCGGCAGCGGTGAACGGCGAACCCGAGGTCACGATGACCGTGTTTCCGTTGTTCTCCGTCATGGCCACCCGCACCTGGGTGCCCTGCTGCGGCCCGGACAGTCCGGTCAGCGTCGTTCCCCCGTAGTAGTAGTCCACGATCGATTGGTAGCCCGTTTGGGAGAGCGCATAGCCGAGCGCACCCCATTGCCCCATGCCATGACCGTGACCGTACCCGTGGCCTTCAAAGGAAATGGTTGACGACGGGTACGCCGAAGCGATCGGCGAACGCGCCACCACACTCGCCACCGAGCAGACCACCAGGAGCGTCATTGTGGCGAGCACCCTCGGCCACCTGCGGGCGGCCCACCCGGTTCCATCGGTCTTCTGCGTTCTCACCTGCACCTCGGGGGGTCAGCGTACTGGGCGAGTCCTCCCAGAACGCGGACACTCAGCTCCCAGTCCTCCTCCCGAGATCGACACCGGCATTGGCGGCGGTTACAAGCCAGGGACGTCAGTCGACCCCGGTGGCGGCGTTGAACACAGCCGGAACCGAGCCATAGAAGCCTGCATTTCCAAAGGCGAAGAGGCCACCGTCGGACGCCGCAAGCCAGTACCCGACAGTCGAGTTGGAAGCCATGCCCACGATGGGCATGTTGAGGGCGATGTTCCCGGTCGACCCGTGGAAGGCGGCATCGCCGAACGCGAAGATGCCGCCGTCGGTGGCCACCAGCCAATAGCCGCCACTCGGATTGCCCGCCATGCCTACGATCGGCCGGTTGAGATGCGATCCGCCCATCGACCCGCTGAAGACTGCGTCGCCGAAGGCGAAGATGCCGCCGTCGGAAGCGACCAACCAGTAGCCGTTGCCATCAGCCGTGCCGGCCATGCCCACGACCGGCTGGTTCAAGTGGATGTTGCCCGTGGAGCCGCGGAACGGAGCACCACCGAACGCGAAGATCCCGCCATCGGAAGCGACCAACCAGTAGCCGTTGCCGCCCGGGATCGCAGCCATACCGACGATCGGCCTGTTGAGCGCGATGTTTCCGGTCGATCCGTGGAATGCGGCGTCGCCGAAGGCGAAGATGCCGCCGTCGGACGCCACCTCCCAATAACCCTTGCCGTCACCCGACGCCGCGATGCCCACGATTGGTCGGTTGATATGCGATCCGCCCATCGACCCGTAGAAGGCTGCATCGCCGAAGGCGAAGATGCCGCCATCGGAGGCGACCTCCCAATATCCCTTGCCATCGGGAGTGTCGGCGATACCGACCACGGGCTGGTTGAGATGACCTGGCGGCGGTTGGAGCAACGATCCAGTGAGTTGAGCGTTCTGGTGGAACATGGGCCACGAGCGCTTGCCCAGCGAGCGTCCGGTTGATCCAGCCACTTCATAGTGCTGGATGACTCCGGCATTCTGGCCGTCGTATCCGGCGATCGTGATCCCAATGGAACCGTTCGGGTCGATTGTCACCATCGGCGAATTCTGAAGTGCCAGCACACCAGATCCCAGTGTGGCGACCACCTGGGCACTCCGGCCATCGAAGATGACCAGGCCATTGGTGGTCGGGACCAGAACGTCGTTGTAGCCGCCGCCAGTGAGATCGGCCGTCGTGACGCCGCCGAGTATCCGACCAGATGTGGCCTGTGGCCAGCCGGGCAAGGGTGTTCCGTTTGCGCCGTTGAGGGGCCACACCAACCCACCGGACCCGGTGTCGACACCTTCGACCACCTGGACGCTGCCGTCACCCACGAGGTCGCCGATCGCCGGGCTGCTGGTCGTGATCCCATGAAGATTGGCCTGCCACGCGATATTGCAGTGGGAATCGGATGCCAACAGCGTGTTGGTATCCGACGCTCCCCCGTAGAACGAGCCGGTTCCCACGGCAATCCCCACTTGACCACCGGCCAGGAAGTTGCCGACTGCTGTCGATGAGTCGACGGTCTGATTGGTGCGGTGATCACAGATCAGGTTGCCACCGGGTCCAAGTACCCGGATGTGGCCACCAGCGGTGTAGGTGACGCCGTACGCCAGGCCCGGAGACGAGTCGCCACCCTCCACCACGTCGGTCTGACCATTGCCATAGAGGTCGGCGAGGGATGGCGTGGAGAACCCGCTGTCAGCGGTGAAAAAAGGCCACCCGCCGAGCGTGGAGCCGTTACCGGCATCGAGCGCATATTCGTCCTGACCGAGGGCCGGGGCCACGACCCCATTCACGCCATTCAGATTCCCCACGGACAGGGAGGCCTGCACGCCGTGCGGGCCGTTCGGGTCGGTCGCACTGCGTTGCCAGAGTTGACTCCCCACATGGTTGAAGCCGTAGTAGCCGCCGGTGCTGGGTTGGGAGGCGTTCCCCCCGCCCACGAAGACCGACTGCGTTCCGAAGCCGTCAGAAGTCGCTGATGGGGTCGAGTCGATCGGCACCCCGGTGTGGGCCGGCCAGCCTGGGGTTCCCGAACCGTTGGATAGGTGAAATGCCCACAGGTTGCCCCCTCGATCGCCGACCACCACTGAGGCACCCAAGCCGTCCAGCGTGGCCACTGAGGGAGAGCTCTGGGCGATGGGCGACCCACCGTCAGGAAGGTTCTGTTGCCAGACCAATGAGATCGGCAGTGCATCATGCGACACGGGCGTCGACGCCGATGCCGGCGTGGACGGGACTCCGACGGCCAGTAGCCCGCTGGCCAGGCCCAGAACCGCGGCGACCCCACTGACGAGGACCCGACGGAGAGCCCGTTCCGATCGCTGGCCCGGAACTACACCGTTGGCGTCCTGACGCTGGCCCATCTGATCACTCCCAATCGTGGTTGCTCGATCGGGCCACGACATTCCGGTGCCGCCACTCACAGTGACCATCCTCCTGGCTGATGGTGTGCGTCGGCACGCGCTCGTCCGGCCCTCCCCTGGTATCGGTCACGTAGGCATTGAACTGAACCGCTTTTCGACCATCGTCGTTCGCACCGGCCTGACGATCGGCTGGGTCAGGCCGCGCAGGCGGTGTCGAGGGCAGAGAGGAAACGGGTCCTCGTTCGTTCCAGGGCAAAGGTCTCCACCCGCTCCGCCGACGCGGTCCTCAACACCGCTCGTAGCTCCGGGTCGGTGACGATCCGGTCGATGGCCGCCGCCATCCTCCCCGACTCCTTGTCGGGGAGGATCAATCCGGCACTGTCCACGGTCTCGGGAACCGCGGTGTTCGCGTAGGACACAATCGGCAACCTGTGGTACATCGACTCCAACAGCGGGACGCAGAATCCCTCGTGGTTGGAGAGGCAGACGAAGACGTCGGCGGCGTCGTAGTAGGCGATCAACTCCTCGTGGCTCACAGAGCCGGCAAACTCCACCGCCCCCGCCAGACCAAGCTCCTCGACGAACTGTTCGAGGGCATTCTGATAGTCATCGCTGATCGGGCCCCCGACAAGGTGGAGACGCGCTTCAGGATCGTAGAGCCGGCGATAGGCCGCCAGGGTTTTGATCAGGTCGTGTTGGCCCTTGTGGGGCGACACCTTGCCGACGAACAGGAGATCGGTTCCACCCTCGGCCTTCTGCTTCGCGAGGCGCGCCGACAGGGCACGGTCCGGAGACCCCGAAAAGCTCTCGAGGTCGATGAGGAGTGGCACTGTCGTCGCCGACCGGTACCCGGCGGTGCGGAGCTCGTCGGCATTGAAATCGGAGTCGGCAATGGCGAACTCGGTCACCGGTGCAAGATCGCGGAGTTGGGCTCTCCCCCACCGCACCTCCTCGCCGACGGCGGGTATCCACGCCTCGATCAGATCGGCTGGGGTGATGTTGTGGTAGTTCACGAATTTGCGCTCACCGCGCTCGCGGAACATATCGGCCACGCCACTGCCGATGGACAGCTGATAGAGGAGGACGCGACCGCTGGACGAGCGATCGCCGAGCCGGCTCACCGGATAGCCGAATTCGACCCGATCCGGAGAGGCGTTTCCGTAGTAGATGTCCGACTGATACCCGTTCGACCGCAGCAAATCCCGGAGTTGCACGGTATGGCCACCGATGGCGTCCCGGCTGGCCAACGACGGTATGACCTGGTCGATGCGCTCGACGGTCACCGGTCGGTCATGAGGCGGACTCTTCCCAGCCGGCCAGGGGCGAGAACTGGGCGCCGCTCACGACCGGTACCTCCCCGGTGTGTCCGTTGGATCGGAGTCGGAAGCTGACGTCGAGGGGAAGGCGAACCCGGCCGGTGGCGCGTCCCGGATTGGCCACCTCGAACTGGGTCACCTGGTCCTTCCAGTCGAAGATCGCCGTATCGGTGGCGCTTCGCACGCCGACGCTTACCGAGTAGGTGCCATCGAGCAACGGCACCTCGGGGAACAGGAACCGGACGATCCCGCCGCCGGTGGGGATCTCCATCTCACAGGCCGGGTCATCGGGGTCGGAGGCGAAGACCAGTTCGTTCTTGTCGTCATGGATGGCCACCGTGGCCATGGCATTCGGAACGGCGGCCAGACTGTCGACGTCAGCGATGATGGTCAACGACTCCCCGGGGTACATGTGGCTGCGCGAGCCGACCCCGCCGTGTTCGGTCTGGACCGTTCCGATGGCCAGCACGTTGCCCTCGATGCCGCCCGACTCCGAACCTTCGAGGGTGCCGACCCCGAGGAGATCTGCCAGATAGGCCCGAATGGCCTCCCCCGGCTCGTCGATCGTGATCACCTTTCCATGGTTCATGACCATGACCTCGGTGCAGTTCTGACGGATGGCCTCGGTGCCGTGGCTCACCACCACGATGGTGCGACCCTCGCGCTGGAAGCGCTTGATGTGGTCGAGGCACTTGCGTTGGAAGGCGGCATCGCCGACCGCGAGCACTTCGTCGACGAGCAGTACATCGGGTTCGACATTGACCGCCACCGCGAACCCCAGTCGGACGTACATGCCCGACGAGTAGAACTTGACCTGGTTGTCGATGAAGTCCTCGAGCTCGGCAAAGGCCACGATCTCATCGAAGCGCTTGGCGATGTCGGCCTTGGAAAGACCGAGGAGCGATCCGTTCAGGAAGATATTGTCTCGACCGGACAAGTCTGGTTGCATTCCCGCTCCGAGCTCCAACATGGCGGCCAGACTTCCCCTGACACGGATCTCACCCGAGGTGGGCTTGAGGATGCCGGCCACGCACTTGAGGAGCGTCGACTTTCCGCAGCCGTTGCGACCGAGGATGCCGAATGTCACCCCCTGGTTGATCTCCACATTGACATCCCGAAGAGCCCAGAACGGGGTGTACGGCATCTTGCCCCCGTGGATGACCCGCTCCTTCAGCGAGGTGTGCTTCTCGTTGTAGAGGCGGAACTGCTTGGAGATGTCCTTGACTTCGACAGCAACGCTCATCGGTCAGAGCTCCTCAGCGAAGTTGCCCTCGAGCCGGCCGAAGACCATCAATGCCAACATGAAGAGACCGATGCTCACGGCGAGCATGATGGCCACCAAACCGGCGTAGGTCCCCACCCCCCACGTTGGGAGAACGTGGTACACGGTCTTTGCATAGGAGTACTGCGTTCTTCCATAGATGGCTCGCTGGAAGGTCATGGCGATGGGCGTGATCGGATTGGCCAAAAAAACGTACTGGAGCCAATTCAACGACGGGTGATTCTTCTGCTCGCCGGACAGGAAGATCTGCCCATAGGTGTAGACGATCGAGGTACCCCAGAACCAGGCCATCAGGAGCACCTCGGTGAGGTGCTGGGTGTCACGCAGGTAGACATTGACCGCCGAAAGGAAGATCGAGATGGCACTGGTGAACACGACCAGTGCCACGATGGCCAGCGGGAGGATGGCCACAAAGGTGAAGTCCGGTTGAATGCCGAACAACAACATCGCGCCGATCAGCACCACCACTTGAATGGCGAAGAGCACGATCGAGACGCCGACCACCGAAAGGGCCAGGAGCTCGCGGGGAAAGGCCACCTTCTTGACGATCCCGGCCTTGCCGACGACCACCGTCGTCGCCGACATGGCCGCCACGTTGAACAGGTTCCATACCAGCAGGCCGGCGAACAGCCAGATGGCAAAGTTCGGCTGGTGGTTCCGGGCGATGATCTTGAACACCACGTAGTAGATGGCGAGCACCAGCGCCGGGTTGAGCATCGACCAGAGGTAGCCGAGCACCGAATTCTTGTACTTGACCTTCAGCTCGCTCCGGATGAGGAACATCAACAGCTCGCGGTTGCTCCAGAGGTCCTTCAGCCGTTGGCCGAGCTGTACCTTCCCGTTCACGACCGTGATCTGATCGTGATTCTGGCCAGGGACGAAGCGGGTGCCTCCACCGATACTCGAAACGCGCTCAGGCTCCGCAGAGGCGGACTGTTCGACGCCGAGACTCACTAGCTGGCAGCCCCCGCACCGGCGGTCGGGACTTCCATGGCGTCCTTTTGGATGACCTCGTCGATGAAGCCGTACTCACGGGCCTCGTCAGCGGTGAACCAGCGGTCGCGATCAGAGTCCGCCTCGATGCGGTCCACGGGCTGTCCGGTGTGGAAGGCAATCCGCTCGGCCATCATTCGCTTGAGGTAGATGATCTGCTCGGCCTGGATGGCGATGTCCGAGGCCTGGCCCTGCATCTGGCCCGAAGGCTGGTGCATCAGGATACGGCTGTGGGGAAGGGCAAAGCGCTTTCCGGGTGTACCGGCACACAGGAGGAACTGGCCCATTGACGCCGCCAACCCGACACAGATCGTCCGGACGTCGCACCGCACGTACTGCATGGTGTCGTAGATGGCCAGTCCGTCGGTGACCGAACCGCCCGGGGAGTTGATGTAGACGGAAATGTCGCGCTCTTGGTTCTCGGCCTCCAGAAGGATCAACTGGGAGCAGACCAGGTTGGCCGTGTCCTGATCGATGGCCGAACCGATGAACACGATCCGCTCCTTCAGGAGACGCTGAAAGATGTCGGAACCCGGGCCGACCTCGGTGCCGGACTTCATCTCGGTGATCCCACTGGTCGGATCTGGAGTTCGGGCAGGGGAAATCAACTGACGGGCGTCGTCCATGGGCGGAAGCCTAGTGGCTTGCGACTCCCCGCGGACGCACGGTGGCGGGCTCAATCGAGAGTCGTCGAGGAGTCGAACACAAGGGGGGGGTGACCTCCGGAAACTCCTCCGAACAGGAGATTCGCCGGTCAACCGTCCCGGACGTACTCGGGACCGTCCACGGGGAGCGGTAGTCGCGAGGTTCTGAACGGCTTCCGGTGCCCACGGTCGATGACGCCCTCGAGAAAATGGGTGTACCGGTCGATGATCGAGGGCCACCGGAAGTAGCGCTCCGTGTAGCGGCGGCCGGCATCACCGAGGGCCGTCCGCAGGGCCCCGTCCGCGACCAATCGGTCGACGGTGACCTCGAACGACCGGTACGACTCGAACCACAGGCCACCCCCCGAGCGCCCGCAATGCTCCATGGTGGCTGCACACGAGGCATTGACCAGCACCGGTACGCCGAGGGTCCACGCCTCGAGCAGTACAAGCGAGAACGATTCATAGGCCGAGGGCGAGACCATGACCTCCGCTCCGGCAAGAATGTCCCATTTGTCGGCCTCGGACACCGTGCCGGTGGCCACGATGTCCGGATGGTCTGGGGCCTGGTCGGAGATCGGCCCGACGAAGACGAGAGCCAGGTCTCCCGGATGTCGCTGCTTGTAGCGTTCGAAGTACTCGGCCAGCATTCCGCAACCCTTGTGCTCGTCCACCCGACCGAGGTAGCAGAGGTAGGGACGGTCCCCAAGACCCAGGACCTCACCGCCGTTGCGTCCGGCTCCGGCCGGATCGTTGACACCCAGACCCAGCACGACCTGGGGCGTGGCCCCGTTCCCGAAGGCGTACTCCATCAGGTCCCGCTCGGCGTAGGTGTGGTAGACGAAGCCGTCGATGTCCCGGAAGCTCTGTCGGAACCCAGAAAGGTACAGCGCCGGCTCGTCGTGAGCCGCCGGGTGGAGCACGATCGGCACTTTGGCCACGGCGATGCTGTCGATGGTAGTGGCGAACAGATACGGGTAACAGGCCACGACGTCAGCATCGGTGGCGGCCACGGCATCGACCAGACCTGGGCACATCGGCCCATTGAGCGCGATCCAGCGGCGCGATTCGGCCAGTGACGCCACCGAAGGAGCGATCCGGATCTTGGCATCGAGATCGAAGTACTCGAGCAGTCGACGGCTGGCGGTCGGAAAACGGTGCACGGTGACGCCATTGAGCGTCGATGTTCCCGGATCCTCCGAGTTCGCCCAGGTCAGGTGATCAAGCGCGCAGCTGGTCATGACCTCGACGTCCCATCCGGGCCGGGCGCTGAGCCGCTCCGCCACCATGCGAGCGCCCGTCTCGGCTCCACCGATGACGTCCGTGCCGTAGCGGGGCGTGACGAATGTCAGTTTCATAGGCTCAACGATCCACCCATGACGCGAGCGTGGAGCAACTCGGTGGGAAGTCAGGTGGGGTGAGCCCGGTGATCACCGAAGCCGGATGGATCCGAATGACGGCGGTCACCGCTCCCGAACGGCGACCAGCAGGTACTCCCCCGGCCCGAGTAGAAGCGAATTCACTGCATCGATTGCCGCGTTGATCGAGGAAGCATCCGGATTGGATGGGATCACCTGGGCGATCCGACGGTCCTCACCGCCGAACGTGACGTTCACGGTGCGAAACCCGTGATCAGCCAGCACGTGGCTCCAGGTCTCGGAGTGGAGGGGGCGACCCGGAGAGAGGTCGCTGGTCACAGGGGACGTCCCGTGAGCCCACGATTCCGGTGTGGCCGAATGGATGACCAGCACGCCATCGACCGCGAGTCGCGAGCTCACATACCCCACCAATCGGTCTCGCTGGTTGGGATGGAGCCATTGCACTGAGCCCGAGAGCACGATGCCGGCGAGGGCCTCGTCGGCAACGACCTCGAGATGACCGAGCACTGGCTCTGCTCGGACGTCCAGGCCGCGGGCGACGGCAGGCTCGATCACCGACGCGCTCGGGTCCACGCCGTAGCCGTCGACACCTGCACCCACCAGTGCGTCGAGGAAGGAACCATCGCCGCACTCGCCGTGGAGCACTCGACCCTTGACGCCGGTGAGCGCGGTCACGGCGTCCCCGGCCCACCAACTCGAACCGAAGTCCGAGGTGGGGACGGCACTCATCGGCAGCTCTGGCGTGCGCTGGACCTCCACCGCGGCCTCGAGGTCCTCGACGTGGTCGACGAGCACGTGCAACATCCGTGACATGGCCCAGGCGAACTTCACGATCTGCTGGACGATGAACCCGATGTACCACGTCATCGATTTGCGGATGAACCGCTTGATGACACTGCCGACGACCTTCTCGGACTCGACGGGAACGGCGATGTCCACATAGGCAGACCTGTCGACCAGCGACAACGTCTCTCGCAGCCGGGCCTTGCCGTGGAGCCCGACTGGCGAGAACTCGAGGAAGAGCTTGTCGAGCTCCTGCTCGAGCCCGGCCGGGAGGTCCCCCGAAGCGCGCCGGCGCCTGACCTCCGTGTCGATCTCGGCCATCACCTGGGTCAGGTACTGCACCCGACCGACAGCATCGAGCGCATCCGAACCTGACGATGCATCGGGCTCGATGGGCACCACCGAGGGCGTGGAAGGCTGCGCTGGTGGCACGGAACGACTATAGCCAGGGCCTCGGAACCCCCTCGTGACCTCCCGTTGCGCTCGGTAGGCTGGGGCTGTCGCGGGCGTGGCGGAATTGGCAGACGCGCCGGGTTTAGGTCCCGGTCCCTTCGGGGATGGAGGTTCGAATCCTCTCGCCCGCACTCACGCCGGCACTCCATGGTCCTACGTCTCGAGCCATCGGAGACAAGGAGGGAGTCAGCGCGGCTTCTGGATCACCAACGCCAACAGGTAGCACGACTCCGCGTCGTAGTAGACGCCCCGATGGCCGGCCAACGCAACTGGATCGAACTGCTGTCGGGCCACGGCTGGGCCACCCCAGTTGAGTCCCCGTTCGGTCAGCACCTGGAACCCGGCACCCTCGACCTTGTCGCGCAGTTGCGTCAGCGTGTACTCCACCTTGTGGTCGGGGTCGATGAGGGCAGCCTGCTGGAGGCGGCAGACCGTTCCGTTGGGGGTATCGATCGCCATGTATCCCCCCGGTCTGAGGATTCGGTACGACTCCTTCAGCACGATCTCTCCGTCGGACTCGGTCACGTGCTCGATCGACTGACCGCTGTAGATCAGGTCGACCGAGGCATCACCGGCAAAGGAGAGGTCGGCCATGGACCGGTACTCGTAGCGGACCCGGCCCCGGCCGGTGTCCATCGATCCGTACTGCTCGGAGTGGTACAGCGGATGCCGGTCATCGGGCGGAAGGTCGACGATCACCAGTTCATCGAACTCGTAGGGGTACCCGAGGCCCACCAGCGCCCCGCGGGGGTCCCGGGTGGCCCCCCCGCCCAGGTCGACGATCCGCCGTGCCGGTGGGAGGCCGACGATGAACTCGCAGCGGCTGGCGTGGAGCGACGTGTGGAGACCGGCCGGTCCGACCGGCACCTCCGCCCGGTACTCACTCGAGCACCTGATCCGGTCGACCAGGTCGGCGTGGGGAAGTAGTCCCGCCGCCATCTGCTGGGTCTGCTCGGTCCACGCCGGTTCGTCGGGCTCCCGGCGAAGCAGGACGTTGTAGGCCATCCGTACCGCCTCCCGGGGCGGGAGCTGATCGAACGACAGCGCGGCCAGGCGGGTCA
>Ga0307372_10009408_pt1 | contig 13476 bp, 10 predicted proteins | sample OX1MG_FD_202533 | JGI IMG/M metagenome (GOLD analysis project Ga0307372, IMG submission 202533) | Soil microbial communities from Risofladan, Vaasa, Finland - OX-1 | ecosystem: Environmental > Terrestrial > Soil > Coastal area > Acid sulfate soil | place: Finland: Risofladan, Vaasa | collected...
GTGCACGTCCCCGAGGGCGCTCGGGCAGCCCTGCAGGCCTTGTTCTCCGAAGGGGCACGGGTGGTGGCCGTCGCCACCCGTTCGGGTGAGGGCATCGAGGCGCTCACCGCCGAGGACGAGCAGGGCTTCGTGTTGGAGGGCTTCTTGACGTTCGCCGACCGACCGAAGGCCGACGCCGGCACCTCCATCGCCGAGCTCGAACGCTTGGGTGTGGAGGTGAAGATCATCACCGGGGACAACGGCCTGGTGGCAGCGAAGGTCTGCTCGGACATCGGGGTCGACTGCGCGGGGGTGCTCAGCGGTGCCGAGATCGAGGCGCTCGACGACGACCACCTCGAGGCGGCGATCCTCGCCACGACGGTGTTCGCCCGGATCGGTCCCGATCAGAAGTCGCGCATCGTGAAGGTGGCCCGCCGCACCGGAAAGGCCGTTGCTTTCCTCGGAGACGGGGTGAACGACGCGGTGGCGCTGCACCATGCCGATGTCGGGATCTCGGTGGACTCGGGAACCGACGTGGCCAAGGACGCCGCCGACGTGGTGCTGCTCGACAAGGACCTGGGCGTGTTGGCGGACGGAGTCATGGAGGGCCGCCGCATCTTCGCCAACACCATGAAGTACGTCCTGATGGCCACGTCCTCCAACTTCGGGAACATGTTCAGTGCGGCGGGTGCCTCGGTCTTCCTGTCGTTCCTGCCCATGCTGCCGTCCCAGATCCTCCTCAACAACCTGCTCTACAACGCGGGACAGCTGGTGATCCCGACCGACCGGGTCGATCCCGAAGCGCTGGCCCGACCGGCGGCGTGGGACATGAGGTTCATCCGGCGCTTCATGTCCGTGTTCGGTCCCGTCAGCTCCATCTTCGACTTCCTCACCTTCTGGGTGATGCTCTCGCTGCTCCACGCCGGCCACACCGAGTTCAGGACAGGCTGGTTCGTCGAATCGATCGCGACCCAAACCCTGGTCGTGTACGTGATCCGGACCCGGCGGGTTCCGTTCGTGAGGAGCCGGCCCAGCCTGCCGATGCTGTTGGTGCCGACGGGGGCGGCCCTGGTGGGTGCGATCCTGCCGTACACGGGGCTGGCCCACCTGCTGGGCTTCACGCCGCTGCCGGCGACCTTCTTCCTGCTGCTGTTCGCGATGGTCGTCCTCTACCTCTTGCTGGTGGAGCTGGCGAAGAGCCGCTTCTACCGCGCCCCTCACGCCCGGAGCGAGCCCCTTGCCTCCACCCACGCCGAACGGATGGAGCGGCGCATCCGGCGCCGGGCGTCTCGCTTCGTCCACCATCCGGTCCCACGGTCGCAGTCGACGGAGGGGGCCGGGAGCGGAAGTGGGGGTTCCCGCCGGCGACCCGGCGCCCGGGGCGCTTGAGCACTTCGGCCCTACCGGGGTCGGACGGCGATCTACCATGCTGGCATCCGCGGATGCCACGCGGAGCGCGATCGGCAGTGACCGCGGCGATCACGGCAGCGGTGGGAGCATGGAACAGAACATTCGACTCGGCAGGATCGCCGGTGTGCCGGTCGGCATCAACTGGAGCATCCTGGTCATCTTCTGGCTCCTGGCCTGGGAGTTGGCCGATCTGGTCCTGCCCGGCTACCACCCGCACCAGGCCAGGGCGATCTACTGGATCGCCGGGATCCTGGCGACCGCCCTGTTCTTCGCCTCCCTGCTCGCGCACGAGGTGTCCCACGCCGTCGTGGCCAGGCGGAACGGGATCGGGGTCCGGCGCATAACGCTCTGGCTGTTCGGCGGGGTGTCCGAGCTCGAGAGCGAGGCCCTGACGCCCGGGGCCGACTTCCGCATCGCGGTGGTCGGCCCCCTCACCAGCTTCGTGCTCGCCGGCGTGTACGGCGCCCTCGCCTTCCTGCTCCCCGAGACCGGAGGCAACGAGGCGGTGCTGGTCAGTGCCATTGGATGGCTCGCGTGGGTCAACCTCCTCCTCGGCGGGTTCAACCTGATCCCCGCCGCACCGTTGGACGGCGGTCGGGTGCTGCGCGCCGCCCTCTGGCGGCGCAGCGGCAATCGGGTTCGTGCCGCCACCACCGCGGCACGCACCGGGCAGGCGTTCGGCTACGCCCTCGTCGTCCTCGGGGTCCTCGAGTTCCTCGCGGTCGGGCTCGTCGGCCTGTGGTTCGTCTTCTTGGGTTGGTTCCTCCTGGCGGCGGCCCGCGGCGAGGAGAGCTCCGCCGTGATGCGGGGCTCGTTGGTCGACGTGCATGTCCGCGACCTCATGACCCCGAACCCCACCACGTTCGCCTCGGGGACGACGGTCGCCGACCTGCTCGACTCCCAACTTCACCGGCACCGGTTCAGCTCGTACCCGCTCGTGGGTCCGGGCGGCCGCCTCGAGGGCCTGACCACCATGGGCAGGATCCGCCACGTCCCTGCCGACCGTCGCCGGACGACCCGCCTGATCGACATCGCCTGCCGGCTCTCCGACGTCCCGGTAGGGAAGCCGGGTGAGCCGATCCCCGACCTCCTCCTGCGCATGCAGGCGTCGTCCGACGGCAGGGCGTTCGTGCTCGACGAGGCCGGGCACCTGGTGGGCATCGTGTCGCCGAGCGATATCGCCCGGTTCGTGCAGCTCTCGATGCTGCGGTCGAAGTAGGGATCCCGGCCGGCCCGGGCAGCCGCTCGGCCGCCCCACCAGCGCGGGATCCCGTCGGTCCCCGGGCTGACTGGTGGACCATCAGCCCAAGACGTTCACAGCACGCGAGACGACGACGGCGACGGTCACCAGCGACGCCAGGGATTGCAGCGCCATCAGCGCCTTGGCCCACGCCGTGAGCGGCATGGTGTCGGTCGGGCTGAAGGCCGTGGCATTGGTGAACGAGGTGTAGAGGTAGTCGAGGAAGCGCGGCATCCACCCCGGGCTCGAGCCCGGGGTGGACATCTGGGGGAAGAGAAAATCGGGTCGGGAGTGCTCGGCCAGCTGGCGCTCGGCCGGCCCACCACGGTCGAGCTCCCAGTACCAGAGCCCGAAGACGATGACGTTGGTGAGCCAGATCGGCAAGGAGGCGTAAATGAGTGGTCGGCCCGTCGCCTTGGTGCCGTACAGGAGGGCGTTGATCAGCTCGAGAAGCGAGACGAGGTTGGCGATGGAGATGAGGGCGATCATGGCAACCCCGACGATGCGGAGGCGCGACTCCTCCTTTGAGATGCGGCCAGGGTTGGCGACGAGAAGGACCAGCAGGAGCACTGCCTCCAAGGCCGGGATCAGCCATCGCCCCCCGAGCCCCCGGACGACCTTTTCGGGCAGGACGAGCTGCAGGGCGATGGCGGCCACCACGGCGAGAAGCACCGGCCAGCGCGGCTCGCCGCGGGACGGAACGCCCCAGGCGACGGCGTCGTCGCGGCCGCGCTCCGACGTCTGGCCCATCTTGCCACGTTACCGAGGTGGTCGACGGGGGTCGTGGATGTCGGGCGTCACGGACCCGGCACACCTCGGGCAGACGACCGGCGGAGATGGAGACGGACACCCAGACGACCGGGTGGACATCCAAATGGCGACCCGTTAGTTTCGATCCCGGGCGCGAGCCGCCGGAACTGGTTCCGGGCCGGGGCAAGAGGGGGCCAATGGCACGACAGCCGATGCGCGGGGTCCGGATCCGTGTCCTCGCCCGGGGGTCTCGTCGGCCCGGGAGCGCATCATCCGTCCGGGCAGATCGGGATTGCCGGCCCGGGCTGCCTCCCCATCGAAGAGCGTTGTCGGCATCGGGGGAGGAATGGACATGAGCGACATCGGGGCGTTCCGTTACGACGGGAAGCGCGTGCTGGTCGTCGGGGGGGCTACCGGGATGGGGGCGGCGGCCGCCCGGACCACGGCGGCGCTCGGGGGCGAGGTGGTGGTCATGGACCACGCACCGGTTGAGTTCCCGGTCGCAGAGACGATCAAGGTGGACCTCGGGGAACCCTCGGCGATCGACGCCGCGCTCGAGCTGGTGCAGGGACCGGTCCACGCCGTCTTCTCCGCAGCCGGTGTGGCCGACGGCACGCCCGGCATCATGAAGATCAACTTCATCGCGCACCGCCACATCATCGACCGGCTCCTGGCCGGCGGCCTGCTCCCCCGGGGCTCCGCCATCTGCATGATCTCCTCGGTGGCGGGCCTCGGCTGGGAGAACCGGATGCCCACGCTGATCGACTTCCTCGCGACACCCGATTTCGCGTCAGCCGACGCCTGGGTACGGGCCCACGAGGGGACCGACAACTACGGCTTCAGCAAGCAGGCGATGAACTGCTACGTCGCCCGTCAGGGTTACCCGTTCCTGACCAGGGGAGTTCGTATCAATGCCATATGCCCCGGGCCGACGGACACGCCGTTGGCCCGTGCCAACGCCGACACCTGGCTCAGTTTCGCCCAGGACTACCGGGACGCCACCGGCTCTCCGCACCTGACGCCCGACCAGATGGGGGACACGATGGTGTTCCTCAACAGCGACGCGGCGAGCGGGATCAGCGGCGTCAACCTGCTCGTGGACTCGGGCCACGTCATGTCGAGCCTCACCGGCTCCTGGGAACCGGGGGCTCCGCTGATCAACATGATGATGGCCCGATCGTGATCGTCCCACCCCGCACGACCTGACGGTCCTGAACGCACGAAACGCACGAAACGCACGAAAGGAAGGAAGCCGTGAGCGCTCGCTGGCAATTCGACCTGTACATCGACGGCAAGTGGGAGAAGGGTGAGGCCGGCGGTTCTCCCATCGAGGTGATCAACCCGGCTACGGAGGAGGTCATCGGCGTCGTCCCCGAGGCGTCGCCGAAGGACGCGGCGCGGGCAATCGAAGCCGCTCGGCGGGCCTTTGACGAGGGACCGTGGGCGTGGATGAAGCCGGCAGAGCGAGCGGCCCTCTTGCGCCGTATGGGCGAGGTCCTCAGGTCGCGGGGAGCCGAGCTTCGGGAGCTGATCGTCGCCCAGACGGGCTCGGTCGGCTTCATGACCGACTTCGTGCAGGCGGCCGGCTCCATCGGCATGTTCGACTCGAACGCCGCCCTTGCGGAGCACTCCTTTGCGTGGGTGGAGGCCGTCGCGCCGACCGGCGGTCCGATGGGGATGGGCGGCTCTGCGATCGTCCGCGAGCCGGTCGGCGTCGTCGGCGCCATCACGCCGTTCAATTTCCCGTTCATGCTGAACGTGGTGAAGACGGCGCCGGCCCTCGCTGCCGGCTGCACGGTTGTCCTCAAGCCCCATCCGTGGACCCCGCTCGATGCCTTCCTGATCGCCCAGGCGGCCGAGGAGGCGGGGCTGCCGCCAGGGGTGTTCAACGTCGTGACCGGTCATGCAGAGGTGGGCGAGGAGCTGACGACCAACCCGCTCGTCGACATGATCACGATGACGGGTTCGACGGCGACCGGCAAGCGGATCATGGCCGCCGGTTCGGCCACGATGAAGAGGCTCCACCTCGAGCTCGGCGGGAAGTCGGCCCAGGTCGTGCTCGACGACGTGGGCGAGGACTACGCGCGATCCATCGGGTTCGGCGCCGTGCTGACCCATTGCGGGCAGGGCTGCGTGCTGCAGACCCGCCTCCTGCTTCCCGAGCACCTCCTCAGCGCGTACAAGGAGGGGGTCGAGGCCGCGCTGCCCGCGGTGAGGATCGGCGACCCGACCGATCCGGAGACGACGCTCGGACCGCTGATCCGTGAGCAGCAGCGTCAGCGCGTGGAGGGACTGGTGCAGTCGGGGATCAGCGAGGGGGCCGAGGTGCTGTGCGGCGCCAAGCGGCCCGAGGGGTTCGACAAGGGCTTCTTTTACGAGCCGACGGTGATGATCGGCACGAACGACATGCGGATCGCCCAGGAGGAGATCTTCGGGCCCGTGCTCACGGTGATCCCGTACTCGGGGAACGACAAGGACGCGGTGCGCCTTGCCAACGACTCGGTTTACGGACTGGGCGGCGGGGTCGTGGCTGCCGGCACGGCGCGGGCGTTCAACGTGGCCCGCCAGATCCGCGCCGGGAGCATGAGCGCCCAAGGGGTCGGCAACGTGCCGCTCGTCGACCTCGGACCCGGTGGTGGGCAGGGTCCGGGATGGGGCGAGGCAATGGCCGGGATCGGCCAGAAGGGTGCCTTCGGCGGCTACAAGCAGTCGGGCATCGGTCGGGAATGGGGCAGCAAGGGGTTCGAGGCCTTCACCGAGGTGAAGTCCATCACCTGGAGCTGACGCGAGTGGGGCCCGGTCGACCAGGACCGGGAGCCGGGCGAGGGCCGCCGCCGAGGCAGGGACGGACGGCCGTTCGCCCGGCTACGCCACCCGGGCTATGGACACCGAGACCTCCGTGTCGTGGTGGGCGCGCCCGGCGAACACTCCCTTCACCGGCGCGACGTCGGCGTAGTCGCGGCCGCGGGCCACGGCCACGTGGCGCACACCGATCTCGGTGGCGTTGGTGGGATCGAGCCCCCACCAACGGCCCAGCCAGGCCTCGATCCACGCGTGGCTCTCGCCGGTGGCGACCTGGCCGATCCGGGCCTCGGGGTCGGGATGGAGGTAGCCCGACACGTAGCGGGTGGGGATGCCCGTCGAACGGAGCACGGCGATGGCCAGGTGGGCGAAGTCCTGGCAGACGCCGCGCCCGGCCTCGTACGCTTCCGCCGCCGAGGTGTGCACGCTCGTCACCCCGCTCACGTAGTCGAGCGAGTCGTGAACCCAGCCGGCCACGGCGCGCACGGTGTCCTCGGGCGCGGACCCCCGCAATCCCGCTGCCACCTCGCGAAGGTGCGGGCCTGCTTCGGTGTAGCGGCTGGCCGCGAGGAACTCCGAGAGGCGGTCGGTCTCACTCTCCACCTCGACCCACGCCGAGGTGGGGGAGTCCTCGGGGACCTGGGTCTCGACGAGCGCCCGCCCGCGTATGGTCAGCTCGTCGTGGGGGGCGTCCACGTTGAAGTAGACGACCTGGGTGCCCCAGTAGTCCCAGTACGAATTCTGAAGGGCGTGGGGCGAGGTGCGGATGCTCGCTTCGAGCGTGGTCTGCCGGCTGGTGGTGAGCGGCGTCTGGCGGACTTCGTTGTACGAGGCGCGAGCGGGCGTCGAGTACACGAACGTGGTGAGGTGTTCGATCCGCAGCCGCCACCCGTCGTCGGCTCTCACGAACCGGCGCCCATCTGCCACTCGACCGGGAGGTCGTGGGCGAAGTACCTGCGGGTTGCGAGGTCGGAGACCTGGGAGATCGTCCGTTGTAGGCGTTCGAGGCGGGTATGCAGGTCACCGACCAGCGCGCCGGGCGAGACGTACTCGAGCTCCGCCCGGGCCATGCCGATGAGCCCGCGGGCTTCGTCCCAGTCGTCATTGCGGACACCGGACAGCTGCTCGAGACACGTCCCGGCGACGGTGAGGGAGGCGATGGCCGACCGCGGGAAGAGACGGTCGCACATGATGAAGTGGAGGACTCGACCCGCCTCGACGACACCCTGGGCGAGCCTGAGGTACGGCTCGTAGCCCCCACACGACCGGAGCAGCATGACGAGCCCACTCTCGGGCGTCTCCTCTATCAGGAGGGACGCCAGTTGGCGCGCCACCACGTCCGTCCGCTCGAGGCAGCGACCGAGTGCGAAGAAGTGCCACGTCTGGTCCCGGCTCATCGTGGTGTCGGCAAGACCGGTGATGGCCGCCGTCTGTGTCTTCACGAAGGCCAGGAACGAGGCCGGACCGATGAGGCGGGCCTGCTCCCACCGGGCCGGCAGCTCCACCCACGTGGCGTTGATCCGTTCCCACAGCTCCACCGGGATGACATGTCGTACCGCCCGGGTGTTCTCGCGGGCGGCCGCGATGGCACCCACGATGGAGGACCGGCTCGTCGGATCGCACGCCAGCCGCTCGGTCACCTGCCACAAGTCCATCGCCGTGTCGTCCGCAGGGATGCCCATGACCGCCAGCAGCCGCCGGGAGACCGCGTCGCTCGCCCCGCCGCTCTGCTCCAGGGCCTGGTACACGGTCACGTCGAGGATGCGGGCCGTGCCCTCGGCCCGCTCCACGTACCGGCCGATCCAGAAGATCGACTCGGCCACCCGGCTGAGGAGGGCGGTGCTCACTGCTGCTGGCCCAGCTCGACGTCGACTACGGGCCCCTGGTCCATCGGTGGCCCTGCCGGCAAGGGGGCGGGCGGCGGCGGGCGAACCGGGCTCCGGGGGAGGGCCGTACCGAAGGCCTGGGCCTGGGCTCCCATCACCCAGGTGTCCTTGGACCCGCCACCCTGGCTCGAGTTGACCACCAGGCCGCCGGCCTGCAGAGCGACCCTGGTCAACCCGCCGGGCAGCACCTTCACCGTCTCCCCGTCGTTCACGGCGAACGGACGGAGGTCGACGTGGCGCGGTGCGAGCGAGCCACCGACCCACGTCGGCGACGTCGAGAGCGCCACCATCGGTTGGGCCACCCAGCCCCGGGGGTTCGCCTGAACGGCGGCGGCGACCGCGTCGAGCTCCGCAGGCGTGGCGAAGGGGCCGAGGACCAGGTCCTTCCCCCCCGAGCCGTCCACCCGCTTGAACACCATCTGGTCCCGCCGGGCCAGAGCGAGCCGGCGCTCGTCCTCCTTGACCAGCTGGTAGGTCTCGACGTTGCGGAGCACCGGGTCCTCGTTGAGGTAATAGCGGATCATGTCGGGCACGTAGGCGTAGACCAGCTTGTCGTCCGCCACCCCGTTGCCCAGGGCGTTGGCCACCGTCACCCTTCCGGCCCTGGCGGCGTTCACCAGTCCCGGGCAGCCCACCAGGGACTCCGGGCGGAATTGGAGCGGGTCGGCGAACGCGTCGTCGATCCGGCGGTAGATGACGTGAACGGGCATCTCCCCGTCGGCCGTCCGGAGGAGGACGTCGTTCCCCCGGCATACGAGGTCCCGGCCCTCGACGAGATGGATGCCCATGAGGCGGGCCAGGAACGCGTGCTCGTAAAAGGCGGAGTTGTGCACGCCGGGGGTCAGGACGACGATCGTCGGATCGCTCACCCCGGGAGGGGCGGCCAACCGCAGGGCCCGCACCAGTCGGGCCGGGTAGTCGGCCACCATGTGGATGGGTTGGCCCCCGAAGACCTCGGGCAGGACGCGGGCCATGGCGGCGCGGTTGGCGAGCACGTAGCTCACACCCGACGGGCAACGGATGTTGTCCTCGAGCACCCGGAAATGCCCCTCTTCGTCACGGATCACGTCGATGCCGGCGACGTGGATCCGCACCCCGTTGGCCGGGTTCACCCCGCAGACCTCCCGCAGAAAGCCCGGTGAGCTGGTGACGGCCCGGTATGGGACGATCCCGTCGTCGAGGATCCGGCCCTCGTTGTACACGTCGGCCAGGAACGCCTCGAGAGCCCGTACTCGCTGGGCCACCCCTTCCTCCACCGTGTCCCACTCCCGGCTGCTGAAGATCCGGGGCACGATGTCGAGAGGGAACGGGCGCTCCTCGCCGTCGAGGTCGAAGGTGACCCCCTGGTCCATGAAGGCCCGGGCCAGCCGGTTCGTCCGGGCCGCGATCTCGTCGGGGCTCATCTGCGAAAGGACCGAGACGACGTCGAGGTACGGGGCCCGGGTCGACCCGTCGTCGCCCACGACTTCGTCGAAGGCGCCTCCCAAGGGTCCCGAGGTTTCCTCGCCGTACCCGTCGAAGAGATCTCCCACGAGGGCCACGGTGCCAGAGGGGTGTTTCCTCGTCGTTTCGGGACCGAGAAGACTGGGTTGACAGCCACGCCCTGGTCGCGGATCACCCGCCCCGGCCGGCACCTCCCCCCATCGGTCTCCGATCGACTCCCGGACGGCGCCGCCAGGGAGGGCCCGGCCGCCCAGGGTCACCGATGCTGTCGCCATTCCCGTTCGAAGGGCAGCCGCCAGGTACGGGGCGCGATCAGGTCGGGGATCGCCGGCGGACCCCACGAGCCGACCCGGTAGAGCTGCACCTCGGGTGGTGCGTCGATCAGCGGTTGGGACACCTCCCACAGGCGCTCGATGCCCTCGGCATTGGCGAAGAGGGTCTGGTCGCCGCTCATGGCGTCGTAGATCAGCCGCTCGTACGCGGCGAGCGCGGCGTCGGCATTGTCGGTCTCGTGGAGGGCGAACTGCAGGCTCAGCTTGTCGAGCTTCATACCGGGCCCCGGCCGCTTCCCGTAAAACGAGAGGGACAGCCTCGACGAGTCCGCGAGGTCGAACGTCAGGTGGTCCGGACCCGATCGTCCGACCCCGGATCCCTCCGGGAACATCGACTTGGGCGGCTCCCGAAAGGCGATCGAGACGATCCGGCGCCCTTCGGCCATCTGCTTGCCCGTGCGCAGGAAGAACGGAACGCCGGCCCAACGCCAGTTGTCGATCTCGCAGCGCAGCGCGACGAAGGTCTCGGTGTCCGAAAAGGGATCCACCCCTTCGCTCCACCGATACCCTTCGTACTGTCCGCGGATGACCTGGGCGGTGTCGATCGGGCGGAGCGAGCGGAAGACTTTGTTCTTCTCCTCGTTGATGGCCCGCGGTTCGAGGGCGGTCGGCGGCTCCATCGCCACGAACGCCAGGATCTGAAAGAGGTGGGTGACCACCATGTCCCGGAAGGCTCCCGTCTGCTCGTAAAAGGCGCTGCGGGACCCGACCGAGAGCGTCTCGGGAACGTCGATCTGAACGTGGTCGATGTGCTGGCGGTTCCAGATCGGCTCGAACAGCCCGTTGGCGAAGCGGAAGGCCAGGATGTTCTGCGCTGCCTCCTTCCCCAGGAAGTGGTCGATCCTGAAGACCTGATCGTCGTCGAAGACCTCTCCGACGACGGTGTTCAAATGCCGGGCTGTCGCCAGGTCGGTTCCGAACGGCTTCTCCATGATGATCCGGGCCCGTTCGGTGAGCCTCGCTTCACCGAGCGTTCGGACGATCGACCCCGCCGCGGCGGGCGGGATGCTCAGATAGTGCAGTCGGCGGGGTTCGCCCCCGAGCGACGAGTCCGCACCCTCCACCGCCTCGGCGAGGGCCGTGTGCCCGCCGGACTGGGGGACGTAGTTGATGCATCGGAGGAACGGGTGCCAATCCTCGTCGGCGATCCCGCCACGGGCGAACTCGTCGCACGCCGATCGAACGAGGCGGTGGTAGCTCTCGTCGTCGAGATCCTCGAGCGAGGTGGCCACGATCCGGCATTCCGGGACCAGTCCTGCCCGGAAGAGATGGAAGAGTCCGGGCAGGAGCTTTCGACGGGCCAGGTCGCCGGTCGCACCGAGCAGCACGATCACATGCGGCGGCACCGGTGGGTGGTCGAGGTCGGCCGGAGTCGATGCGGTCACGGCGTCACCGCGGCCGACGGTACCGATCCGTGGTTTCACACAGGTTGCTGCCGTGAGAGCATCGTGTGAACGGCGGGCGCCGACGCGGGCGGCCGGCCGCCCCAGGGCGAGGATCTCCTCAGGTCGTCGTCGTCGTGGGCGGGGCGGTCGTCGTCGTCGTGGTCGGGGCGGTCGTCGTCGTCGTGGTCGGGGCGGTCGTCGTGGGCGTGGGCGGCGCGGTGGTGCCCGGCGCGGTGGTGCCCGGCGCGGTGGTGCCCGGCGCGGTGGTGCCCGGCGCGGTGGTGCCCGGCGCGATGGTGCCCGGCGCGGTGGTGCCCGGCGCGGTGGTGCCCGGAGCGGTGGTGCCCGGAGCGGTGGTGCCCGTGGGAGCGCTGGGGGCGGCAACCGCGAAGACCGGGGTGGTGCTGCCTATCGCTGCGACCGGCCCGGCGCTGGTCGGAACGAAGAACTGGTGCTTCGGGCGAGCGGGCGTGGCCGAGGCCACCTTCGGAAAGAGCGCGGGTGGGGCGCCGGGCTGGGTGCTGGTGGTCGGAGGAACCGTCGTCGTCGTCGGTCTTGCCGTCGTCGGCGTCTCCGAGCTCGAGCTCCGCGTCGGACCCGTCACGGACGGAATCGTGACCATCGACGTGTTGTTCCAGCCCTTCATCACGAAGACGGCCAGGGAACCGACGATGAGAACGGCAACCGTCGCCAAAACGTACTCCAACCTGCTCCACTTCATTCGGGCTCCCTTCGGGTACGTGCCGGCGGGAAGGGGGAACAGGGGCGGTCCGACGGTTCACCGCCCCCGGTTCCAAGGCTGCGAGCGAGCAGCCGACTCCACTGCGGCGCACAGTAGCCCGGGTGGCCGGTCCCCGCTCCCCGGCCGCCCGGCGACTGCGCAACCGGCCCCGACCTGGCCGGCTGGGCCGGTTCACCCCTTCACCGGCTCGCCAGGCCGGCGCCCGGCGGGGGAGAGGGCTCGAGCCGTGGAGGGGCGGTCGGAGCCCGGAGCACGGTGCCGAGACGGCGCCCCGGCATACTGGGGTGCCGTCACCGTGACGGAGGCCCGCGCCGCCGAGCAGCCCCCTGGGTCAGAGGAGAAGGAGATCCCCGCACATGGCCGAACCCGATGCCAACGACTTCAACCGCAACGTCATCGAGGAATTCCGGGCCAACGCGGGAAAGGTAGGTGGTCCTTTTGAGGGCGCTCCGATGATCCTCGTCCACCACCTCGGCGCCAAAAGCGGCGCGGCGCGGATCAGCCCGCTCGTGTACCTGCCGGTAGGGGACGACTTCGCCGTCTTCGCATCCAAGGGGGGAGCACCCAGCGACCCGCAGTGGTTCCACAACCTGGTCGCCCACCCGGCGACCACCGTCGAAGTGGGCACGGACACCGTGGACGTACGGGCCCGGGTGGTCGCGGGCGACGAGCGCGACGAGATCTGGTCCAAGCAGAAACAGCTCATGCCCGGCTTCGCCGGGTACGAGGAGAAGACGAAGGGCATCCGGGAGATCCCCGTCCTCCTCCTCGAGCGGGTCCGCTGACGGCCGGCGTCAATGGCGGGCCCTGACGGCGCTGCGTCATCAAATGCCGCATCTGCTCGTCTCCGTCTTCAGCTCGCCGCACGGATCAGGCAGCGCGGTCGCCGCTCAGGACATGCGGGCCACGGCGAGGGAGGCGGCAAGGAGCACCATGGCCCACGACATGGCCCGCAGCGCGTGCTCGAGCGGGGCGAGCAGGACCGCCCGGTCGAGCTGGAGGCGCCCGCCGTCGCCCACGGCGGCCGAGCCCTCGACGGTGGCCGCCCGGCGGCGCAGGAACCGGGCCGGCGTGCTCAGCCGCCTCTGGGCCACGGAGAACCCGAAGGTGCCCGCTGCAGCCAGGACCGGGGCCAGGGCCAGCCTCCCGGTCTGGGCTACGTAGGCCGTGAGGACCGGAAAGCACCCCCACGCCAGGGCGAACGTGAGGTCGTTGTGCAGGTGGCCGCCGAACAGCTCGAAGTTGTAGGCGACGACCAGGATCGGGCCGGCGACCAGGAACGGCACGAGCGGCCACCCGATCTGGGTGATCCCGGCGATCCCGAGGCCGACCGCTCCGAGGATCCCTGCCGCGGCCGTGGCCACGAGGGCCCCGGCGGGGATGGTGGTCCGCAGGGGCCGGCCCTCCAGCTCGTCGAGCGCGTGGGCACCGAGGCCGACGGCGAGGAAGAAGGCCGCGAGGGTGGCCATCAGCCTCCCCAGGTTCACCCGGGGTGCCAGCGAAGCAC
>Ga0307372_10009411_pt1 | contig 13473 bp, 7 predicted proteins | sample OX1MG_FD_202533 | JGI IMG/M metagenome (GOLD analysis project Ga0307372, IMG submission 202533) | Soil microbial communities from Risofladan, Vaasa, Finland - OX-1 | ecosystem: Environmental > Terrestrial > Soil > Coastal area > Acid sulfate soil | place: Finland: Risofladan, Vaasa | collected...
GGTAGTACTGACACCACGCGCCGGTGACGACAAGGCTGATGTTCTCTCGGTCGCAGGAAGCCAGATACGCCTCGTGCAATGTAAACACAGCCTCTGGGATGCGAGCGTGGACGCGAATGCTCTCGCTGAGGTGATAGGCGCGATGGAAATTTATCGCGCCCGGTATCTCAGGGGGGTCCCGCGAGCCTTGGTCCTTCAACCGGTTGTGGTTACCAATGGGGCGCTAACTGCGGGTGCAAGGGCCGAGGCCCGTTCCCGAGACGTGGAGTTGATAGGAAGCAAGGATCTAGATCGTTTACTCGAGGAGATGCCTTGCACACCAGCGGAAGTGGAGGCGATGGAAGAGCGTCGCCTAGCCTCGATGCGTGATGTCCAAGCTGCAATCAGAAACATGCTCCAATAACGTATCATCGAGACAATATCTTGTGCAGTGCGGTACGGTTAACCTACTCCTGCAGTCGACTCAACCTTCCCAGGGGGCCAATTTAGACGATCAAGAGGCGTTAACTCAGAGTATCGAAATCATCCGCTGTTCTGTGCAGCCGCTGCAGCGATTCGCCCTCCGTCTTTCACACGCAGTTAACATCCAGCAATCAGCGTGCGTGGGCGTACCATGTGAGGAGTTTAGCAGGCGGCTGGGGCATTGGAGAAGCCCTGTCGATTTGTTGAGTAAACCTCCGCCCCGTTCCAGAAGTGATCAGATATGAAATCTAAATGGGGCACTGTCCAGAGGAGTTTCTGTGAGCACCCAATCCGGTTCGTATTTATGGCGCAGATGCCCCTTCCTGTCCTTGATAGGTAGCGGCAAAATTAGAATCGGTCAGCCACTTCTTGAACGCCGGATTCTCGTAGAACTGCTGGTACAGTTCTGCGTGATCGTTTAGCAGATCCAGAATCACACGCTCCAAAGCGGCGTCGTGCTCAATGCGGGCGTTCTGCCTATCGGAGTTCTTCTTGGCGTTTTGATACGCCTTGTCTGCAGCAACCTTGGCCGGAATCTCCTCCGTGATCACCCTTTGAATTCTGTCCCTGTCCTTCCAGTCAATGTTCCCGAACATCTCATTGAACGCTTTGATGATATTGGAAAGCAAGTCCAGCTCAGGCTCGGGCATATGGCCGCCGCCTTCCGTGGGTACGGGGTCAACTTCGCCATCCTGGTCGGCCAGCGCAATCTTGATTGAGGCTTTGACTTCAGCCCGGTAACTGTCCATATCGACGGCTTCCAAGACGCCCTTTGAAAGGTCTTCCTCCTTTGGAGCCGGCAACTTGGGGATTAGAAAGTTCAAGAAGATCGACAGCACCTCCCACTGTGCAATCGTATAAGGAAGAATCGAGGCAAGAAAACTGTAAGTCCGAACAAACGCTTTAGCCTTACCCTTGAAATCGACCTGTCCATCCTCATCAAGAGTTTCTTTATACACCGCCACGCAGGCGTCGAGAATCGGATCGAGCTTATCCCGGTCGGCGCCCTTCAGATACATGGATACGAACTGCTCGACCTGTTCCGGCGCGTACACCTGGTATCCCTCCATCGCCCCTCTCAGGTCGTGCAACTTATTCGGATCAGTCTCGTTACTCAGGATCGTCGTCCGATAATAAGGTTCGAAGGCCTTCTGGATCGTGTCTGCGTCGTTCATAAAATCGAGCACAAATGTGTCGTGTTTCTGCGGGTGCGCCCGGTTCAGGCGGGAAAGCGTCTGTACCGCCTTAATTCCTGCAAGCTGCTTGTCAACATACATTGTGTGCAACAGTGGCTCGTCGTAACCGGTCTGGAACTTTTCCGCTGCGATCAGGAACCGGTAGGGGTCTTCACGGATCTTCTCCGCAATCTTGTTGCTCGGGAAGCCATTCAGCGATGCTTCGGTAACCTTCGCGCTGCCATATTCGTGCTCGCCCGAAAACGCCACGATGGCTTTGTTGGGACTCTTGATTTCTCTCAGGTATTCCGTGCAGGCATGGTAATACTGGATAGCTCGATGAATCGAACCCGTTACGACCATGGCGCGCGCCCGGCCACCAATCTTGCGTCGCGCTATCACCTTTTGGGAGAAATGGTCCACCATGATCTCAGCCTTCTCCCTGATGGCATGGTCGCGCGATTCCACAAAGCGTCGGAGCTTCTTCTGGGCCTTCCTTGTGTCGAATTCCGGATCGTCCTCCACCGTTTTCATCAGGCGGTAGTAGCTTTCCACCGGCGTGTAATGCTCCAGCACATCCAGGATAAAGCCCTCCTGAATAGCCTGCTTCATGGTGTAGCTGTGGAAGGGCCGGTGCTTGACGGTGTCACCTTCCGGGCATGAGTCGCCAAAGATTTCCAGCGTCTTGTTCTTCGGTGTCGCGGTAAAGGCAAAGTAGCCCGCATTGCTGAGCATCTTTCGCGACTCCATAATCCGGTTGATTGTATCCTCGAAGGTCTCTCCCTCTTCCTCGCCGCCTTGTTCAGACAGTGCGATGTTCATCTTGGCCGAAGTTCTTCCTCCCTGGCTGGAGTGCGCCTCGTCGATAATCAGGGCAAACTTACGTCCCCTGTGCTCATCACCGATGTCTTTCAGAACAAAAGGAAACATCTGCAGCGTTGTGATGACAATTTTCTTTCCAGAGGCGAGAAATTGGCGCAATTCTCCGGAATTGCCGGCATGTCCTACGGTGGCCGAAACCTGCGCAAACTGTTTAATGGTGTCTTTGATCTGTTTGTCGAGGATGCGCCGGTCGGTGACCACAATCACCGAGTCAAACATCGGCTTCCCATCCTTCTGAAGCCCGATAAGCTGGTGCGAAAGCCAGGCGATGGAGTTGCTCTTGCCGCTGCCCGCCGAGTGTTCAATCAGGTAGCGTACGCCGGTGCCACGAGCCGATGCGTTGGCAAGCAGCTTACGAACCACGTCAAGCTGGTGGTACCGGGGAAATATCTGCGTGCGCTTCTTGCGGCCTTTCTCGTCCTTTTCCTCGACGATCTGGGTGTAGTTCTCCAAGATGTCCGTCAGCCCCTGCTTGGTCAGGATTTGCTTCCAAAGGTAATCCGTCTGCAGCCCGCTCGGGTTCGGCGGGTTTCCCGCCCCATCGTTCCAGCCCTTGTTAAAAGGAAGAAACCATGAGCTGGAGCCCTTCAGGTGGGTACACATCTTGATTTCATGGTCGTCCACAGCGAAATGGACTGCACAGCGGCCAAATTGAAAAAGCAGCTCACGCGGGTCGCGGTCGCGTTGATATTGTTGCACCGCGTCTGCCACGGTCTGCTTGGTCAGCTTGTTTTTCAGCTCAAAAGTGGCAATGGGCAGGCCGTTGATGAAAATGCACAAGTCGAGAGCAAGCTGGGTTTCGTCTTTGCTGTAGCGGAGCTGGCGAGTGACGCTGAAGATGTTGGCCCCGTAAAGTTCTTCAGCTTTGGTGTTGCCGGGAGTAGGAGTTCCATAAAAAAGGTCAACCTGTGCCGGCCCATGTTTGACCCCTTTGCGGAGAACATCGACTACACCGTGCTTGGCGATCTCCCCTTGCAGCCGGGCGAGAAACTGCTGCCGCTTTGGGCCTTCTTCCTCCAGGCCCAGTTGTGACGGGAGCTTGGGTTGGGTCGCGCCCAGAAAAGCGAGGAGTTTGGCGAGATCCACCGCGTGGTCGCGGTCGTAGTCCTTAGGATCGCCCTGTTTGTAGTCTGCCTCATCAACAAGCGAGGCGACGATTAGTGCTTCGAGGCCCTTTTCGCTTGTGTCAGTTGGCACGTGCTGCCCCTGGAGAGTGCAGCCATCCCTTTTGCTGGAGCACATTCCAAGCTATGGCAATGTGCTTTTCGCTAAAGGCTCGCTTACGGTCGTTCCACGCATAGGTCTTGTCTATGGCATCTGGCAGGGTTTGGGCCCCTTCATGCGCGGCGACCCAATGAACTGTCGCCAGTAGCTCCATTCCAAATGGAGTTTCAAATCCTTCAATCAGGTTAACCACTTGGTCGAAGTGCCTCAGCGTTTCCGAATGCTTAGCGAGAAAATCCTCTGCCGCCCTTGCTGCTTCTTCCTTCAATTCCAGCGGCTTGTCAGGATTGTCCTCGGCATCGCCATATCCAACCACAAAGTGCCCTTCAATCGCTGTCAACACATGCCGCAGGTTTGTAGCATAAGGGCCGTAGGTCGCCTTCTTGTACTTGAGCTTCAAACCCTCTCCTGCCTCTTGGAGAAAGTACATCAGCTTATGAACTTCAAGCAAGGATACAAAAGGGTCCATGACAGCTGCCAAGTAGCGGCGCATAAGCGCCAGCAACGCAGCACGGCCAATTGTCATTTCAGGAGCTCTCGCTTGCTTCACCATTTCGTTCGCATCAGGGGAACCGCTCGGTTCAAATAACATTACCCGAATCTCTGGCATTGTCTCAAAGGCGGATTCGATGCGGGGACGAACATCTGACCAGTTTAATCCGCCCAATCCACACCCCAGCGGGGGAATGGCGATCGTTTGAATATCAAGCTGGCGAACAGTCCTGACCAGATCCTGAAGACCCTTTTCAATATCCTCAAGCCGGCTTTTGTTCTTCCAATGTTGCTTTGTGGGAAAGTTAATGATGTAACGGGGGCCGATCAATTGGCCTCTGTCGCAGACCAGCATGGATCCCAGGTGTACTTCATCACGTTTACAGGCCTGCTCATAGAACTTGAAATTGGCCGGGAAAGCTTTCTTGAACTGCAGAGCGACTCCGCGTCCCATTATGCCGACGCAGTTCACGGTATTCACGAGGGCTTGGGCTTCCGAGAGCAAGATGTCGCCCTTCAGCAACTTAATCATCGCCTGGTTTCCTCCCTTCACTAATAATACCAGTCCCTTTGGATTATGATACTCGGTCGGTGTTGCGCGCTTCCCAGCATTTCGTCAACCTTTTGTGCAAACTCCTGGTTATAGACTCCGACACTCTCAATAAGCTTCCACGGGAACGACTCAAAGATCAAAAACTCGGCCTGTTTTCCCTCTTTTACGCTCGGATTGCGGAAATCCTGATTTTCGATTGCCCTCCAATCCAGCCCTGCCAAATCATCTTCCTCACTTGAGAATGACGCGAAGTACGCTCCTGCGTTCCTGTCCGAAAAAGCCCACCGGGTTCCGGTCCGTGTTGCCCATTCGATTACACCCTTCAGGTCGGCTTGAAGGTGAACGATTGGTTCTTGTCCGCCCAAGTAGTCTAAATCAGGGCTGTTTCCCCTATAAAGAATATAGAGCATAACCGAACGCGGGCAAAAATAGAACGGAACATAATGGCCCACCATGGTTCCTGGATGGCAGGTTACTTCTATTTCCTTCAACCGCCGTTCCTTAATTTTAGAGATCCCGACAACCGAGCAGGCCAAATCCATCTCCAACCGCCTTGCATCGGACCGCAAAGCATCGCTCTTCAATATGCCGGGAAGGTTCTCCCAGTGCGTAATATGCCAGATCTTTTGGTTTGCCGGATAGGGCGGCATATGAATTGATCAATTCCTGCTGTCAGCCGGAATTGGCGCTCCTTTTAGGGCTAGTTACTACCCACATGTGTCCGGGCAATGTCATTTGGGTCAAATCATACCAAAACTCCGCCGCCCCTCGCTTGCAACTCCTGATCGCTGAATTGGGCAACGATCGGAACTTCGACCCTTTCTGCCTTGTCTCAGTCGGCGACGTCCACGTGCTCCTCGGCTGTTTCCAGTTCCGCGTCCGGCTCAATGGCATCGCCAGTCGCGTCCTCTTCCGCTGTCAATTCTTCCTCGGTCTCCTCCAAAGCTGGTAGTTCAACGTCCCGCACATCCAACTTGCCGGTCACGACATCGGTAATGAGGCGAATGCGGTATTCACGAATCAGGTCGATCTCGCGTTGGGCCTTGTCAATAGCCACTTCGAGTTCTTGAACCTCTTTTCGTACAGCCGTAACTACTTGGATCTGCTCGTTTTGTGGGGGAAGAGCAATACGGAAATGTTTGAGGTCTTCACACGTCAAAGCCCCTTTGGTGCTGCCTGAGTCATCACTGACGGCTCGTAGTCTTGTATAGGCCGCGGTCAGCTCCAGATGGAGGAATTCGGACGACATTCGTCGTGTCTGTGGAGCGATATATGCAATATGTTGGTTGATTGTAGCCTCGATCCGTAGGATGGCTGCTTTCCCCCGCGTCTTGCCCTGACCGGTGATTGCTACGAGCACACTGTCCGGCTGAACCTGAGGCAAGTGACACTCCCGCAGGGCTAGGTCTGTGACGAACTGGTCGGCACTTGTAATGAAGGTACGGTTTACACTCGAGCTGTTCAGCCACGGATACCCTGTGTCATTCCAGTAACTCCTGTTCCCTCGCGAAGGAGTTGATCCATTCCCGACCTTCGCAATATGACCAATCTGCCAAATCCCCCAATGCCCCGGAACGTCCCCGAGCCAGTCTATGCCGGAGGGTTTGAGGCGGACGTCGGGGTCGAGACCGCGCGTCACGGCCCGCTGAATGATCGCCTGCTTCTGTTCGTTCAGCAACTCAATCAGCCGCCGCTTGGCGCGGATGATTTGGTTAATCTTACCCAGCTCGGCCCGCAAGTATCGGCCTATCGCCAATTGCTCCTCGACGGGAGGGACTGGCATGGGCATTCGACTCAAACGAACATAATCAATGTTCTGCCCTTCGCGAATGCCCGTTACGCACAAAGACAAACCGCTCACAAAGCCAGCGGATTTAAAGAAAGGCTCGAAAAAGCCGCGTTGCACCCGTGCTGAAGGTTTAAGGATGGTGTAAGCCGGGCTAATAATTCCTCTGAAGTGAGCATATTCAATGCCGCCCTGAAACGACCGGAGACTGATGACGTAGTCACCTCGCTCGACTAACTTGAGTAGGTGTAGATCTTTCAGCGCCAATACTGTCCTGTTTTCATATTGGTTTTTGAGGATTACACCCTTCGTTTGTGTTGCTGCAAGTAATGGCTCGCCAGGGAAACCTTTTTCCTTCCTCTCGGAAAGCAGGTACTTCATTTTGACAAGATCCCAATGAGCCGGGATGTTCACCAGCCACGGCACGCCGGAGTCCTTGTACCTCGGATAGGGTTTAAGCTTCGCCATCTCACAAGCTCTCGAAATACTTCTTAACCTTCTGAGCCATCAGTTTTCGCCGCTCTTGCAGAAAGCCCGGATAATCAGCAACACTCATCCGCTCCGCACCATCGGGAATGCAGTTCATGCGGAAATTCTTTTTCAATTCATTCACCTCAGTGATATTGCCGTACCGCTTCTTTCCGCCGTTGCATTGCTCAAAGACCTGGCTGAGGTAGACTTCCGGAGCCTTATCGCCAATGGCGATGTTGATTTCGGTCTGGGTAACCGCATAGTTCGCCACCTGATTGTACTGTCCGCGGGTGAGGCCGGCTTTCTTGAGATAGTTGCGCGGGAAAAGGTGGTGCACGTCAGATTTGACTTCGATAAGCTCGCGTACTTGTATATCTTTCGAAAGAAATCCGCAATCGCCCATCTTGATTTGCGCAGCCGTGAACAGGTGGAAATACGGACTCGATGACGCAGAAGTGTCAAGTCCCTGTGGCAGCGACGTTTCCCAGAAAGCGTCAGACAGTTCACCTCGAATAATTCCCTCAGCGTAAGCTTCGATCCCCTGGGCATGAATCTGCCGGATGTCATAGTCGATCGCTGATTCTGCCGATCCGGAATAGCGTCCTGTAAGCACCGACATCACGAACCAGCGGCGGACGTGCCGTCCAATATCCGCGTCGGGCACACCTTCGGAACGGAGCGTGAGGTACAGGATGTACGCAAAGTTCAGCGCATTCTGTGAACCTACCATCGAGGAATCAACGAAACCCGTCGAACGGATGATCATGATAAAGCGCTTAAAATGGGTCTCGTTCATGAATCTGGCAATACCTTGTTTCAAGCCGGAGAACGACTCTTCGACAATCCGCTCCTCGTACTGCTTGGTTTCGAAATTTCGACCCGAGAGAAGGGCGACCAGGTCCCCCAGCCGGCCGCGCCTGAATTCCGACGTAAAAGCCACCCGAAGCATGTCGCTGTACGAGGGGTCGTACAGATCCTCCTTCTCAGTCCGAAGCCATGCCATCTGGCGGAAAAACTCGGTCTTGGCGAATTCGGTGTCGCTCTGCATCACAGTGTAGAACTCCGGCGCGACCATAAGGTGGCAGAAGAAATCGATGGCCTTGCGAAGCGTGTTGCCTCCGTAAACCTCATTAACAGCGATCTTGGACATTGCAAAATCCGCCTGGCTGAGAGGCACGCCCTGGGAATTGACCCGGATAAAGATTTCGGTCACGGTCTCAATGTCCAGGTCTGAAGAGAGCTCGATCAGGCCGACCTGATTGCTGATTATTCCCCGCAGGGATTCGATTCTTTGGAATACTTCGTCCCTCGTCATCTTGGGATTCCGTTCGCAATATGAATTCGCAAGGTTGAAAAGTCCGGTATTTGGATTAAACACCTGCGCAATGTCCGGAATCCATTCAGGGTCCTTTTCGATGGCGGGGTTTGAGACTTCAAACAGTTGCTTCCCAGGATGGAATGCGATTCTGATTCGCACTTTCTGGTAATTCTTGTCTACTACCTCCCGGCCGAGCAAGGCCGCCATGAGGGACGTAACGCGCTGTTGCCCGTCGATGAGGATTCGCTTTCCTGACGAGGACGTGCCGTCCTTCAGCTTTACATTTGGATTACGCCATGCGATCAGATAGCCAACCGGGAATCCGTGAAAGAGCGAATCCAGAAGATCCCGGACTTGAGTCGCACTCCACACGAAAGGGCGCTGAATTTCGGGGATGGCGATGTCTCCTGACTTGATCCAGGTGAACAGCGTCTCGACGGGTGGCTGGTTAACAGAATAACGTTGTGTTGGCATGGTCTGTTGACCTACGATTCCTCAATAATGGATTGGATCAAACCTTCACTTTCCTTTTCCAGCGCTTCAATATCAGCCCGAATCTCTTCCAATGTTCGCAGCGGCTTTGGCTTGTAAAAGTAGCGGGTAAAGGAGATCTCATACCCGACCTTCGTGGCGCCTTCTTCAATCCAGGCATCGGGCACGTAAAGCAAGACCTCGCGGCGGAAAAAGGCTTCGACCCCGCCTTCCTCAAGCAACGGCACCTGCTCAGTGTCTCGCAGGCCGCTGTCCGGCTCGTACTCCACAACACAAGGCTGGCCGTCAAGGTTAACTTCGAACCGCCCGTGGAGGGGATCGGCGGCAACTTTGTTCGGTTTGTAAGTCTTGGCGATCACAGGCGGGGCCTGGTCATCGCGCCAACTGACTGCGCTCAGGATCACCTTACGGTCGGAAGTCCCCAATTTGAGGCCAAGCCGTTCCACCGCTGCGTTAAAGTCTTCCCGGAATTCATTGTGATCTTCATAGAGCTTGTCACCGAGTTCCTGGGACAGGCTCCGGGCCGCCTCATAAATACGCTGGTCCCGTTTCCATGTGTCGGGGTCTAATAGTTTCTTCCGGCTCTTCTCCGGGACTGCGGCCTTTGGGCGCGGCGTTTCGGCATCATCGTCTTCTCCGTTCTCGCCACGATTGCCCCTCAGCGCTTTTTCCATGTCCCGCTTGACCCGGTGAAAGTCATCATAGATGGCCTGGCCGAATTCCGCATAAAGGTGACGACGGACCTCTTCATCTCCCGTGGCGTACCGAAGGGACTCAACTGCTTTTCGAGTGAACTGGCTACGAAGCCGCAAAGGGCGCTCCACAACGATTTTCCAGTAACCAAAGGCCTCGTTCGGAAAGAGCCTGGACTGCTCAGTCTCTTTGAAGGCACGAAATGTGTCGCAGATCCGCCTGATGTCTTCCTCGGAAAGCTCGCAGTTTTTCTTCCCGAGGTTCTTGCGCAGGGGCTTGTACCATTGCGTGCCGTCGATGAGCTGCACCTTGCCTTCGCGCTGCTGAGGCTTCTTATTGCTCAAGACCCAAATGTAAGTGGCAATTCCCGTGTTGTAAAACATATTCAGAGGGAGTGCAATGATGGCCTCAAGCCAGTCATTTTCCAGAATCCAGCGACGGATGTTACTTTCTCCCTGACCCGCGTCGCCGGTGAAGAGTGAGGAGCCATTGTGAACCTCAGCAATCCGGCTGCCAAGCTTTGTGTGCCGCTTCATTTTGCACAGCATGTTCACAAGGAACATCAACTGGCCGTCACTTGAACGGGTGATAAGGCTGTATTCTGGATCGTCGGCATGCTGAATGACAAAACGGGGATCTTGAATGTCGCCTTTACCACCCATCCGTTCAAGGTCGGTCTTCCAACTCTTTCCGTAGGGGGGATTGGAAAGCATGAAGTCGAACTCGTATGCCGGGAAGTCATCGCCCGAGAGGGTAGACCCGTACTTCATATTTTCCGATTCGCCGCCTTCGCCTTTGAGTAACAAGTCAGCTTTGCTTATGGCATACGTCTCAGGGTTAATTTCCTGCCCGTACAGGTGGATCGAGATTTCCTTAGTGTGCTGGCGCGCCAGGTCTAAAAGGCGTTCCTCCGCGACCGTCAGCATCCCGCCCGTCCCGCAAGCGCCGTCGTACACGAGATAAGTGCCGGATTCCACCTGGTCGGCAATGGGCAAGAAGATGAGATCAGCCATCAACTTCACCACGTCACGGGGTGTGAAGTGCTCACCAGCCTCTTCGTTGTTCTCCTCATTGAAGCGACGGATCAGTTCTTCAAAGATAGTTCCCATCCCGTGGCTATCTAACACAGGGAGTCGGATTTCCCCATTGGAATCCAGGACAGGTTTGTGACTCAAGTTGATGGAGGGATCGAGAAACTTCTCGACCAGACTCCCAAGGATGTCAGCTTCGACAAGGGTAGGGATTTGGTTGCGAAACTTGAATTTGCCAAGAATCTCCTGGACGTTGGTCGAGAAGCCGTCGAGATAGGCCTCAAAGTCGGCTTTGAGTTGCTGCTGTTTGGCGCGCGCTTTGAGCTCGCGCAGGGTGAACTTGGACGTGTTATAGAACGCTTGGCCGGCAGCCTGGCAGAGTGCGGCGCGCTGCTCGACAATCTTGGCAGTGTCCAGTTGAGCTTTCATTTTGAGGACAGCATCCTTTGTGGGCTCAAGGAGAGCGTCCAGCCGACGAATGACCGTCATAGGCAGGATGACGTCACGGTATTTACCCCGCACATAAACATCGCGCAGGACATCGTCCGCGATGCCCCAAATGAAATTCGCAACCCAACTTGTATCGTTCTCGCTCATGGTTTACTCATAAATCACGAAGCTAAATTTATATGCCCTTAGTGACCGCGGCGCAACAGGGTTTTGCACCTATGGCAGTTTCTGCAACTTACCCATGTTGTCGCAGACCCGGCTCTATAACTCTTTGGCGGTTTACTTTTCGACTTAACTGTGAGAACAAGACTTCCGGTTGCCTGTGCATACCGAACGCCGTGGAGCTATAGGCAGGGTCGTCCTACGTATTTCCTATTTTTTGATTTTTATTTTCATCTTTTACTTTTCATTTTTTAATCTTGGGGAAGGCCGCTCGTCCTAAGCCAATCATAAGTCGTGCCCGTTTGACCGGGGAGGCCCCCTTTTTCGTGTTCGCCCGAAAAGTAACTTCCCAATGGGTTTGATGAAAGCCAAACGCTTCGGCAGTCTAGGCAGACACCATCCGCCGGCACCTGCAAGAAAGACCGTATTGCAAAACGCTTAGGTCTCGTTACAGCCGAGACTGCAGTCGCTGCAGCGGCTGCATAGCCATGGCAATCTGCCTTCGTAGCTTTTTGTCCTCCTCAGCCCCTGCGCCAGAAAATTCCCAACAAAAGGCTTGACAAACATGCTTAGCGTTACGTAAGATAATATCATGAAGAAAAACCCTCACGCAGCGGCTTTAGGGAAGCTCGGCGGGAAGGCCCGGGCTAGAAAGACTACGACCGAAGAACGCAAAGCCTGGGCGCGCCTCGGCGGATTGGCCCGAGCCAAGAAGCATTCCAAGCAGCAGCTTACTGAGTGGGCGAAGATGGGTGGGCGTCCTCCGAAGGAAGAGTAGGTAAACCAGATGAAACGCGCAGCCATCTATGCCAGAGTCAGCACCCACAACGGTCAGAATCCCGAAATGCAACTCGGCGAGGTCCGCGCCTATTGCCAAAGACGCGAGTGGGCGGTCTCTGGCGAATATGTGGACACAGGATTCAGTGGCTCGAAGGAACACCGCCCTGGTCTGGACCGTCTGCTCTCAGATTGCCGAAAGCGGCAGGTCGATGCTGTCGTGGTCTATCGGTATGACCGCTTTGCGCGCAGTGTGCGCCAGTTGGTGAACGCGCTGGAAGAGTTTCGTTCTTTGGGGATCGACTTTGTGAGCCTTCATGAAGGGGTGGATACCTCAACCCCGAACGGTCGACTGGTCTTTGGCATCTTTGCTTCGATTGCGGAGTTCGAGAGGGAACTGATCCGGGATCGGGTACGGTCCGGACTGGCTGCGGCAAAGGCAAGGGGAAAACAGTTAGGCCGGCCGAAGGTTACGGTTGACGGCCTGAGGATCACCGAACTCCGGGCTGAAGGCCGCGGCTGGAAGTCGATTGCGGCTGAACTAGGAGTGGGCGTGGGAACCATCCTTCGGGCCGCTCAGCATTCAGAATCAAGGGTTCAAAAAACCTCTCTGAAATCCCTCCCGTAAGTCCAGTCCATTCAACGCGCGATTTCACCATTTCGAAGGTTCAACAAACAAGTGTTTTTCGAATCTCGCTTTTCTCTGGCTACACCCGATCAGAATCCGAAACACTCACTCTGGAATTGGTATAAAAACACCGGGTACCTCATGAGCTTGTACCAAAAGGTTCGCTATGCAGCACTTCCTAACTCCGCGCTGCCATTCTTAGTAGCTTGCCGATCAACTGCCAAGGTAATAAGAAAATGACCGTTCCTGTGTCAATTGCAAGAAAGATCAACTCAAGATTTAGTTCACAGAAATCAAGGGAATGGATTTTCGTTCCTTGAGGATCACTGCGATGATGCTCTAAGGACAGATTCGTGAACTCTTCCGTGGGCGACGGCGATGGCAGCCATGTTCACAATCTCCTCCACCGTCGCGCCGCGTTGCAGCACGTGGACAGGTTTCGACATTCCCACCAGGATCGGCCCGAGAGCTTCTGCTCCCCCGATGCGCAGCATCAGCTTATAGGCGATGTTGGCGGAGCCGAGGTCGGGAAAAATAAGAACGTTCGCGCCGCCCTTCAGCGTCGAGAAGGGATAATCTTCCTCAAGGAGTTCCGGAATTACCGCGGTGTCCGCCATCATTTCTCCATCCACCATCATTTCAGGGTGAGCCTGCTTCACCCGCTCGGCGGCCGGGCGCATCTTTTCTGACAGCGGATGTCGCGTGCTGCCGAAATTGGAGAACGACAGCATCGCCACTCGCGGCTCAAAATTAAAATCACGCGCCACTTCCGTGGCCAGCAGCGCGATCTCCGCCAGATCCTCCGCCGTGGGCTCAATATTCACCGTCGTGTCGGAGAAGAAATAGACCTGCTGCTTGGTAACGATGACGTAGACGC
>Ga0307372_10009412_pt1 | contig 13472 bp, 15 predicted proteins | sample OX1MG_FD_202533 | JGI IMG/M metagenome (GOLD analysis project Ga0307372, IMG submission 202533) | Soil microbial communities from Risofladan, Vaasa, Finland - OX-1 | ecosystem: Environmental > Terrestrial > Soil > Coastal area > Acid sulfate soil | place: Finland: Risofladan, Vaasa | collected...
TCGACCGACGGCGTGCTGTTCGACCCCACGCTGGCCGTGATCACGGAATGGGACTACGAGGGCGGGCTGAGATTCGATCGGCAGGAGGTGTTCGCGTCGGCGACGCTATTCCGCATGAATGTGAGCAACGAGCAGACGATCAACCCGCTCAGCGGGGCCGCCAGCAACGGCGGATCGAGCGTGCGGAAGGGGTTGGAACTCCAGTGGGTCCTGCCGGTGGTGCGGACGCTGCGGGTGACCGGCGACTGGACGTTCAACGACGCGCGGTACACGCACCTGACGATCGAGTCGGAACAGACAGGCAGCCTCGAGACCGTGGACGGAATGCGGGTGTACAACACCGCCAAGTACGTCGGGTCGGGGGCGGTCCAATACACGCCGAAGGGTGCGCCGTGGATCCTGCGGCTGAGTGGCAACTGGGTGGGCCCGTACTCGCCGTTCGACGAGCCGGGCGTGGTGCTCGGCGCCTACGGTCTCATGCACGCCGACGTCTCGACCACCGTGGCCGGGTCGCGGGTGTACGTGGGGGTACGCAACGTGCTCGACCGTGTGTATCCTGAACTGGTGGCGGGAGGGCTCGTGTCGCCCGGCCAGCCGCGTTCGTTGTTCGTCCAGGTGCGGCATGCGTTCTGAACGGGGGATTCCATGAACCACATGCGCCGGGGGGCGTTCGCCGCAGCGCTCATTGCCATCGCCGCGGCGGGGTGCGACCGCGCGCGCGACACGGTCGCCCGGATGCAGGGCGAGCCCTTGGTGCGGGGGGCGCTGGTCGACCCGCCGGTGCCGCGGCCGAACGTGACGATGACCAGTACGGCCGGCGAGCCGTTCGATTTCGGCCGCGCGACCAAGGGCAAGGTGACGCTGGTGACCTTTGGCTACACGCACTGTCCCGACGTGTGCCCCGTGCACATGGCGAACATCGCGGGGGCGCTCAAGCAGCTGTCGGCGGACGAACGCAGCCGCGTGATGGTGGTGTTCGTGACCACCGACCCGGAGCGCGACTCGTTGCCGCAGCTCCGGGAGTGGCTCGATTCGTTCAACCCCGCGTTCATCGGATTGCGGGGCACCGACGACCAGCTGGCGGCGATGGAGCGGGCGTTCGGGATTCCACCCGCCCAGCGCGAGGACCTACCGGGCGGCGGATATGGGGTGAGCCACTCGGCGCAGGTGTTCGCTTTCACGCCCGACGACAGCGCCCATGTGATCTATCTTCCGGGCATGCCGATTGCGGACTACGTCCACGATCTGCCGCGGCTCCTGCGCGATGTATACTAACAAACTAATCATCGGGTGGATTGCCGCGGCCGGGATGCTGACCGCGGCGGCCGGGTGCCGCGTGGTGTCGGTGGACGAGACCGGCCCCGTGGCCTGGACGCGGGCGTACCTGGTGTCGCCGGCGCCCGGCTCGCCTGCCGTGCTCTATCTCTGGATCACCAACCCCACGTCGCACGCCGACACGGCGACCGCCGTGCGGGTGATCGACGCCGACAGCGCGCAGATGCACCGGACGATGGCGATGGGCGACGGCATGGAGCACATGGCACCGGAACCGACGCTGGCCGTGCCGGCGCACGACACGGTGAAGTTCGTCCCCGGCGGGTTGCACATCATGGTGTTTGGCCTCGGCTCCAAGGTCGCGCCGGGCGATTCGACGGCGGTGACCGTGACCTTCCGGAAAGCGGGCGAAGTGCAGGGGTGGGCGCAGGTGATCACCTATGCCCAGGTCGACTCGCTCGTGCTGCGGTGACGGCGCGGCGCGCTCAGCGCGGCAGGCGGATCTCGACGTGGGAGGCGGCCGCGCGCAGCGAGCCGCCGTGCGCGGACACGACGCGCGCCGCCCACGTGGTGTCGATCTCGCCGAGGTCGATCGGGCCTCCGTCGAACGCGACGACGAGGTCGACATCGTCGGTGCCGGCGGTGATGGTCAGCGATTTCTGATCGGGCGTCGCGGCGAGACAGGCGGCGCCGAGAACGGAGAGGGCTTCCTGCAGGCGGATACGGTCGCCACGGAGGGCGGGCAGCGGGGCCGCAAGGTCCGCCGTGACCCGTACGCCGCGGGCGGCGCCGCGGGATTGCAGCGAGGCAACGAGCGACGCCACGATATCACCGGGGCGTACGGGTTCACGGCGCAACTGCTCGGGGCGGAGGGTGATGAGGTCGCGGGCCCGGCGGAGCCGAGCCGCGGCGGCCTCGGCAGCATCACGGGCCGCCCCGATGAGTTCGATCTGATTGTCGTTGAGTTCGCCGAACGGATTCTCGAGCAGAATGTGGAGGGGTAGGCGCACCTCGTCGAGGTCGTGGATCCCGCGCTCCACGGCCACCGTGATGGCGGCTTCGGTCTCGCGGGTCTCGTCTGCGACCTTCCGTTCGCGTTCGGCGCCGCGGGCCTCGCTGGCCGACATTGCGTTGCGCAACTCATCCACCCGGGCCTCGGCGCGCCCTTGGGCTCGCCAGGCGAACAGCCACGCGAGTGTGCCCATCCCGGCAGCCACGACGACGACGAGGTAGGGGAGCGTGGTCACGATCCCGACTCCGGGCCGGTGAACGAGACGACCAGGACATCGATGCCAAGGGCGTTCGAGATCAGCCGGTCGACCACCGATTTCCGCACGAAGTGCTGCCAGCGAGATCGGCGGCTCTGGCCGGTGAGAATGAGCGTGACGCCGCGGGCGCGGGCAAACTCCAGGAGGGTGGCGGCGACGTCGGCCCCGCGCAGTTGCACGATCTCGGCACCCATGGTTTGCGCGAGTTGGATGTTCTCCACCAGTTTGCGCTGGATGGTGGCATCGATGCGATCGGCGCTCTCCTCAGGTGTCTGGACGTATACGCAATACCAATCCGTGTTGAGGCGACCGGCGATGCGGCTGGCGCGGCGGAGGAGAGCGGCGGTGTAGGGCGGGTTGCTGGACATCGCGACGAGCAGGCGGTCCACGGTGCGCTTGGCGCCGGCCGCACCCCGCTCGCGTCGTGCGGTCTCCTCGCGGGACCGGTCCACGGAACTGGCGACTTCGCGCAGCGCCAGTTCGCGGAGCGTGCTCAGGTTCTCCGGCGTGAAGAAATTGGCGAGCGCGGCCGGGACCTTCTCGCGGGCGTAGATCTTTCCCTCGATGAGCCGCTGGCGAAGATCCTCCGCCGAGATGTCGAGATTCACCACCTGATCAGCCAGCCCGAGCACCCAGTCGGGGAGCGTCTCGCGCACGATCACGCCCAGCGTCTCGGCGACGATGTCGTTGAGCGATTCGAGGTGCTGCACATTCACGGCCGAGATGACGCTGATGCCGTTGTCGAGCAGCCAGATGACGTCTTCCCAGCGCTTGGCTCGCGGCGACCCTGGCACGTTGGTGTGCGCCAGCTCGTCGACGATCGCCACTTCCGGATTGCGCGTGACGATGGCGTCGCCGTCCATCTCTTCGAGCCAGACGTGGCGGTATTCGATGCGGCGCCGCGGGATCACCTCGAGATCGCCGACCTGCGCCGCCGTCTCCTCGCGGCCGTGCGTCTCTATGAATCCGATCACCACGTCCACATCGCGTGCCCGTAGCTGGTGGGCCTCGGCGAGCATCCGGTACGTCTTGCCCACGCCGGCGGCCGACCCGATATACAGCTTGAGCTTGCCGCGTTCGCGCTGGCGAACGAGGGTGAGGAAATCGGACGACGGCGTCAGCTTCGGATCGTCACCCGGCAAGGATGCGCCCATTCAGAAAAGGTACGCCACGCCGAGCCCGGCCGTGAGTTGGGATCGATGGCCGCCGAACGCGGCGATCGTGGATCCATCCCATCGGACCTCGGGGCGCACCAGCGTTCCGGGCCAGGCACGCAGGTTGAGGGTGAGCGTCGCCGAATACAGGCGTTGGCCGGTGTTGGCCGGGAAGCCCAGCGACCCGCTGGTGCGGGCGCCGTTGGCGTCGGCCGTGTAATCGCCGCGCGCGGCCAGCCCGACGGTGGACGAGAAGTCGTGGGCGAGCCATGCGCCGAATGCCCACCACTGCGCGTCACGGGTCGAGTCGGCCAGGGCCGCGTTGGCCATTTCGCGGCCATAGTCGGCCTGCAGCCATGCGTTCCAGCTCGGTGCGAACTTCTTCCAGAGCAGGATCTCGGAGCCCGATCGGAGCGCCGACGCATTGTCCAACTCCTCGGCGCCCGAGTAGCCGAACACCGATACGGAAGAAGTCGAATCGGGATAGAGGCCAAGACGGCCGAGCACGGTCTTACCCGAGTTCCGCGCCTCGACGGCGTCCCAGCCGTTGGTGACGCGGAGCTGCGCGTCGGCGTGCGGCCCGAACCGGTAGGAAATCTGCGCCCCAGTGGACGTGAAGTCCTCGAGGAAGATGAACTGGTTGCCGCCGGACCAGGCGGGATTCGCCACGTCCTCGATCACCTCGAGTCCCAGCAACGTGGCGAACTTGCCGAACTGGAACTGGAGCCCGTTCCCATTCGGCGTCGGCACGTTGAGGGAAACGTAGAGCTGGGTGAGGTCACCCTGCGGCCCGAGCGCCAGTCCGCGGGACTGCACGACCGCGGCATTCTGCCCGAGCAGGACCTCGGCGTGTACGCCGGCGCTCCACGTGCGAGCGTCGTACGGGCGATCGGCCACGAGATCGAGTGCGTCGAGCGAGAACTGGTTCTGGAACCGGTCGTAGAGGTGGCCCGCGATCGTCGTGCCCGCGGGGTGCGTGGAATACTGATAGGATGCCTCGGCGTATCCGCTGAACGTGAATCCGCCAAAGAGAGCGGGCCGCGTCGCGGCCGCGGCAGGTCCCGCGTGGGTCGTGTCAGTGGCGGTCTGGCCCTGCGCGCGTACGGCGAGGGCCAGGAAGACGATGGTCAGCAGTCGTTTCATAGTGATTCATCGATCGTGCGACGCCGCGGCATGCAGCGGGAACGATCGATCCAGGTCGAGGTTGAGTTCCAGCACGTGGACGCGCGGCTCGCCGAACAGGCCGAACTGGCGGCCCTGCACGTGGCGGTCGACGAGCGCCCGTACCGCGGCGCTGTCGGCGTGCCGGGCCCGCGCCACGCGCTCCACCTGCAGGAACGCGTCGGCGGGCGAGATGTCTGGGTCCAGGCCCGAGCCCGACGCCGTGACCATGTCGGACGGGATCTTTCCCTTCACGCCGCCGTCCTGCGCGACGACGGTGTCCACGCGCGCCGCGACGAGCGAATCCAGCTTTGCGCTCGTGGGGCCGAGGTTGCTCCCGGCCGACAGCGTGTCGTCGTAGCCCGCGCCGGCGGCCGACGGGCGCGGATGGAAGTACTCGGGGCGCGCGAACTGCTGGCCGATGAGCGCGCTCCCGATCGGGGCGCCGTCGGCGCCGCGGATCAGCGAGCCGTTGGCCTGTCGCGGGAACAACAACTGGGCCACGGCGGTGACGGCGCCCGGGTAGATGATGCCGGTGATCACACAGAGCGCGAGCGTGATCACGATCGCGGGGCGGAGTTGGTTACGGAGCACGTTACACCAGCCGGAAGAGGACGAGGAGCATATCGATGGCCTTGATGCCGATGAACGGCACGATGAGGCCGCCCACGCCGTAGATCCACAGGTTCCGGCGCAGGATCGCCGACGCCGGCGCGGGGCGGTAGCGCACGCCGCGCAGGGCCAGCGGAATCAGCGCGATGATGATCAACGCGTTGAAGATCACGCTGGCCAGGATCGCCGACGCGGGCGAATGCAGGCGCATGACGTTGAGCGCCTGGAGCTGCGGGTACGTGGCCACGAACATCGCCGGGATGATGGCGAAGTACTTGGCCACGTCGTTGGCGATGGAGAAGGTGGTGAGGGAGCCTCGCGTCATGAGGAGTTGCTTCCCGATCTCCACGACCTCGATGAGCTTGGTCGGATTGGAGTCGAGATCGATCATGTTGCCGGCTTCCTTCGCGGCCTGCGTGCCCGAGTTCATGGCGACGCCGACGTCGGCCTGGGCCAGCGCGGGCGCGTCGTTCGTGCCGTCGCCCGTCATGGCGACGAGCCGCCCGCCCGACTGCTCGCGCTTGATCAGCGCCATCTTGTCTTCGGGGGTGGCCTGGGCGAGGAAGTCGTCCACGCCCGCTTCCTGCGCGATGGCGGCCGCGGTGAGCGGATTGTCGCCCGTGATCATCACGGTGCGGATGCCCATCGCCCGGAGGCGGGCGAACCGCTCGCGAATGCCGCCCTTCACGACGTCCTTGAGATAGATCACGCCGAGCACGTGCGCGCTGCCGTTCTCCCGCTCGGCGACGACGAGCGGCGTGCCGCCCTCGCGCGCGATGCGCTCGACCATCGGCTGGAGATCGGGGGGCACCGTGCCCCGGTTCTCCTGCACCCACTTGGCCACGGCGTCGCCCGCGCCCTTGCGCAGGTGCAGCGCCCCCATGTTCACGCCGCTCATCCGCGTGGTGGCCGAGAAGGGGACGAACTCGGCCTCCTGCGCGGCGCCCGAGGCGTCGGCGGGCGCCACGACCACCCGGCGTCCCTCGGCCAGCGTGCGGCCGCGGATGCCGAACTTCTCCTTGGCCAGCACGACGATGCTGCGGCCTTCGGGGGTCTCGTCGGGCAGGGAAGCGAGCTGCGCGCGATCGGCTAGCCGCTCCACGCTCACGCCGGGCACGGGAATGAACTCCACCGCCTGCCGGTTGCCGAGGGTGATCGTGCCCGTCTTGTCGAGCAGCAGCGTGTTGACGTCGCCCGCCGCCTCGACTGAGCGCCCGCTCATCGCGATCACGTTCTGCTGGATGAGCCGGTCCATCCCCGCGATGCCGATCGCCGAGAGCAGGCCGCCGATCGTCGTGGGAATGAGGCAGACGAGCAGCGAGATCAGGACCGGCATGGACACCATGGTGCCGTTATACGCCGCGAATGGGGCGAGCGTCGCCACGGCGAGCAGGAAGACGATCGTGAGCCCCGAGAGCAGGATCGTGAGTGCGATCTCGTTGGGCGTCTTCTGGCGCATCGCGCCTTCGACGAGCGCGATCATGCGGTCGAGGAACGTCTCCCCCTGGCCGGCCGTGATCCGGATGATGAGATAATCGGACAGCACCCGCGTGCCGCCGGTGACCGCGGACCGGTCGCCGCCGGACTCGCGGATCACGGGGGCCGACTCGCCGGTGATGGCCGATTCGTCCACCGAGGCGACGCCCTCGACGACCTCGCCGTCGCCCGGGATCACGTCGCCCGGGGTGCAGATCACGAAGTCGCCCACGCGGAGCTGCGAGGCGGGCGTGGCCAGGACGGCGATCTTGTTGGTCGGATCGTCCAGCTTCTTGGCTATGGTCTGCGTGCGCGCCGAGCGCAGCGAATCGGCCTGGGCCTTGCCACGGCCCTGCGCCATCGCTTCGGCGAAGTTGGCGAACAGCACGGTGAACCAGAGCCAGACGGCGATCTGGAGCGTGAATCCGACCCCGGGCAGCCCCTGCACGATGTCGCGCGCCAGGACGAGGGTGGTGAGGATGCTGCCCACGAACACGACGAACATCACCGGATTGCGGACGATGTCGCGCGGGGCGAGCTTGGCGAACGCATCGCGAATGGCGCGACGGACGATCGCGGGATCGAACAGCGGACGGGCGGCGACGGCCATGTTAGAAGAGCCTCCCCGCCTGCATCAGGAAATGCTCGACGATCGGGCCGAGCGAGAGCGCGGGAAAGAACGTGAGGGCACCGACGATCACGATGACGCCGATGAGGAGGATGACGAACAGGGGAGTCGTGACCGGAAAAGACGCCGTCGATTCCGCCGCCGCCTTCTTCTCGGACAGGAAACCGGCCAGGGCGAGCATCGGTACGATCATCGCGAACCGGCCGACCAGCGTGTTCAGCCCCAGGGTCGTGTTGTAGAAGTAGCTGCCGCCGGTGAGGCCGGCGAACGCGCTGCCGTTGTTGCCGGCCGTGGACGCGTACGCGTACAGGATTTCGGAAAGCCCGTGCGGCCCGGCGTTGTTCAGTCCGGCCAGCCCCGCCTTCACGGACGCCGCCACGGCGGTGTTCACCAGAATCGCGGCAGCGAACACCAGGGCATAGAGCATCGCCATCTGTACTTCCCGCGCCTGGATCTTCTTGCCCAGGTACTCCGGCGTGCGTCCCACCATGAGTCCGGCGATGAACACCGTGAGCACGACCATCACGAGCATGCCGTAGAGGCCGGCCCCCACCCCGCCGAACACCACCTCGCCGAGCAGGATGTTCGTCAGCGGGACCAACCCGCCGATCGGCGTGAACGAGTCGTGCATGGCGTTCACGGCGCCGCACGACGCGTCGGTGGTGATCGTGGCGAACAGCGCCGAATTCGCGATGCCGAATCGGACCTCCTTGCCCTCCATGTTGCCGCCGGGGTTGGTTGTCGACGCCACCGTGTTCACGCCGAGCTGCCGGTGGATGGGGTTCCCGCGCGCTTCCGCCCAGTACGCGGTGGTCGTCCCGGCCATGAACAGCACGAACATCGCGGCCCAGAGCGCCCACCCGTGCTTCTGGTTCTTCACCATGCGGCCGAACGCGTAGGTCAGGCCGGCGGGAACGAGGAAGATCGTGAACATCTGCCAGAAGTTGGTCCACGGCGTGGGATTCTCGAACGGATGCGCCGAGTTGGCGTTGAAGAATCCGCCACCGTTCGTGCCGAGCTGCTTGATGGCCTCCTGGCTGGCCACCGGCCCCATGGCGAGGACCTGTTTCGCGCCCTCGACCGTCGTGACGGTCACGTAGTGCGCGAAGTTCTGGATCGCACCCTGCTGGACGAGCAGCAGCGCGAACAGGAACGACGCCGGCAGGAAGACGTACAGCGTGCCGCGCACGAGATCGACCCAGAAGTTGCCGAGCCTGCCCGCGCTGTGGCGCGCGATGCCCCGCGTGAAGGCGATGGCGAGGGCGACGCCGACGGCCGCCGACGCGAAGTTGTGGAAGGCGAGCTGGGTCATCTGCGAGAAGTACGACATCGTCGTCTCCCCGCTGTACGACTGCCAGTTGGTGTTCGTCGTGAACGACGCCGCCGTCTCGAAGGCCTGGCGGTCCACCACGTTGGGCAGGTGCTGCGGGTTGAGCGGCAGCCACTGCTGGACCCGCAGCACGAGGTACGTGAGCAGCATCGTCGCCAGACTGAAGATCAGCATCGACGCGGCGTAGCGCGTCCAGTGCTGGTCCTCGTCCGGGTCGACGCCGCCCAGACGATAGAGCAGCCGCTCCACCGGGCCGAGCCAGTGGAGCGACCCGTCGTAGACCTTGACCAGATAGACCCCGATCGGCTTGGTCACGAGCAGCAGCGCCACCGCGTAGAACGCGATCTGAATCCAACCGTTGGCGGTCATGTCAGAACTTCTCCGGCCGGAGGAGCGTGTAGATCAGGTACACCAGGAGCAGCGCGGCGACGATCGCGCCGACCACGTTGTCGGTCGTCACGTCGTGCGCTCCTCGTGCTCGCCGCCCGCGCCAAGGCGTCGGCACGCGCCGACGTACGCCAGCATCAACGCGAAGAACGCGATGGCCGTGAGCACATATATGAAATCCAGCATGAACGGGCCGCCTGTGAGGAGTCGGGTTTCTGCGAACCGCAGGAACGCTATTCGGGGGGCGTGAAAACCGCGTTAACGAAGCAGTACGCGGATTGCCGGTGCGATGAATAGGGGATTCCCCGGCGTCACCGGCCGGAATCGTTCACGCGTCGTTAATGCGCGGGCCTTAGGGTTCGTCCCGGCCGGGGAGCGGCGATCGATGACGGTCGATCGCCGCGGCCCCGCTGCGGGGGGAGGCCGCCATGGGCTGGGCCGTATTTCGTGCGTGGTCTGTCGCGATCGTGGTCGCGGCATTCGTCGCATATCTTGCGATGCAGATGGTCTTCGGCATCGACGTCGCGCGCCTTCTAGAGGCGGCCTCGATCGCGCGCCGTGAACGCAAGCGCGCGGTGATCGGCCGGGGCCGCCTCAGCCGGCCTGGGCGATCAGTGCGGGGACGTCCGCGGCCGGGAGATCGAAGGTGAACACGCTGCCGCCGCCGGGACGCGGCGCCAGGCGGACGTCGCCCCCCTGCGCTTCCGCCAGGCGGCGGGCGATCGCGAGCCCGAGCCCCACGCCGCCCACGTCGGGGGGGCTGCCCGGAGGCCGGTAGAAGGCGGTGAACACCCGCTCGCGCTCGTCCTCGGGGATGCCCGGCCCGCGGTCGGCCACGGCGAACTGCACCCGGTCACCGGCGCGCCGCACGTCCAGATCCACCGGCGAATCCTGGGGCGAGTACTTGAGCGCGTTTTCCAGCAGGTTCACGAGGACGCGCACGGCCTGCACCGTGTCGCACACCACGCCGATCGGGCCGGCTGCTTCGGCGTGGACGGCCACGGCGCGCGCGCCGCGGGCGGCGGTCACGCTCCGCACCGCCGCACCGACGATCTCGTCGGCCACGTTGAGTTCGATGCGCAGCGGCAACGAGCCGGCGTTGAGGCGCGACAGGTCGAGCAGGTCGGCGACCATGCGATTCAGGCGGTCCGCTTCCGCTTCGATGGACACGGCCTCTTCGGTCCCTCGCTCGGCGAGCCGGTGGGCCAGCGCCTTGATGGACGTGAGGGGCGTGCGCAGGTCGTGCGATACGGCGGCCAGCAGCGCGTCCTTGAGCTGTCCCGCCTGGCGGAACGCTTCGGCCCGGTCTGCTTCGGCCGAGAGGCGAGTGCGCTCCACCGCCAGCGCGGCGTAGTAGGCGAGCGCGTCGAGGAATTGGCGTTTGGCCGGATCGAGCGTGAACGGCGCGTCGCTGGAGATGCGAAGCACGCCCACGGTGCGCCCACGAACGCCGAGTGGCACGAGGAGCGCGCGCACGTCGTCGCCGATCGGCCAGAGCGGAAGCTGGCTCCAGCTCTCGCCGGGCGCCGGCGCGAGCGGGGCGATGCGCGTGGTGCGATCCGCGCGTTCGGTGGCCGGCGCTCCGGCCTGCGCGACCCACGCCGCCAGGCCGGCCGGATCGACGTCCGCGGCGCCGCCGCACGTGCCGGCCGCGCCAGCCCGCGAATACGTCGGACCGGGGAGCCGCGCCACGAAGATCTCGCAGCAGGCCACCTCGAGGGTGGCCTGTATCACGCGCGCGATCGCGGTGAGCGCGTCCTCGGCGCGGCCCACGTTCAGCGTCTCGGCGCCGAGCACGGCCAGGCGTTCCACTTCCACGGAACGTTGGCGTGCCGTCTCGGCGCGATCCTCGGCGCGCGCGAGCAGCTGCGCCGCCACGATTCCCGTGACGAGAAAGGCCACTAGCACCAGCCAGTCCAGCGGATCCTGGATGACCAGCGTGTAATACGGCGGGAGAAACGCGAAATCGAAGATGAGGAAGGCCACGGCCGAGAGCGCGATGCCGAGGACTCGGCCGCCCGCCGCGCTCCCGCCGAGGACCACGAGCAGGAAGAGCAGGGCGACGTGCGCCTTGTCCACGTGGCTGCGCACGAGGAACAGCCCGGCGCTCACGGCCGCGAGCGCGAGGAACGACAGGGGCCACGCCCAGCGTCGCATCGGGCGGCGGCCGTTATCCGGCATCGACGGGCTCGATCTCGAAGCGATAGCCCACGCCCGGTTCGGTCACGAAGTGGCGTGGCGTGTACGGATCGGCTTCGAGCTTGCGGCGCAGATGGGCCATGTACACGCGCAGGTACTGCTGTGGGTCGCCGTCCGACGACCCCCAGACGGCGCGGAAGAGCTGGGCATGGGTCATCGTCCGGCCGGCGTTGGCGGCGAGCACCTGCAGCAGCTGCCACTCGGTGGGACTGAGGTGCACGGCCGCGGCGCCGCGCGAGGCCGAGCGGCGCTCGACGTCGATCGTGAACGGGCCGATGGCCAGTGGCCCGCGCGGCGGAGCCGGGCGCCGAGCGCGGCGGAGCTGGGCGCGGATGCGGGCCCGGAATTCCACCGTGCCGAACGGCTTGGTCACGTAGTCGTCGGCGCCGGCGTCGAGGAGCCGCGCCTTTTCGCTCTCCGAATGGCGGGCCGACAGCACGAGGATCGGGGCCTGCGTGAACTCGCGCAGCCGGCGGCAGACCTCGACGCCGTCGCGATCGGGGAGGCCGAGGTCGAGGACGATGACGTCGGGATGTTCGCGTTGCGCAGCGGCTATCGCTTCGACGCCCGTGGACGCTTCAACGCACCGTGCCACGTCGAGCGCGACGGCGTCGCAGACGGCGGTGCGGATTTTGGGCTCGTCGTCCACTACGAGCAGCGTTTGCCGGGACGTCGTGGGCATACGGAGGTGGGGGGAAGCGTCCGGCGGGATTACGGACGGTCGCGGGAGGACGCGACGAGGCCGAGTACGCCGGCGGCCCCCACCTCGTGCCAATTCGCTCGCTGCATCGCGCCTCCCCATCGGTTGGACTTCGCGGTTCGCCCTTGCCTGTTGTCCGCGACCCGAACTATTCTTAAAAAGATAGATACAGGGTGATGGAGCTCACCCGCAACCGCCGGCACCATTGGCTGATGGCTCCTACGCAATCGCTGCGCGGGAGCCATACTTGTGTCCATGACCGACTTGCATCCGGTGCTCAACGAGCATCAGCGGCGCCACTTCGCGGTGCTCCTCGTGGGGCTCGACGAAGCGCTGGCGCGCATCGAGGAGTTGGCCGACCAGGATCGCCAGGCATGGGGTCCCCTCACCGAGTACGCGGACGACCTACCGCCGAGGTTCACCGCCGAGGCGTATCCGCTGATCGCCGACCTGCGGTCGCGCGTTCTCGCGTTGGGCGCGTTGCTGCGCACGGATAGCCGTCACATGTCCCGAGCGCGGAGCATCCGCGCGATGGTGACGTCGGCGACCATCCGGCTGGAAGACAGCCGGGCGCGCGGCCTGCGGGGCTACGGGGCGGTGGACCCGAGCGTGCACGAGCAACTCGACCCGGTGCTCGACGATCTCATCGAGCGATTCCGAGCGGTGGGGCGATTGGCCGCGTGGGAGGCGGCGGGCCCGAACCGGCCGGAGCGGTCATGAGATTTCTCATCAATGTCGGGTACGTGGCCGTGGGGGCGGCGATCGGCGGCGCGCTGCGCTACATCGCGACGGTGTTCATCCAGGGGCGCGCCGGCCCGGCCTTTCCCGTGGCCACCCTGATCATCAACGTCACGGGCTCGCTGCTGCTCGGCTTCCTGGTCGCATACCTGGCCGAAACCTCGGCCGTGCGGCCGGAATTGGGGCTGCTGCTCACCTCGGGCGTGTGTGGCGGGTACACCACGTTCTCGACGTTCAGCTACGAGACGTTCGCGCTGCTGCGCGACGGCGAGTACAATCGAGCGGCGGCGTACGTGCTCTTGAGCGTCGGCGCGTCGCTGGTAGCGATGTTCGCGGGGTTCGCGGCGGCCCATGGCGCCATCCACCTGCAGCGCGGAGGAGCGTGACGATGGCAGACCACCAGGCCGGCAGCATCACCCACGGCTTCAAGGGCGAGCGCATGCTGATGCGCGTGCACATCGGCGAGAGCGACAAGTACGAGGGCAAGCCGCTCTATCAGCAGATCGTAGAACTGTTGCGCAAGCGCCATTACGCCGGGTGCACC
>Ga0307372_10009415_pt1 | contig 13470 bp, 10 predicted proteins | sample OX1MG_FD_202533 | JGI IMG/M metagenome (GOLD analysis project Ga0307372, IMG submission 202533) | Soil microbial communities from Risofladan, Vaasa, Finland - OX-1 | ecosystem: Environmental > Terrestrial > Soil > Coastal area > Acid sulfate soil | place: Finland: Risofladan, Vaasa | collected...
CGCGCCCGACGTAGGTGACGGCGACGGCGTCGAAGTCGCAGGCGCCGACGCGTTCTTGGACGAGGGCGTGGGAGGTGACCTCGAGGATCACCTGCTCGACTCCCGCGGCGACCGTCCTGGCCAACCACGCCTGGAGGTCCGGTGCCTCGACCGTGGTCTGGCCCGACTCGTTGTGGTCGCTGGCGCCGGCGAACTGGAAGGCGACCGTGCTCATCGCCCCGGTCCTGATCCCGGCTGACTCGAACAGATGGGCGGCCATGTGGGTGGTGGTGGTCTTGCCGTCGGTGCCGGTCACCCCGGCCACCCGTAGGCGCCGGGCCGGGCGGCCCAGGAGCGTCGCCGCGAGCTCAGCCAGAGCCGTCCGGGTGCTCGGGACCCTGAGCACCGCGGAGCCCGCCGGAAGGGTCAGGTTGCGCTGCACGGCGACCGCGGCGCCGCGCGCGGCGGCATCGGCGGCAAAGGAGTGGCCGTCCACGGTTAACCCTGGCACGGCCACGAAGAGGTCTCCAGGCCCGGCCCGGCGAGAGTCCTGCAGCACCCGGGAGACCTCGGTTTGCGCCCCGGCCTCGACCCTGGCGCCGGGGACGCCCTCGGCAAGCTCGGCGAGCCTCATCGAGGCCAGCATAATTCCGCAAGGTGACCACCCTTCTCGGCGGCCATCCCGTCAGGTGGGGAAGCCGCGTCTACGTGATGGGTATCGTCAACGTGTCGGCCGACTCCTTCAGCGGCGACGGGGTGCCCGATCCGGGTGCCGCCGTGGAGCGGGGACTGCGGATGGTGATGGAGGGGGCCGAGATCCTGGACGTCGGCGGGGAGTCGACGCGTCCGGGCCATCAGCCGGTCAGCCCCGAGGTCGAGCTGGGGCGCGTCCTGCCGGTCGTGTCGCGGCTCGCCGCAAAGGCCGGGGTGCCGGTCTCGATCGACACCTGGAAGCTGGAGGTGGCGGAAGCCTGCGTGGCGGCCGGCGCGGCCATCATCAACGACGTCTGGGGCCTGCAGCGATCGCCCGGCCTCGCCTCGCTGGCCGCAAGAGAAGACCTCGGCCTTGTCGTCATGCACAACCAGGACGGAACCAGCTATGCCGACCTCGTCCCCGACGTGATGAAGTCGCTCCGCCACTCACTGGAGGTCGCCGAGGCGGCCGGCGTGCCTGCCGACAGGGTCATCGTCGATCCCGGCATCGGCTTCGGGAAGACCGGCGAGCAGAACCTGGTCGTCCTCCGCCGGCTCGCCGAGCTGAGCACGCTGGAACGTCCGCTGCTGGTCGGCACCTCGCGCAAGTCGTTCATCGGCAAGATCCTCGACCGCCCTGTCGACGACCGCGTGGAGGGGACTGCGGCCACCGTCGCCGCCGCGGTCTTGCGCGGCGCCGACATCGTCAGGGTGCATGACGTTAAGGCGATGACCCGGGTCGTCCGGGTCGCGGAGCAACTCCGCTGACGCTCTGTTACCTGGCTCTCGGCTCCAACCTGGGCGACCGCGCGGGTTACCTGCGCCGCGCCCGAGCCGGTTTGGAGCAGCGTGGCGTCCGGATCCTTCGCCAGTCCAGCGTGAACGAGACCGAACCCTTCGGCGTCCGCGACCAGCCCGCCTTCTTTAACCAGGTCCTGGAGGTGGAATGGTCGGGGACACCCCGGCAGCTGCTGGAAACGGCCAAGGCTGTCGAGGCGGCCCTCGGCCGCACCCCCAGCTACCGCTGGGGCCCGCGGGAGATCGACCTGGACATCCTCCTCTTCGGTGACCTCACGGTGAGCGAGGAGGGGCTGACCATTCCCCATCCCGGCCTCGCCGAGCGGGAGTTCATGCGCGCACCGCTGGCCGAGCTCCGTCCCGACATACTGGCTGGATGAGGCGCCTCCGGATCGCCTGGCTCGGCCATCAGTCCGCCAGCGTCGGCGGTGGGATGGCGACCTACTCGAATGAGGTGGTCGCCGGCCTTCGCCGGATGGGCCACCAGGTGACCTTCTTCCACCACGGTGACCGGACCGGCGAGGGCCCCGAGGAGAGCCTCGAATCGGTCCCCCTGGCATCCATGAAGGTGCCCTTGGTGAAGCCGTTGGTGCTCTCCCCCGGACGCGCGAAAAGGAAGCTCACCGACCGTCTCCGCCAGCGGGAGTTCGACATCGTCCACGCCTCCTTCTGGTTCTCGAGCATGGACTTCGACCTTCCCAAGCTCACCCGCGAACTGGGCATCCCGCTGGTGGCGACCTTCCACGTCGCTTTCGACAACCGGCTGAGCCTGTGGGGAGGCATCACTAGCGGCACCTACCGCCTCTACGCGCCGACCCTTGCCAAGTGCGACCGGGTGATCGTGTTCGGCCCCGCGCAGCGCGACATCCTGTCCGGCCTCGGCGTGCCGGAGCCGATCATCAGGATCCTTCCCAACGGCGTCGACGTGGAGAAGTACAAGCCGGGCCCGTCCGACCGCCGGGAGCGATTCGGGGCCGAACGCCTCTTCCTCTACATGGGGCGTGTCGACTCCGAAAAGAACGTCGACGTGCTGCTCGAGGCCTTCCTCGACTGCGCTCCGCCCAACCGACACAAGCTCCTGATCATGGGCACCGGGACCGAGAAGCGGCGGCTGGAACGCTTCTATCGCGACCCGCGCGTCGTCTTCTCCGGCCACATCTCCGAGCAGGAGGAGCGGATCGCCATCCTGCGGGCGGCGAACGGGTTCTTCCTTCCCTCGACGGTGGAGGGGCTTTCGCTCTCGATGCTGGAGGCCATGGCCTGCGGGGTGGCGACGGTGGCGACCGACGTGGGAACCGACGGCGAGGCGCTGCGGGGTGCCGGAATCGTGCTCGACCCGCGCAACCTGGCGGTCGAGTTGGGGATGGCTTTTCGGGAGTTGGTCGAGCTGCCGTTTCTGTCCGTCGAACTGGGCGCTCTGGCGCGTCAGCGGGTCCTCGAGCGCTACTCGCTGGAGCACAACCTCGAATCCCTCTCCAAGCTTTACGAGGAGCTGGTCCAAGACCCTGCTATGAGTCGTTTCTAATCGTTTTTACAGCGCAGGGCTCCGGCGACTGACCGGGGCGGCTCAGGTCCGGGCGCTGGTGAACCGGTAGCCGATCCCGGGCACGGCCAGGATGTAGTACGGCCGCGACGAGTTAGCCTCGATCTTCCGCCGCAGGTTGCGGATGTGGACGTCGATGAGCCGGGTCTCGATCGGGTACTCGTAGCCCCAGACGTGGTTCAGGATCTTCTCCCGGCTCATCACCTTGCCAGCGTGGCCGGCCAAGTAGGCGAGGAGGTCGAACTCGGTGTGCGTCAGGTCGACCTCGACTCCGTCCCGGAAGATGCGCCGCTCATTGATGTCGATCACCAGGTCTTTGAACTCGAGCCGACCCGCGGTGGTCTCTGTGGTCTCGAGTCTCGCCTTCCGGAGATGGGCGGTTATCCGGGCCAGCAGCTCGCGCATCCGGGCCGGCTTGACGATGTAATCGTCCGCGCCGATCTCCAGGCCGACCACGACGTCGATCTCCTCTCCCCGAGCGCTGACCATCAGGATCGGCACCTTGGCATCGGCACGCCGGAGGCTGCGGCAGACATCGAGGCCGGAGCCGTCGGGCAGGGTGGCCTCGAGCAGGACCAGGCTCGGCGGCTGGCCTTCGAAGGCCAGCAGTCCGGCCGCAGCGGTGTCGGCCTCAATCACCTGGTATCCAAACTGCTCGCAGTTGGCGCGCAGCTCGCGCCGGAAGGATTGATCACCGTCGATGATCAGCACCCGCGGCGACTTGCCCTCCTTGCTCTCAGACTCCGCTTCCAAACCCATCTTCCTTTTCTGGGGAGCGCGTCCCCGGTCGCAATCTAGTCCACCGGTTGGAAGGCAATCAAGCACCCCTGCGAAGAAGCCGGCCGAGACTGCGGCGCGCCTTCTCGGAGGCCTCCGTGAGCCCGTGGCGAACCTCACCCAGCACGAGGTCCCAACAGCCGGCGTACTCGACCAGCTCGCCGTTGAAGCCTGACTTGAACTCCCACAGGCCGTACCACGGATGCGTGCGATCCGGGCCTGGCGGCACACCCCAGAGGTCGTAATCGCGGCATCGATCCCTTATGGCGGCGCGGATCGCCGCCCACTTGGCGGCGTAGACCGGCTTCAGCTCGCGGTGGCGGCCGTTGGCGCCCGAGAACATGTAATAGCCGCGACCGTCGTGGTGGATGACAACCATCGCCGCCACCGCCTCACCGTCGACGCGGGCGACGTAGGTACGGCACCACGGAAGCAGGTCGAGCAAGAGGCCGTAGTAGGCGGCGGCCGGCAGCCGGATGCCCTGCCGTGAGGCGCTGGCGGCTGCCTGCCGCGCCATCTCGGCCCCGTCGGTGCCCTCCTCGACCGTCACGCCGCGCTTGGCCGCGAGCCGGATGTTGTAGCGCGTCCCTCGGTTGAAGGAGGCCAACGTCTCGTCCTCGTCCCCCAGCTTGACGATCATCGTGTACTTCGGCTGAACCTGCGGCGAGGGGCGGAAGCCAAGTCCGCGGAGCACCGGCACCAACTCCGCGCCGGCGTCCGGCTCCACCCGAAGCCGGGCAAGTCCACGCTCCGCCGACCACCGCGCGAGGTCAGTCAATGCCGCCTCCCCGGCAGGGACCGGTCCGCGGGGAACGTAGGCCCTCTCCAGTGGAGCCCGCCCCCGCAACTGGACGCTGGCGAGTGCTCCGCTCGGCAGCTCGAGCCGCTCGACCCGCCACCCCGAGCGCGCTTGGACCTCACCCCAGGCCCAGCTCTGGAGCAGCGGAGCAAGCCCTGGTCGAGCCGCCTCGGCGAGCCGCCGGTCCCACTCCTCGGCCGTCAGTAGAGGTGACACGTGTCGTTGACCCGGCCCACCACGAACCGATCGGGGCTGCCTTCCAGCACCGTCAGGGAGGTGTTGCCGATGGTGAACGGGAAGAGTCCGTTGGAGGACCTGCCGACGACGCGGAGCAGGGCGACCTGGATGACGCCAGCGTGGGTGACGACGATCACCCGCCCCTGTGAATGGCGGGCCGTCAACTCGTCGATGACACCGGCCACCCGGCGCTCGAACGCCTCGGCGCCCTCGCCCCCGGGGACGATGTCCCACAACGGCTGCTGGCGCCACCTCTCCCACTGCTCGGGGTACCGGGCGACGACCTCGTCCCGGTTGAGCCCCTCCCATTCGCCGAGGGCCACCTCCCGCAGGGCCGGCAGCAGTTCCGGCTCCCGGCCCAGCTCCTCGGCGATGGCGGCCGCGGTGGCGACCGCGCGCTGCAGGTCGCTGCTGTAGAAGCCGACCACGTCCACGCCCCGAAAGCGCGCCCCGAGCCTGTGGGCCTGGTCTCGTCCCTTCTCCGAAAGCGGCGGATCAAGCTGGCCCTGGATCCGCCGCTCGTCGTTCCAGGTGGAGCTGCCGTGGCGCACCAGGATCAACTGGAGAGGTCGGGAATGGGTGGTTTCGGGCAGGTCGGGCGGCGTCGCCCCTTCGCCCGAATTCGACATTTGTGTGTCTATACTAGCCGTGATTCGGCTGCGGTCCGGGATCGTGGCTTGCCCCGATGTGGGTGGGAGTATATGCACGCGAAGGGCTCACTTAAAGAGACAGCACTACGCTCATTGCTGGAGGGAGCGCAGGCCGAGAGGGCGACGGGCACCCTCACCGTCAGAAATGACGGCGAGGCGTACACGCTGTACTTCCTGTTCGGCCATCTCTTCCACGCAACCGGCGAGGGCGCGGCGGGGGACGATGCAGTCCTCGGAGCGCTGCGCTGGCACGACGGGGACTTCGCGTTCGACGCCAAGGCTAAGCTGCCCGCCGACGAGACGGTGAAGTCCTCCATCCCGGAGCTGGTCAACTCGGCCAGCGACAACGGGACCGGGCCGTCAACGGCCCCCGAAAGCCACCAGACGGCTGCGCCCGCCGAAGTACCCGCTGCCGATTCCCGGCCGGCCCCGGCCGATCATGACGAGCCGGAGGAGGCTCCGGTCCGCAAGGGTGTAAAGCACCGGCCCCAGCCGAAGCACGGCAAGGAGCCAATCCCGGTTCCCGCCGGCGAGGTCGTCTACGACTCGCTGAAGACCTCTTTCGTCGACTTCCCGCGCTTGATCACCACCCTCGAGAACGAGGGCTACACGGGCTACGTCAGGCTCCTCACCGAATCGGCCAGCGGCCTGATCCTCTTCCGCGAAGGCGCGGCCCAAGAGTGCATGTTCGACCCGGGCGACGAGCTGCAGCGCGGCAGCGAGGCGCTTCGTTCCTTCAATGACGAGGTCACCCGCGGGCACGGCGTGCTGGACGTGGTTGGGCTGCCGGAGGAGATCGTGGACGGCCTCTACGACCTGGTCGTTGCGCGGCCCGTCTACACGGAGCTGTACGCAGCCTGGGTCGACATGCCGGCGCTGCTCGATTATCTCCACGATCAAAAGCTGACCGGCAGCGTGATGGTCCGCGGCGAGGGAGGCACCGGGATCATCATCCTCACCGACGGCAAGGCCACCGGTGCCTACACCAGTGAGTCGCGCACCATCGACGAGGACCCCAAGGTCGTCCTCGAGCTCTGCTCCGACAAGAACGCAATGATCGAGGTGAAGTCCGCCGACGGCGCGGCTGGTCGGCCGCCGCTCGACGTCGACGTCGTGGTGGGGTCACGCTCCAAGGATTCGCGTGCGGCAGCCCCCTCACCGCTGGCGGAGGCCGCGCCTGCCCCGGCGGCTGCCCCGGAGCCTCCGCCGGCGCCGTTCGGGAACCAGACTGAGTCGCTGCCGGCGTTCCCCGATCCCGCCCCCGCGGTGGCGGTCGGCGACACGGCCCAGATCCCGAGCATCACCGACGAGTCACTGCCAGAGCCCTCGGCCTTTGCGCCCGAGTCCAGCGCAGCCCCGGCGGCAAAAGCCCCGCCCAACTGGGACGCAGTCGTCGAGGACCTACAGGGAATGGCGGACCGTGCCCTCGGAGCCCGCTCCCGCAAGGTGAAAGACCTCCTGGGGTCGGCCGAGCGTTCCCAGGTCGGCGTCGAGGCGGCGGTTGCGCAGGTGAGCCAGATCTCCCTTCTGTTCGTCGACTCCGCCCTGCTCGTGAAGCTAGAGCAGGACATGAGGGCCCAGCTGCAGACCTACCTCTAGCCGGTATGTCTGGCCCTGCCGGACTCACCGCCGGGATACCGATCGCGCGGGTGATGCTGCTCGTGATGGCCATTCCGCTCCTGCTGGTCGGCTGCCAGAGCCCGCCCCAGATCCTCGAGATCAGCCCCGCCAAGGGAGCCCTCGACGTCCCCACCGACGCACCGGTGGAGATCCACTTCGACCGCCCCGTCGATCGATCTTCGGTGGCGGCGCGCTTCAGCCTCGTGCCGGCCGTGGCGGGCCAGGTGTCCTGGGCGGCGCAGAACACGCTGGTGTTCCACCACGACACCCTCGATCCGAGCACGCAGTACACGGTCCGGCTGCTTTCGGGCTATCGCGACACGCAAGGCAACGTCAATGGTTTCACCCACAGTTGGGTCTTTCAGACCGAAGGCCCGCCAGACGTCCGGACCATTTCGCCCGGAAACGGCGAGACGGGTGTTGACCCGGCCACCTACCTGACGCTGGGCTTCAGCCGGGACATGAATGCCGGTAGCTTCTCAGCGGCGGTCACCTTCTCGCCCCCGCTCTCCTTCTCGGTCCAGGCCGATCCCTCCGATGCCCGGAGCGTCCTGATCGCGCCCAACAGCCTCCTGGCAGCCCATACGGAATACCAGATGACGATCTCCAGCAACGCCACCGACGCCGATGGCAACCACCTGCCCCCGGTGAAGATGCACTTCTCCACCGGGCCGGTACGGTCACTGACGCGGTGGATCACCTTCATCGCCACCGGATCCGGTTCCACGCCGGGATCAGGAGTGTGGATGGTCGATGACTCCGGCTTCCCGCGCAGCCTGGAAAAGACGTCGGTCGATGCCTTCTCCTGGTCGCCGGATGGATCCAACCTGCTGGTCCGCCATCCCAACCGAAGCTGGACCGACTATCCATTCGATGCGCCCTCCGTCGACCTCCCCTTTCAGGCCGAATGGGCAGTCTTCCTGGGACCTGCGGCCGGCTACCTTTACCTCGACCGGGACAACCTCAGCAGGCTGCTTCCGAATGGTGACGTCCTGCCCATTGCGACGGGGGTTGACGCCGCCGCGGTTTCTCGCGACCTCAACCGGGTCGCGTTCAGCCAGACCGGTCCCGACGGGTCTGACCTGCGCGCATACGACGTCGCTCTGCGCTCCCAGTACCGGCTCCAGCACGAGGTCGGAGTGGTGACCGCGCTGGCCTGGGCGCCGGATGGGACCAGGCTCGCCTACCTGCTGGGCGGCGGGCAGCCGTCCGCTTCGGTGCTGCGAGTGAAGTCGTTGACAGGGTCGGCGAGCGTGGAAACCGTCGCCACCGGCATCATCAGCGACCCCGCCTGGCTGGCCGACTCCAGTGACCTGGTGTTCGCCGCCCGGGTAGAGGTTTCCGGGCGGCTCCAGAGCAGGATTTTCCGGATCAACACCGCACTCCCACCTTCAACGCTCGCCGCGGCGACCGCGCTGGGCCCGGTCAGCGAGCAGGACGCCTTCCTGCCCCAGCCGTCTCCTGACGGCCACCAGATCGCCTTTTTGATGGGACCCCCGGAAAGCGCCCAGGTGTGGTTGATGAACGCCGACGGGACCGGGGCCTCTCGGCTCACTGCCTTCGATGCCTCGGCCTTCCCGTTCAGTTGCCTGGACCTGCACTGGGCAAGCTCTTGAAAGGTGACGACCGAACGGGATGTAAAACGTTTTACATCGGGGCGAAATCGCTTCCGGCCCCCGGGCGCGCCGACGAGTTGCTAGCTCGGGTGGGCGACCTGCTGGGTCGACGTCGTCAGGATCGGTTCCAGCGTCGCCCAGATCCTGTCGGCGGCGAGGCCCCAGGGAAAGCGCTGGGCGAGCAGGACTCCACGGCGACCCATCTGCTCGGCGAGCTCCGGGTCGTCAAGGATCCGACCCAGCCGATCCGCCCACTCGGCCGCCTCGTGGCCGTCGACCAAGTAGCCGGTGACCCCGTCGCGGACCACCGAAGCCAGCCCGGCGACGTTGGAGGCGACCACGGCGCAGCCGCAGGCCTGCGCTTCCAGCCCTACCAGCCCGAAAGACTCTGTGTACGAGGGCATCAGGCACGCCTCGGCGGCCCCGTAGAAGTAGGGAAGTTCGTGGTGGGCGACCGATCCCAGGAAGTCGACCTGGGCGGCGATGCCCAACTCGCCGGCCAATTCGCGAAGCCGCTCCTTCTCGCTCTCGCCACCTTCGTGGCTGTCTTCGCCGAGGATCAGCAGGCGAACATCCTGGTGGCGGCGATCGGCGGCGAGCGGGAAAGCCCGCAGGATCGTCTCGACGCCCTTCAAGCGCTCGAGACGGCCGACGAACAGGAGCAGGCGCTCACCCGGATAGCCGACCTTGCGCTTGGCGTCGGCCTTGCGCATCGGGGAGAAGGTACCGAGATCAATGCCGGGTGCCACCACCGCTATCCGGTCCGGATCGGTGCCGTAAAGGCGGGCAAGGTCGTCGGCCTCCGCGGAGGTGCTTGCGATAAGAAGGTTGGCGCTCTGTGCGATCGCGCGCTCGGCCAGAACCCTGGCCGCGGGTTCTGGTGTTGCACCAGGCGCCAGATGCCGGTTCTTGACCAGCGCCAGGGTGTGAGCCGTGTGGGCCCATGGCGCGCAGAGGCGCTCTCGCAACACGCCTGCCACCATGCCCGAAAGCCAGTAGTGCGAGTAGACCAGCTGATAGTCGACCTGGTCAGCCTCCTGGAAGGCGAGGATCAGCTGGGCGAACTCCTCCACGTGGTGCTCGAGCTCGTACTTGTCGGCGTGGTCGTGGCCGACCGGGAGGTAGATGACCCGGCTCAGCGGGGCGAAGCGCTCGATCTCGGGGTCGTCGGCGCCCGCTCGGAGGGTGAACACGTCGGTGGCGATCCCGCAGCGGCTGAAGGCGGCCGCGATCTCCCGGATGTAGACGTTCATACCCCCGTTGGCGTTCTGACCGAGCGACGCGGTCGGGGACGTGTGCATGGAGATAACGGCGATCCGAGCTCGAGGCGTGTTGATCAAAGGCCTGACCTCATGCAGCCGGGGCCTGTTGCCGTGGGCAGGCACACTTGCGAATACCGTAGGCCGGGGGGAGGTATTCCCGCCCGGGGAATCAACCCGCGATCGAGGACGCGGCGCGGCCGCCATATGATTGTCGGCGCCCCCATGCATCCAAGGCCCGCCCGGCCGGCGCCGTTGGCCAGGAGGGGCGGGTGACGGCCGAGGTTGCGAAGGTCCCTACCGCCGACACCGGCACCTCGATCCTCATTCTCTTTTCCGATACAGGCGGGGGACACCGGGCGGCGGCCAAGGCGCTTGAGCAGGCGATCCTGCAGCTCGACCCGTCCGCATCGGTGACCAAGCTGGACCCGTTGATGGGCGCCGATAGCTCACCGGCGCTCGTGCGCCGGCTTGCTGGTCTTTACTCTCCCATCATTCAGCGCTCGCCCGCACTCTGGGGTGCGCTGTACCACGGACTCAACAACCGTCCCGCCTTCGCCGCCGTAAGGGGCGTATTCGGCGGCCGGATCCGGAGGATCCTGACCAGGGCCCTTCAAAAGGTCGATCCCGACCTCGTCCTCTCCGTCCATCCGCTGTTGAACCATGTGTCCTGGCAAGCGATCCGCCGCGGCGGCAGGCCTCGCGGCCTGGTCACCGTGATCACCGACCTGGTCGAGTTCCATCTCGGATGGATGTTCCGCAACGCCGACCTGACGGTGGTGCCGACCGATGGCGCCCGTGAGGAATGTCTTGCGGCCGGGCTGCCGGAGGCCAGGGTGCAGCTGCTGGGACTGCCTGTCGACCTTCGCTTTCGCCCCCCAGCTCCGGGCGAGAAGGCGGCGCTGCGGCGACGCTTCGGGCTGGACCAGAACCGTTTCACGATCCTCGTCTCGGGTGGAGGCGAGGGCTCCGGCAAGCTCCTGACCCAGGTCCGCGCCCTCGGCCGTCGAGGTGGCGACTGGCAGTTGATAGTCGTCTGCGGCCGCAACGAGAAGCTCCGCCGGCGGCTCGCGCGGGTCGACTTCCAGCCGCCGGCGCTGGTCCTCGGATTTGTGGACAACGTGCCGGATCTGATGCGCGCCGCCGATCTGCTGGTGAGCAAGGCGGGCCCGGGAGCGATCGGGGAAGCGCTCGCGACCGAGGTGCCGATTCTGCTGACGAGCTACTTGCCCGGCCAGGAGACGCCGAACGTCACCTTCGTGACCGAGACCGGCCTCGGTCTCTACGCGCCGAAGCCGGACCAGCTGCTCTCGGCGGTGCGCGAGCTCGCCCGGCCGGGTAGCGAGCGCTGGCGGGATATGGCCGAGCGCGCGGCCGAGATCTCGCGGCCCTACGCGAGCCTCGACATCGCGCACGAGTGCCTTCGGGTGGCCGCCCGCTACAGGGCGGCCGGGCAGGCGAGACGGTAGGGACAGAGGGCGCAGCGCCGCCGGTCCGGTCGCGGTTCGAAGTTGCCAGCAGCAACCCCCGCGGCCACCTCGGCGCCGACCACTTCCGCCTCCCTTAGGAGCTCGGGACTCGCAGGGAGGACGACCCGGCTCGAGTCCTTGAGGTAGACGATCTCCAGCTCGACGTCTTGCATCCCGAGCGTCTGCCGCGCCCCGAGGGCATAGAGCGCCAGCTGGAGGTCCCGGCGCAACCGGCTGGCCGGGATCGGGTCTCCGGTCTTGTAGTCGATGATTCGCGCACGTCCGACGGCCGGGTCCGAACCAACCTCGTCTGATCCGCCATCGCGGACAGCCGCGGAGCCGCCATCTTGACCGGCAGAGGGTTCCCACCCCCCACCCCCAAGGGAGGGGGGTGGGTCCACCCGGTCGATGATTCCTCGCAGCCGCCAGGTGTCAAGGTCGGCGGTAAAGGAGCTCTCGACGAGGAGCGGACGGACGTCGAATCCGCCCGCCTTTCGGTAACCCTCCAACTGCGAGAGCGCGAGGGCGCGCATGGTTGGCAACCGGCGGGGGTCGGGGAAGGGTGCGTCCAGCCAGGTCGCGTCATGAACCTCGAGCAACCCGGAAGCGGTGATGGGCTGGCCTTCCATTCGCCGCTTTCCAAGCCTCATCAGCGTCTCGTGGACGATGCTGCCGTAGGTCGCCTCGACGGTTGGCGCCACCGGTAGCTGATAGACGTACCGGTACTGGTAGCGACGTGGACACTCCCGGTAGACGCTGATGCCGCTGAACGACAGCCGGGGGGCGCCGCCGTACGCCGGCTGCGATGCCGGCCCGACCGGCGCCACTTTGGGTTGAACGCGCACCTCGCCCTCCGATGACGCGGCCAGGCCGCCGGCCAGGGGCGACACCTCCAGTCTCCGGAAATGACCGAGCCCCGCGCCCTCGACCTCTGTCAGGAACCGCGACGGTCGCCAGGCGCGACTTCCCTCGTAGCTGTCCGCCCAGCTCAACTGGAGACGATCCCGTGCCCGGGTCATCGCCACGTAGAGGAGACGCCGCTCCTCGGCGACCTGGTCCTCGCGCGCGGCCGCCTCGCTCGCCAGCTCGGCCGGAATCCGAAAGCGGTCCCGGCGGTGCGGTTGCGGCAGCCGGCCCTCGACCAGGGCCGGCACAAAGACGGCGTCGAACTCGAGGCCTTTTGCCTGGTGGATGGTCATCACCTGGACGGCCTCCTCGACCTCCTCGACCTGGGCCACCTCCTCCTCCGCCTCCGAGAGCAGAACCAGTTCCAGGTAGGCCATGAAGGCGCCCAGTGAGTGGTCGCGGGAACGATCGCGGAAACCGTCGATGAGCTCGCCGAACTTGGCGACGTTGGCGGCGACCTGGCGCTGCCCCGCGTGGTCCTCCTGATGCGCGAGTTCGAGGTATCCGGTGGAGGCCATGAGCTCGAAGAAGAGCTCATCGACGCCCAGGCGGTTGGAGAGCCCGACGAGGCGTCGGACGGTCCCCACCCACTCCCGCGCCGGAGCCCACTCCTCGAGCCCGCTCAACGGCGCAACGCCTGCCGCACGCGCCAGCGACAGACGTCCCAGCACCTCGAGAGGGTCGAGGCCGGCTCCCGGCCGCACCGCCAGGCGGCTGATGGCTATCTCATCTGCCGGGTCGTTGAGCAGCCTGAGGTAGGCGATCAGGTCGAGGATCTCGGGCCGGCTGTAGAAGCCGCGAGCTCCCCAGAGTTGATGCGGGATCCCGCGGCTGCGGAGGGCCAGGACCACCGGCCGAGCGAGCGCGTTGGTGCGCACCAGAAGGGCGATCCGCCGCAGGGATGTGCCCGCCGAGGCCAGCTCGGCGACACGGTCAGCAACCTGCAGCGACTCGTCGAGGCCGGTCGCGGCGTGAGCTAGGTCCACCCTGAACCCGGGTCGCCGATGGGCGGCAAGGGCCTTGGGGAGCCGGGCCGGGTTGTTGCCGATGAGGGCCGCCGCAGCGGACACGATATGCGCGGAGCTGCGGCGATTGCGGCCGAGGGAACGGGTGACGGCACCCTG
>Ga0307372_10009417_pt1 | contig 13468 bp, 14 predicted proteins | sample OX1MG_FD_202533 | JGI IMG/M metagenome (GOLD analysis project Ga0307372, IMG submission 202533) | Soil microbial communities from Risofladan, Vaasa, Finland - OX-1 | ecosystem: Environmental > Terrestrial > Soil > Coastal area > Acid sulfate soil | place: Finland: Risofladan, Vaasa | collected...
GCGGGGCTCCCGCGCTGGCTCGGGAGTCGCTGGAGCGGGGCGCCGAGCTGGTCCGGATCCGTCCGGGTACGCCCGTGGAGATGCTGTTGCGCGAACGCTGGAACCAGGTCGGGAAGCCGCTCTCCACGGGGGCGGTGGCCGAGGCGGTGGGCGCTGCCCGGCGCGACCTCGACCTCCCCGAGGATGCTCTCAGTGGCGAAGGCCAGGTCGGCGACGTGTCGCTGGAGTTTTTGCTCCCCCCCCTGACCGACCGTGCCTACCTGGCGGTCCAGGTGGCGGCCCGAGTTCCCGCCGAGCTGGATCCATCCGATCTGGCCCGGGCCCGTCGAAGTGTCCTCGAGGGCGAGACGTTGCTGGTGGTGAGTCGCTCGCCTGAGACCGCGCTGGCCGCTTTGGCCAACTACCTCGAGGCGAGCCTGGCCAGCACCAGGGTGCTCAACTTCGTGGCCGCCGACTGGTGGGTGCCGGCCGGGTGGCCCACCCTCGACCCGCAGCACCCGGGATCGGTGCCGGCGGCGCTGCAGTCGGGGGAGCTGTTCCTCAACCAACCTCCTGACGCGATCTTGGAGGCGTTGATCCGGATGCTGCCCCGGCCGGGCGGAGGCACCGTGCTCGCCCTCCGGCAGCGCTCCCTGCTCGGTGGACTGGAGCAGCTGGCCCGGCAGGTGGACCCGTCCCAACCGCCGATCACCATCGCCCCGCAACGCGAGGAGGTGGCCCGCTTGGTTCCGCTGGCGCTGGGTTGGCGGGAAGGCGGTTGGAGCCTGTCAGTGGTAGGCGTCGACAGCCAGGGGCGCTGGACCATCGACGCCGCGGGCCGGGACCCGAGGCGATAGCGGGTGGCGCAGCCGGGGTCGCCACTGCCCACCTCGGGCCCCTCGGTCACCAGTTACCTGGCGCTGATTCTCTTACTGGTGCTGGTGCTGGCACTGGTCCTGCTGACGGTGAACCATGGCCTGCTGGGACACGTCTCGGGGTTGAGGACCGCGCTGGGGCTCCGGCGCAGCTGAATTTTGGGTAAGGATGCGTTCACAATGGCCCCATGCCGGTGCTGCTGTTGAATGCCTCCCTGCAACCGCTCAATGTCATCAGCCGCCGCCGCCTGGTCGTGCTGCTGACCAAGGAGCGGGTGGCCTTCCTCGACGACGCCGTCAAGAAAATGGTGGTCGACGAACTTGCCCAGCGTCGCTTCAGCGAGGGGGTGATCGTGGTCAGGCTGCTGCGCAACATCGTGGTGCCGCGGCGAATGTTGCGACCCAACCGCCGTAACCTGCTGCTGCGCGACGAGCACTGCTGTCAGTACTGTGGCGTCCACGCTGCTCCTCCCGAGCTCACCATCGACCACGTGATCCCGGTCTCGCGCGGTGGTAACCCGAGCAGCTGGGAAAACCAGGTCGTCGCGTGCAAGCGCTGCAATAGCCGCAAGGCCAATCACCTGCCCGCCGAGGTGCACCTCCGGCTGCGCCGACCGCCGCGCCCGGTGGTCCAGGAGTACGCCCACCTCCTCTTCCTGCGCTACCCCGAAGTGCGCAACGCCTACGAGGAGATGGTGCGCTCGGTGCTCCCCCACAGCGCGTCCCCCCTGCCCGACCACTCCGGGCTTGGCGCCCGGGCTCTCTGGTCGGCGCTGGGCGGAGCCCAGATCTAGCTCGGCCGGGGAGAACTCAGTCGAGCTCCTGGGGCAGGTGGAGGGGGGGGGCCGGGAGGTAGCGGGCGGCGGCCACCCCCGATTCGTCGATCCGCTCCACCAACTCCGAGGCGATCGCCATGGAGCGGTGCAAGCCTCCGGTGCAGCCAACGGCCACCCGCAGCACCGACCGGCGCTGGGCCTGGTAGAGCGGGACCAGCCGTAAGAGCATCGGCAGGAACTGCGCCACCAGCTCTTGAGCTCCCGGCTGCTCCATCACATATTGGCGCACCAGGGGATCGGTGCCGGGCTTCTCTCGCATCTCGGCGATCCAGTAGGGACTGTCCAGGAAGCGGGTATCCACCACCCAGTCCGCCTCGTGTGGCATCCCGTCGCGGAAGGCAAAAGTGAAGCAGTCCACCCGCAACAGGTCGCGCTCATGCCAGTCGTCGAGCAGCTGCCGCAGGTAGTTGAGGGTGGTCCGGTCGAGCCCCAGCAGATGGCGGTGGGGGAGGCGCTTGGGTGGCTGAAAGGCCGTCCCCTGGGGGGAGCCCACCTCGACCAGCCAGTAGCGGGCATCGTACTGATCGAGGGCGATCAGCCAGTCCTGGCCCCGCCGCTCGCTCACCACCAGGGCTAGGTTCGGATCTCGCTCCATCTGCGCGTGCACCGCGGCCGCCCGGTCGGCCGCGAACTCCCCCCGCCCGGGCCCGGCATACCCGACTTCGACACAGAGCGCTTCCAACTGCTCGCGGAAGCGGTCCTCGCAGAGAATCACCACTAAGGACACAGGGCTGCTGCTCCTACTCGGTTGGCCCGGCCGGCGGACCGAAATGTGGCCCCACGGAATTAGGGAACCAGCTGACCCCCTCTGCCGCGTCAGCCATTTTGCCACGGATTGCCAGCTGACCGCCGGCTGCCCGATCATCGCAGCTCCTTCAATTCGTGGTCGATCGGCCGGGGCCGGTGCTCTAATCACCCACTCAGCCCCCAGGCTCGGTCGTGGCGCTCGACGTGCGTGGCTGTCCCCGCGCAGGGAGGAACCGGGCGGCGCACCGGGTAGAGCTGACCTTCCCCTCACCGGGGTTCGGTCAGCCGCGGTGGCCCGCCACCACTTCGTGGGTATCCGGGGGAATGAGGTGCTACGAGGCGACGGGACAACCGCTCCAGCCCATCTCAGGAGTACCTCGAGGATGGGCTAGGCTGCCCAGGCGATGGGCGCTCTCTGTGGGTTTAGCTCCGCTGCGGATGCCACCGTCTGGTGCGGCCGCTGCCTGCCGGCGACCCACGGGACCGCCCGGGCGGGTATTGGGATCGCCCGCCCGCACCGGTCTCCAGAGGCGCGAAGAGAAAGGCGAGAGACGGTGGGGAGTCTGCCGCAGCCCCGTGCCTAACCGTCTGACGCGCGTACCCGACTCGCTGCCGCCGCCCTTGAATAGCGCCAGCTGGATGGTCCGGATCGCAGACTGTGGCATGCGACTCTTCGTCTCCACCCCGGAGTCGGGGTCGCTCCGGACAACCTGGGTTACGCCGGCCACGTTATGGACCTCATCCCTGGTCGTCGGAGGATGTGTCCTGCTTGCGCTGCTCTGCGACCTGCAGTACACCGCAGTGCTGACGCCCTTGGGGGCAGTCGGGATCAACTTGCTCTGCGCAGCGCTGGCTACCATCTGCGGGGCGATCACGTGCGTCGGGATGCTGCAGCGGCTGAGGGCAGGGAAATCGCATCAGTTCCGATGAGGCGTTCGTCGTCGCAGGTCCGTGGGAACGCGCAGAGAACGTGGTCCGGGGGCCAGTGCACGGCGGGCTGATGCGGGCGCCGTCGCGCCATTTCAGCTTCAGTCCAAGCGCGAGCCGATAGCGCCGGCTGTCACGCTGCGCGCACCTATCAGATCGCATTTCGTCGAGTTGCCCGGCCAACTGCGACTGACGGGGATGCAGCAAGCGAGTGCTCTTCGAGCTGGTCAGCCGGCTGGGACTCAAACCCAGGCTCTGGGTTCTATCGGTGCCCTGATGGCAAGGTGGGCTGAGGTGGGTCTGATCTCACTACGGGCGCCGGTTACTGACGAGGCTACCGATTGACCGCTCAGGTCCGCGTCCGCGATTGGCCAGTCAAGTCGCGGCAAGCCACGCCACAAGCGAGAATTAGGGTCCGTCGGCAAGCGGTGGAACCGGTGCGGTAGCCATAGAATCTGGTACTTGGCAGACACGCCGTAGCCTTGCACGATGCCCCGTTTCAGCGGGTCGCTCCGTGTTTCCCTGCTCGGAGGGCTACGCAGTCCGGTCGGTTGGGGTCAGTCGACAGCCCGGATCAATCTCCACCAGTTCTGACGCTAGCTCAGGCAAAGCGGGCGGGCTCTCTCGCGATTGCTGCTGAATCGCCATTTGACACGACGCGAAGGGTGTCATCGTCGATGGGTGTGCTGGTGGCGGCGATCGCCAACAAGATGGCGGCGAAGGCGATGTAGTAGTAGTCGACAAATGCGAAAAGCACGAAAGACATTTCTAAACTCCGGAGGCGCGGGGTGCTTCGAGCGACCCACCCTTATGGGCTGCCCCTTCGGCGATCACCTGGGCCGGGCATCCCGGGCCGCCATCTGGTGGCGCACCAGTCCAACTCCGCTCAGCAGATAAGGGGCAAGAGCATCTTGGTCGAGCGCTTGTACATTGGGTAGGTGTCGGGGAACTGCTTGGTCAGGTAACGCTCCTCGACTGTCGCGCTGTAGACGAAGTAAACCCCGGCCAGGGACATGACCACCAGCGAGATCCAGCTCAGCGCCACCGCGGTGCCGACACCCGCGAGCAGAATGCCCGCATAGATGGGGTGACGGACCAGGTGGTACGGGCCACTGGTCACCAGTTCCGGTTCGTTCTTTTGCGACATCGGGGTCCCCCAGTTGCGCCCGATGTGCAGGCGGGCCCAGATCGCGAACCCGAGCCCGAGTGCGAAGAGGAAGAGCCCGAGGCCAGCACGCCACGGATCAGAGTTGAGGGCGCCGCCTCGGAAGACTCCTAGGCGGAGCAAGAGAATTGCCAAGACGAAGACGACCGCTCTAATACGGAGCTCGCGGGACCAAGGGACGCGGCCTCTCTTCATGGAGAAGGCTGCCACGAGCCAGTAGATCCAGAACGCCGCCCACCCGATGGCGAAGACGAGCTCAACTGCGTGCATGCGACTCACATTTTCCCATCCGTGCTTGGCGAATGGTGACGGGAAGGTCAGGGTTGGGCCACGGCCCCGGAAGGTCACACGTGGCGGGGCCACCGATTTGCTGGGGGTCATAGTTGCCCCCTGGTGATCTTGTGACCGTCAGCATTACACGATTGGTCTGGAGGGGGCAGAGCGAGCTGGCAAGTTGTAATAGTGGAGTCCGCGCGGGGTCTAGAGTGATCGAGGGCGAGACGGCTCCGCCGCGCTCACGCTCCGCGGCACAGTGGCCGACGCCTCCGAACGCTTCACCATCCCCGAGGTAGCCCGGCTCCTCACGGTCAGCACGGGCTACGCCAGACGGGAGCTCCGGACCGGCCTGCCGCCCACCATTCGCCTGGGGAGGTCAGTGAGGGAGGCCCCGGTGGACGTGGACGGCGAAGTAGCGCTGAGGCGGGAGCGGTACTGACCACGAGAGAGCAGCTAGGCTCAGCCCACCCCCTGCCAGGCACCGCCGTGGTGGTCAACTAGGCCCGACGCCCCAAACTCTGCGGCGTCAACACCTATCCTCCGGCGATGGCGCTGCCCGCGGTCCGACTAAGCCGGTCGGTGACAGTCGCCCGAACCGAATTTGATGCCGATACCACGGCATGGTGCGACGGGCGCTGATGGTCGGCTTGTTCTTCCAGAAGAAGTGGGCCGAGCGGGAGCGCGAGCCGCCGCCACCCGCCTCCGATCGCCTGAACGTCTACCTCGGAGCGGACTATCGCGAGACGGAGTTCAAGGATGGTGCGCAGGTTGTGATGGACGGCTCTGTCCCGTTCCTCGACGTGGGCTGTACCCAGCGGAGGACTTGGGCCGACGAAGAGCCGACCACTGACCGGGTGTTCCACTGCCACCGACTAGGTGGCCGCTACGAACAGGCGGATCTTCAGCGCCCGCAGTTTGAGGTTGGGGCGCAGTTCTTCGGGTACCCAGAGCCAACCAATCGCTGCGACCCTAACGCCCTGCGGGTCTGCTTGCCGGTTGAAAAGTCATCTACAAGGCCGGTTATATTCCCAGGGAGCTGGCGGGGTCGTTGGCCCCCCCTAATCCGAGTGAGTGGAGCTGGGAAAGGGACCATCGTCGAAACGGAAACCAGCGACGGCATCCGGACGGGATTGCGGCTCGTCCGATCGGTGGGTCGGGAGATGTTCGTCGAGTCAGTCCCCACCACCAAACGGTGACCGAGGGCCGCACGCCAGCGGTAGCTTCGACGTACCGCTCATGGGCGCCCCCCTGCGGCAGTCACGGGGCCGGACCTCCCCAAAGGTCGGGGCCTTTTCTGTTGCCCCCCAGATGGGCCGGCTTACCCGGTGAGGTCCGCTGCTACTGAGGATTTGCTTTGTGGACCAACGGGGACCGGTCAGCACGACGTTGCAACCCTCGGGCATCACTTACGATCACCAAGGCGTCGGCCCGCTGGGACTCGAACCCAGGACCTGGGCTTTATAAGAACCCCGCTCTAACCGGCTGAGCTACGGGCCGTATCGAAGTCGGGTTGATTTGAGACCACTGTGCTCGCGTTTTGACCGCTTGCACCAAGTGATCTGCACGAATCTTACTGCCGATTCGCCCTGACCAGAACTCAGAACAACCCGCGAGGGAGGTGACCCCTCGCGGGCCAAGGGCATCTTGAGTGGAGTCGTGGGCGACCAAGCGAATTGCTATTGCGAACGTTAGTTCGTAATATAGCCCCGCAGACCATTTGGCCCTCGACTTCTGGCTAGTCCTGGAGCAGGAGGGCTCCGACCAACAAGGCCCGAACCTAGAGGCCCCTAACGAGATGACTCCGCGTCGGACGATCAACCACCTCGTAGGAACTTCGCGCCAACTGGGATGCGACGGCGAGGCACACGTCCCCGCCAAACCTGTCAAGGATCTGACCTTTGTTCCCCGCGTCTCGTGGAAAATTCGGCCTCCCGGCCGCGTGGCGTGCGGAAGTCTCGGAAAGTCAATTGCGGGTCCGCGGCAACGTGCTCTACATGGTGTTCAAGCTGGCGACCCGGCTGAGCACCAACTGGCGCGGGATCAATGCCCCCAATCAGCTCCACTTGCTGCTGGCCGGATATCCCGTCGTGGACGGACAGCGGCAACTCTCCCAACCTTCCCCGGAGGAAGCCGCCGCCTGATTCGAATCCCTCGCCTGGAGGGCTTTTACACAACTCTTGACAACAGTTCCCTCAGCTGGGGCGCAGGCGTGTAACCCTGGAGGCGAGGCAGAGCAGCTTCGACTACTACGATGGGTATGCTTGAAGCGTGAGGGGAAAGCGATGCAGTCACTGCAGGGGGTCAGGACGGCCAGAGGACTTTGAGCGTTGGCCAGCCGCCTGCTCCCACTGCCGCGGACGCGGTGTGTGCCCTGGAGGCGATGACGACTGCGTCGAGCCATATCCTCGGTGGCTGGATACACTCAAGAGAATGTTCGGCCCTCGCTCTGGGTAGAGCCCGGCTCAGACGACCTCGCGGTTCCTTGGGGCACCAGCCCACGCCGATGTGGTAGGAGGCCAGAAGGCGGAAAAGTAACACGAGGCTGGACAGAAGCGACAGGAGTCGTAACTGAAATGAATAGAAGCCCCCTCATCGTGCTTTACGCGGTGCTGATGATCGCCGTGATCGTTGGTTTAGATTTCACATTCCTCAGACACCACCTCTTGGAACGGCTGATAGTGAATATCGCCATTGTCGTGGTGTTCGCGGCTATCTATCTCGTATTCTTGAGGAATAAGGCGTGATAGCACTGGTGCTATACGGGGGTGTTGTTTCGCCTGTCTCTGACCTGCGCTCCTGGCAGTTTTTCTGGCGGGTAGGGATTGAAGGGAGCCCGGTCGAGAGACGCCCTCCTAGTCCTAGATGTGCTGCCGCTCCTACCTGCTGACTGCGCCACAGGCTCCCCCGAAACAGAGTACTACCACGTACCCAACCCGGAACTGCCCGTGACCGTGTCACTACCGCCTGCGCGGGCGGGGTCGTTTCGCCGTGTGACCCCAACCGTGCCACCTAAGCCATCTCAGAGGTGACCCGGCGAGGCGCCACGGCCAAGGCGCGGTACCAGTAGGTCTCGGTTGGGCGCATTCCCTTGCCGGTCGTGCGGTTGGGTTCGTCCGGGCGGTAGGTCTCCCTGGTACTAGACAACCTCCTCAGCGAATCTTTGATGGTTTGTGGCCCCAGGTTCTGCTCCGACAGTTCAAGGTGGACATCCGCCGGTGTCATTCCTGCGTCCCGCCCGCCGGCGCCCACGGACCGCTACCCCCTGCCGCGTACCCAAACCCACGCGGGTGGGCGCGTTCGCACCACCCCGCTACCGGGAGTTCAAGGTGCATGGCTACCGGGCGACCGTGCTCGAACCGGGTCCTGGGAGCCAGTCGACGCGCTATTCCAGGGCCGAACTAGCCCGCTAGGACCACGTTGACCTGGCGGTCGGGCACCACGAAGATCCGCTCGGGCGCCTTTCCGGCCAGCCACTTCTGGATTCGAGGCAGTGAGAGCGCCTCCTTCTCCAAGGTGGCGGGATCGGTGCCGGCCGCCACCACCAGCTGGTCGCGCTTCTTGCCGTTGATGCAGACCACCACGACCACCTGCTCGTCCACGATGAGTGATCGGTCCGTGGCCGGCCAGGGTTGCTGATGCACGGAGTATTCCCGACCGAGTCGCTCCCAGATCTCCTCGGCCAGGTGCGGGCAGTAGGGGGCAAGCAGCAGGGCCAGCGTTTCCATGGCGACCTGAGGCAAAGGGCCATCGTGTTCGCGCAGCCGCTTGACGAAGGACATCATCGCCGCGATGGCGGTGTTGTACTTGCGCTCCGGAGTATCCACGGTTACCCGGTGAATGCAGCGATGCCGCGCCCGCGCCAGGGCGGCGGTCTCCGGCGCACTGGGTTCCACCCGATCCAACAGGCGCAGCAGCTGGGTCAGGAAGCGGAAAGGTCCGTTGATACCGCTGTCGACGAAGTTGAGGGTTTCGGAGTAGGGCCCCAAGTAGAGCAGGTAGAGACGGAAGGCGTCGGCGCCAAAGTGGGCGATGTATTCGTCGGGAACCACCACGTTGCCGCGGGATTTCGACATCTTGGCGCCGCCCTTGACGATCGTCCCGTGGGCCCGGAACTCGGTGAAGGGCTCGGCGAAATCGAGATGGCCCAGCTGGTGCAGTGCCATGGTCACGAAGCGGGAGTAGAGGAGGTGCAGCACCGCGTGCTCGTTACCACCATCGTAGTAGGTCACCGGCAACCACTTGCGCGTCAGTTCGCGGTCGAAGGCGACATCATCCCGGCCGACCGAGGGATAGCGCAGGAAGTACCAGGAACTGTCCAAAAAGGTGTCGGAGACGTCGGTCTCCCGCTGGGCGGGACCACCGCAATTGGGGCATGTCGTGTTGAGGAACTGGGGATCGCGGGCGAGCGGGGACTCGCCGGTGCCGAGCGGCCTGAAGTCCTCGATGTAGGGGAGCAGTACCGGGAGATCCTCCTCCGGCACCGGCACCACGCCACATTTGGGGCAGTGGATGGCCGGGATCGGCGGCCCCCAGTAGCGTTGGCGGGAGATTCCCCAGTCCCGGAGTTTGTAGGTGACGTGAGGCTGGCCCCAGCCGGATTCGACCAGAGCGGCGGTGACCAGTTCGCGCGCTGGGTCGGGCGCCTTCAGTCCGTCGAAGTGGCCACTGTTGATCAGCGACCCGGAACCGCCGTGGGCCCCGCTCTCAGCGCGGCCGGAGACAACCTCGACCACCGGCAGGTGATGTCGCAAGGCGAAGGCATGGTCGCGCTGGTCGTGGGCGGGGACCGCCATGATCGCTCCCGTTCCGTAGCCGGAGAGGACGTACTCGGCCGTGAAGAGGGGAACCCGGTTCCCGGTCAGGGGGTGGCGTGCATCTCGGCCCAGGGCCATTCCCTGGGTCGAGTTCTCGTCATCACGCTGGCCGGCGATCCGCCGCCGGGCCGCCTCCGCGGCGAAGGCGGCCACCTCCGACCGAAGTTCCGGCGCCGCCAGCTCGACCGTTCTCGGGTGGTCCGGGGCGAGGACCATGAAGGTGGCGCCGAAGATGGTATCGGGCCTGGTCGAGAAGACTCGGAGTGGGTCCTCGCCGTCAATCGGGAAGTCGATGAGCGCCCCCTGGCTCCGGCCGATCCAGTGCCGCTGCAACAGCTTGGTGCTCTCCGACCAATTGAGAGAGTCGAGATCCGTCAGCAGCCTCTCGGAGAATGCGGAGATGCGCAGGAACCACTGCTCCAGCTCCCGCTCGGTGACCAGCGCCCCGCAGCGCTCGCAGCTGCCGTCCGCCAGCACCTGCTCGTCGGCGAGCACCGTCAGATCCTGAGGACACCACTTGACGTTGCGGCGGCCCCGGTAGGCGAAGCCACCTTTCCAGAGCGTCAGGAAGAGCCACTGAGTCCAGCGGTAGTAGGCGGGATCAGTGGTATCCACCGTCTTGGTCCAGTCGAACTGAGCGCCCAACCGCTTCAGCTGTTCCCGAAAACGCCGAACGTTGCTGGCGATCAGCTCGGTGGGATGCCGACCCACCTTGAGGGCGAAGTTCTCACTGTGGATACCGAAGGCGTCAAAGCCGATCGGCTCGAAGACGTCGAACCCCTGCATGCGCTCGAACCGCCCGTGGGCGTCCGCCCCGGAGAAGGCGAACATGTTGCCCACGTGCAACCCCTCCGCCGACGGGTAGGGGAACATCATCAGGTTGTAGTAGGGCCGGGGAACCCGCTCCAGAGCGATCTCGTAGAGACCGGTTTCCTGCCAGCGCGACTGCCACTTGGCCTCGATGGCACCGTGATCGTAGGTGGAAGTCATGGGTGGCAGTTGATGATACCGAGCCTTCTCGGCCGATCTCGGCTCGTCCCCTATACTCCGGCCGGGTTAGGCACTGGCGCCGAGGGCGCCAAAAGTACTGCTGGGGAGAGCGAGGAGGCGAATTGGCGGAGACTCAGATGCCCAGAGGGAAGGCGGTCCGGCGCAAGGCACCGCGCCTCAGGGCGGGACGCAACCAGCGGGAGCGGCACAACTTCATCGGCTTCCACGGCCACGGCCTGCTGGCCCTGATTTTCTTTGCCATCATCGCCCTCTCGGTGCTGGGGGTAGGGCTGGGAGTTGCCTCGTTCACCATCTTCTCGGTAGGAACCGGCTCGGGCAAAGGCCATGCGGCGGTCACCACCTCCCCCCAGAGCTCCCCCTCCCCGGTGAACTCGCTGGTCGGTCATCCGATCGACGGCACCATCGTCGGCATCTGGCTCGCCCAGAACCTGATCGCCATCCAGCCGGCCGGGGCGGAGCCGGTCGACGCCACGGTGACCGCTACTTCGGTAATCACCAGGGGCGGCTCCGCCTCCAGCCTCGGCGACCTGATCTCCGGGGACGCGGTGATCGTCACCTTCAGCCAGGGTCCGAAGGGAACGCTGCTGGTGGCCAACCTTCAGGACATCGAGACCGTGCCCACCAACACCCCGAGCGGTACCTTGACCCCGCTTCCCAACGTCACCCCCACTCCAACCGCGACCCCGGTGCCGACGCCGACCCCTAGCCCCCAACCGTCCCCTCAGGGTCCGCCTTCAGGGGGTCCTTCGGGAGGCGGACCCTGACCGGCCCCCGCTCCGGGATCGCTGGCTCTCAGGGGAGCTCGATGCCCCGCCGCTTGAGGACCAGGAAGGGAGCCACCTCGGCGGCTTGAGAGACCTCTTCGGGGGACAGGCCGCTTCCCTCCAGCAACTGCCGCGCGCGCTCCGGGGTGAGCAGGCTCTCGGGGCGATGGGCATCCGAGTCCAGCACCAAGGAAGCCCCCGCCTCCAGCGCCACCTTGGCCACATGTCCGTTGGTCAGGCCGTGGAGGCCAGCCGCGCTGATCTCGAGGTGAATGTGATTGTCCCGGGCCTGCTCGGCGGCCTGGTGAGAGAGCAATCCCGGGTGCCCCAGGATGTCCACATCTGAGCAGCGGGTCGCGGCCAGGTTGAGTCCCGGCTGGGGGAAGTCCCCGATCGTCTCGCCGTGGACCACCACCAACAGGGCGCCGAGCGAGCGCGCCCGGGCGGCGACCTTGGCGACCCGGTCCGGGGCGACGCGGGTCACCTCGACCGCCGGTATGCCGTGGATCCCCAGCTCCAGACTCACCCGGCGGCAGGCTTCCACGATCTCGGGTACCCGGCTGCCCACCGTGCCCTCGTCGACATGGTCGCTGCAGATGTAGGCGGCATATCCGTTCTTCTGGCACCTCCGGGCCATCTCCATGGCGTCGGCGTGGCCGTCGGAGATGGTGGTGTGGGTGTGAAAGTCGAAGACCGGCACCATTCCAGCTTAGGGCAAGGTGGGGGAAGCTAGGACGGAGCCCAAATGGGGCCTCAAGCCGGGCGCGGGCGGTCGGTGGCCGCGGCCAGCCGGAGGAGCACCCCATCGCGCAGGCCGCGCTCGGTGACCACCAACTCATCTACCTGAAGGCGCTCGAGCAGCCCGAGCAGAATCAGGACGCCGCCGGCCATCAGGCGGGCCCGAGCTTGGCTCAGCCCGGTGCGCCGGGCGATCTCGCGGCTCGAGCTGGTGGCGGTGAGCTTGACCACCTGGTCGACCTGGTCTCTGGTCAGGGTAAGCCACGGCTCTCGCTTACCCTCGTCCCGGAGCGAATCCTTGGAGTCGGGGAAGGGACGCCACTTCCCGAGGATCACGGGCAGGTTGGAGGCGGTGCCCCCGGTCGCGATCAAGACTCCCTTCTCTGCCGCCTCGGGGACCCGCTCCAGGAGCATCGAGATCCGGAGCTCCGCATCCACCCGCTGCCGCGCCGTGGGTGGATCGTCGGCCCGGACCGCCAGCAGAATCCGATCCGACCCCAACTTCAGGCTAATCCCGTTCACCGGTCGACTGCCCCGACCGTGGACCACCTCCGTGCTTCCTCCCCCCAGGTCGACCACGGTAGCGGGCCGGCCTGGGGGCACCCAAAACGCGGTTCCCCCGAGATAGCTGAGCCGGGCCTCTGCCTCACCGGTCAAGATCCGGAGCTGCTGTTTGGTCTCGCGCCGAATCCGGTCTCGCAGAGCTGCGCCGTCGCTAGCGTTGCGGAGCGCCTCGGTCCCCACCACTCCGAACCGCTCGGCCCCATCCTGGCGAGCCTGTTCGACCAGCCGGCCGACCAGATCGGCGGTCCTTTGGAGCAGTTCCGGCCCCAGCTCCCCGGTGGTGGCTACCGGGCGACCGAGCCCAAGGAGGTGGACGGCGTGGCGGCGCCGGCTAGTTCCCTTCTCACCGACGGTGGCCACCAGCAGGTGAGCGGTGTTGGAACCGAGGTCGACCGCGGCCAGACGTCCCTTCAGAGGTCCTCATCCTCATCCTCGGTCGGCTCCATACGCACCAGCACGTTGCCACTGCTGTCGAGCCGCACATCGAAGTGCTTGACGAAGATGGCGTCCGAGATGGGGGAGATGCCCGACCGAACGTCATAGGTCTCACCGTCCAACGGGCAGGTGACCACATGGCCGCGCAGCTGACCCTCGCCGATCGACCCGCCGCTGGCGCAGCTGTTCTCCAGCGCGTGGAAGACCCCGTCGACGTGGAATATGGCCACTTCGATGCCGTCGGCATCGACCACCCGCCCAGTGCCCTGGGGGATGTCGACCGCCGCGCAGACCGGGGCGAAGCCAGCCACCGCGGCGATTATGCCGAATGGGAGAG
>Ga0307372_10009418_pt1 | contig 13468 bp, 7 predicted proteins | sample OX1MG_FD_202533 | JGI IMG/M metagenome (GOLD analysis project Ga0307372, IMG submission 202533) | Soil microbial communities from Risofladan, Vaasa, Finland - OX-1 | ecosystem: Environmental > Terrestrial > Soil > Coastal area > Acid sulfate soil | place: Finland: Risofladan, Vaasa | collected...
AATCCTCAGGAAACCCGCTCTACCACGTATCGTGCCGCGGGAGGACCGTTCGGCGCCTTCGTAGTGGCCACATCCCGAGCAGCAGGATTCGGCGCCAGGAGGTATGTCTCCATTGGTTGACTGGTGATGCCGCTCGTGGCTACCCCCCCGTTCCGGGGGCCAGACGCGGTGGAAGTGTAGGAGCGCTTGTCGAAGGCTGGGGCCCGTGCTATGCATACGGGACGATCCGCGGTGACGACCAGGCCGGCGGCCTCAGTGAGCGCGAGACCGCGGAGATCGACCATGAGTTGGGAATGCGGCGGTATCGTTTCCACGGCGTCGCTCGCCGGTGTCTTGCTTCGCGGTTGGAGATGAACTGTTACTCGCGCGGACAGCCGGCCGTCCGGATTGAGGATCGCGGCGGACTCGCTGAGGGTCAGGTACGCATAACCCTGGGCTCGACACCAGGTGGTGGCGAGTCTGGTGGTGCCCATGGGCAAATCATAGGGTTGACCGGTGCCGCCGCGGCGGAGCTCGACCGCGATCTGTTGGTTGGCCTCGACCCGGAGATCGAACGGACCGGTGAACGGCTCCAGTGAGCTGACCGGAACCTCTTGCTCGGTGGTCGGCGGGATCCGCGGCGCCTTGGTAGCCGATCGGCCGTTGCCAAAGAAGAACGTGAGTTGCGTGCTGACCACCCGCGTTGTCGGGTTGACCAGGTTAACGTAGGTATGTTCGCCCGTGCCCGACTCGCCGCCGGTGATAAAGAATTGCGAGAACTCGGGGTTGGAGGGCGCCAACGGGCCGCCCGTTCCGGGGGCCGCGGTCGGCCGCGCCGCTACGACGGCCCGTGTATCCGTATTGGTCGGCGTTGTCCCAGGGCGCCGATACGCCAGATCGGCAAGTCGTAGCACGACGATGATCGAAAAGCAAAGCAAGAGCGTCACCCCCATCCCAATGCTCAAAGGGCGGAGGCGGACGCGGGACGCGGGATACGGCCCCTGCAATATCTCTTGCTCGATCACCAGGGCCGTAAGGAGAAGGCTGGCTATCACCCCTACCAAGATGGAGAGCGTGGTAAAGGTGGGTGATTGAACGAATCTCCCGGCTGCCTGGATAGTCAAGGGTGTCACTGGAGGTCGCGCGGAGCGGCGACGCCGTCCGCCGTCCGGATCTGGATCACCGCCCCGACCACGCAGAGGACGGCTAAGGCCACGAGACCCCACTCGGGCGACCATCGCTTTGCCAGTACCATTCCTTCAGCGACGATGGTGTCCAGAGCAAGGCTCAGGCCGATCGCCAGGGTAAACTCCACCAGATGCCCACGCAGGTGCAACAGCCGCACGAAGGCCATTCCCGGGCAGACCAGCATAAACCAGAAGACGATCGCTACGCGGAAGGACGAGGAGGTACCGCTTACCTCCGCCAATACGGTCCCACCCGAGGACGCGAGAAGAATCAGTGGCCACCAGATTGGACGGTTCGTTGTCCCCCTCCTTTGTTTGGCCCTCTGAGGATAAAGACAGTCGCGTCGGAGTTAGCGAAGGTGATAGTGAAGTGCCCGGATTGTTTGAGATCCTGCTCGAACACCCCCAGCGAGCCGGACGGTAAGTAGCCATTTTCCTCGGACATTGCCGCCTGGCTCCGGGTAAAGATCACATACGCCGCGGAATGCGGCGTAGCGCCTATGATTCCAGAGACGAACGCCACCGGGTTGCTCAGCAACGACGCCCGCTGCCGCCGGGTAATCTGGGTTCCTGACTCCTGGTCGAATACCAGCGATCGGTAATTAAAGCGCTCGTAGTTTTTGAAGGCCCACGGGTAATCCCCATCAACATCAATCAGGAGCGCTCCCGTCGGCGCGGTACTGAAAAGATACTGGGAGGCGGCAACCTCTTGCTTGGAGAAGTAGTTCATCCGCTCCTTACCATAATAGGCAAAACAGAATCCTACTAGCAATCCGCCGCTGATCACGATGGCCATGGCCGGGGTTCTCCAGGTTCTCCCCGCGCCCTCGCTGGGATAGATCAGAGAGGCGGCGAAAAACGCGAGGAACGGGAGCGCGAAGAAATAGACCCGGAAGAGCATCTCTCCCCCGTAGGAATTCGCCGCCAGCATGGGAATGGGAGCGAGCGCCAGAAGCACGCACGGCAGATCCCAATAGCCATGGCGCAAGCGGCGGATGAAGCCGAGCACGGCCAGGCCCATGGCCGAGGCCGTCAGTACCCTTCCTACCAGGGCAACCATATGCAGGCCCCAACTGACCTTGTTGACATTGATCAGGGTAGAGTTTGCGTTCGCGTCAAGGTGGCCGATTGATTGGACAATCCAGTAGAGATTGCCATTCAAAAAGGCCACGGCCATATTCACGATCCACGTTACCGTAATAACCGCCAGCAGCAGGGGCAGATTGCGCACTCTGCACCGCTGGAATACGACCAGGCCCAACACTTCAAGGATGGTCATGAACGGAGTCAGTTGATGAGTCGACGCGATCACCGCGAACATCAAGATGATGATCAAGAGTAAGCCGCCGCGCCGCGCTGGACGCGGAGCCGAATTGAGCGCCTCGCTCTGTTCCGTGCTGATCGCCAGCCGATTGAACACATGGGCGGCATCATCGAATACGAGCCGATGGAACAGGTGGGCCGCCCGGTCGAATACCAGCCAGCGCTTGAAGACCGACAGTGACGGTGTCTCTATCACTCGGAACCAGGTCAGGCAAACTCCGAGGATCACGAGATTGAGGAAATAGGTCGTCGCCTGGGGCGAAAAGTAGTCCTGCCCCACCCAGTTCGTCACATAAAAGAACCATGCACCGAGGCAGACCTGGCGATAATCGCGGGTAAAGGAGTTGAAAATAAGCAACAGCCCGCCAAGATCAAGAAGGTTGAAGAATGGCGGTCCCCACGCCGCGTAGGTCAGGGCGCTCTTGAATCCGGCAACGTTGGTAATAAAGGCGTTTAGGGCGAAAAAGCCCGGCCAATTATGATAGGCATTCAGGAAGGAAATGCTGGGATCGACGCTGCCGTGACGGAGTATGTAGTCCACGATCCCGACGTGTTTCCAGGCCCAGGAATAGCGCAGGGTGCCATACAGAATGGTTGGCGTAGCATGAATGATCGCGATCAACACGACAACGTGCAGGAGGAGCAGAGGGATCGGGGTGGAGGGTCGGTGAATCGCCAGAAAGAAGCTGACGGTCAAAACGCCAAGCGCGAGATAAAAGGTGAGCGGCAGGACCGATATCAGGCCGAGATCGTTCATGCGCCCAAGATCGATGCCCGATCGCAGGGATATGATCCAGAGCCCGGCGGCGCAGACCACGGCGAGGAAGGAGAAGAGCGTCTTCTGAAGACCAGTTACAGGCATCGTAATACTGTTTCAATGTTCCTTCTGGCCCACAGGTTACCGCCGGTACAGGTTGCGGTTTTGAGATTGCCAAGTACATGCCAGAGCCAGCATAGCAGGATCATCGTCCTCATCGCGACCGGGTCGCCGGGCAATGCATCCCGCGCCGCGTCAAGCAGCGCCTGCTCGTCATCCGTCCAGCGCGCGCCCCGAAGCAACTCCCGCACCACGTCACCCAGTTCACGACGTTGCCCGATGGTCCGAACGGAGAGGAGAAGCATCAGCGGATCCAGAAGTGGGAGGCCGTTCGCGGTAGCATGTTCCCAATCGACGATCCCGGTGAGCGTACCGTCATCCGGTCTCACCAGGATGTTACCCGGTGTATAATCACCGTGAATCCAACTCACGCTGAGGGTGCGCCCGTACAGGGATTCGCGGAGCTCGTCCGCCAGCCGTCCGCATGCTTGGTTGACCGTATCGGCCCAGGGGAGAGCCGCGTACGTGTGGCGAATGGCCCGTATCGGCTCGTCGATCCAATGGTCGAGCAATTCAGGACCAACTACCACGGAGGTTGCCGTACGCTGATGAAGTTCACTGATCGCGGTCACGGCGGTCGCCATGATTCGCGCCCGCGTTGCTGGACGGGCAAGTAACCGGCGCGCGTCCCGTCCCGGCAACATCCGCTCAACCATGTAGGCATGGCCCTCGATCTCCCCGGCGGCCAGGATGCTGGGAAGCATGGCGCCCCACTGGCCCAGCCGCTGATCAACGCGCAGTTCCTCCAACACGTTGGTCTGCCGGCGCAGGCTCCTCACCGCCAGGTGCGTGAGCGCCAGTTTCAGCAGTGCCGCCGGCACCTGGTCGGGCGGCCCAATACTCACCACCGTCATATCAGTTACCGTGGTGAACGACTGACGGACTACCCAGGTGGAAGGCGGCTGCAGATTGGGCAGGGGCGAACACGTCCGCACGATACTCGGCGCCAGCTTGGAAACCGCGATCCGCCGGCTCCGGATAATTTTGTAATCCCGCGCGCGGCGCGCCAGCGGGAGGAGACGCAGCTGGATGAAAATCCAGAGCACCCAATCGGCCAGGCGTGTGTCGATTCCTCTCCAGCGGCCGGCTCCAGACCACGGGCCGGAAACCACGTTCCCGTCTGATTGTCCACGCCGGGCTTCACAGTCGTCGGCAGGCGCCGCGTTGGGGCTGGAATCCATGATCGGAGATCCTTGATGCCCTGGCTCCTCTCGGCGTGCCGACCAGAGAAAACGTAGGTCCGTGGTCAACCATAAGGCAATGGCCAGGAAGGTCTGGCTCACCAGCCAGGCCAAGCCGACCCCCACGATGCCATACAGATCCAGGAGAAAGTGGCTCAGGGTCAAGACGAGCACGCACGAGGCCACCTGTACATACACGACGACTTTCATATGCCGTCGCACGCGCGCGACGCTGGTGAAAAGGCTGTTGACAATGTAGGGAATGGCCGAAAGCGCGAGCAGGCGAAGGGTCCAGATCGAGTGCTCGGCATACTTGTCACCGAACACATGCAGGATATAAGGGGCGCCAAGGGCCAGAATGAGCGCCGCCGGCACCACCATGCGCGCGATCTGGAGAAAGACGCGGTAGGCATAGGCGTGCAGCCTGGCCGGGTCGCTTGATGCCGCGACAATGAGTGACGAGCCCATATTGCTGCTCATCAGAAACAAGAACAGGGCAATCTGCCACGAAAGGAAGAAGTAGGCATTCGCCGAATCACCGGCTTGCTGGGTCACCATCAGGGGCAAGAGCGCGGTGGAGGCCAGCCAGCAGAGGGAACCCACGTAGTCGGCCGCCATGTATCTGACTACCTGCGCTGGGATAAAGGATCCGATAGTGCTAGGCGCCTGGGCCATATGCTTTGGGATCAGGCGACGAAAGATCAGGGTATTGACCGGCACCAGGGTAAGGGCCATGCCAATCGTCCATGAAGCGAACAACCCATAATGGGGAAATATTTGGGCAAAGCCAATCAAGAGGACGATCTTCGCGATGGAGAACGCGGCGTTCTCGATTGGCACCCAGACCGCCTGGCCCAGGCCCGTAAACGTCGCGTCTTGCAGGGAAAAGATGCTCCAGGCCATGGTCGACACAATAAACCATGCCGCGAGGAACCTCGTCGAACCGAACTCTTCCAGGGCCGGCGCCCAGAAATCCAGCCCGCGGAAGAACACCAAACTGATCACGGCGGAGGCGCTTATGGTGATGAGGTAGGCGTAGGCCACGAATCTGGCGGTTGCCCGCCCCGCGCCGGGGATGAAGCGGAGCACTGCACTCAGCAGGCCAAGTTGCGATATCCCGGCCAGAAACATCATGGTTGAGATTGCGGCCGAATTGAGACCGACCGCGCCCGTACTATAGCGGCGGGCGGCCAGAATCCAGTACCCGATGCCAAGGACGGAGGTGGCGACGGAGTTAAACATCAAGGCGTAGCCGTTGCGATACAGCGGGTTACGAAGATGGGCCATGAGGCGGGCAATCGAGGTGCTTGCCGCCGTGTCTTGGCTCGGTCCAGGGATCGACGACCGATAGCTACGCATCATGCAACCGTGGATATTGGCCGGCGTGCGTGCATGGCGAGCTGGACAGGTCGGCCAGGGCCCGCGCGCCACGCGGACCCCGCCACGCCGGCCGCGATCCCGGGCCCGTCACATCCAAACGCTGAGCAAGCATACGGCACCATCCCGTCTTGGCTGAGCGACAACAATCGTGATCCCTGTGCCTCGCGGTGCGTGGAAAGGGCAGGCGAAAAGCCGAACCCCGGGAGCGCGCCCTATTAGATGGCGGATTTACCAGTATCGACCTTGAGGTCGTTACGCCACGCGGATCGTCCCTGACCTGGCTGATACTCGCCGTCCGCGGACTGCCGGACCACCTTGAACAGATTTCTCTCCGCGACATACTGATTTTCGTCGCCTCCGGGGCCGAAAGCGCGGAAGCGCCCCAGATGTACAATGGTCGAGCCCGGGCACGCGGTAGTCAGGTAGTTTTCCAACCACACTCTTGGCGAAGGCTCCATTGGAGGAAGGTCGAAATCGGCCGGCATTTCCTGTTCTCCGGTCTCGAAGATCAGCATCTTCCCGCATCGCTCCCATATCGCCGACATGATCTGTCCGGCCCCCTCCAGCCCGTAATGCAGAACCCAGTGGTGCCAGACCGAGGTCACCACGATAAGATCAGCCTTCGGGAGCAGACTCGCCGTGCCTGGGCTCACCAACATGTTGCTGAAGCCGGCGTTCCTGGTCCCGAGCTTTCTCGACGCATACTGGGCGATCCTGAGCGATCGAGGATCCATGTCGATCCCCAAAACCGGGATCCCTTTCAAGGCCAGCGCGATACAGAAGAAGCCCACGGAACAGCCAATATCGGCGGCTGAACCGATCGCGTGGCCGTCCAGCGATGCCTCGATTGCTTTCCAACGAGCGACCGTACCGTGCCCTCGTCTCGCCTTCTTGAGCCCAATCCAGGGCAGCGGCTGATACTGGAGCTTTGGATACACGTCAAACTTAAATTGGAGTTCGTCGATGAGGTTCTGAGCCGAGCTTCTAAGAGCGGAGGTGATATTCATCCTTATCTATTCTCCTGACGCTGGCGATCAGCGGCGGCAGGCGCCGTATCAAACCCCGCATCCCCGCCTCTCGGGCGCCAAGAACCGCGAGCAGTAAGCGCGTGTCCCGCGAGGAATAGGCCACCTGGCAGACGGGGCATCTGCCTGGTGAGTGGCCGAGAATCTTTGATGCCGCCTGAGCCAGCCCAGCTTGATACGAGCGCTTCAGAATCGTCACGCCGGCTTTGCGCGTCGGTGCGTCCGCGGACGCCGGCGCGAATGCCAGGGCGGCCAGATCGAACATCGGCAAATCGGAGACGGTATCACCAACCGCGAGCGCCAGCGGCTGCCCTCTTCCGTCCGGCCTGTCCGCGCCGAGATCGGCGGCTAGCGCGCGGAGTCCCGTCCCCTTATCGATACCGAGGCTCATGAAATCCGTCTGGGCATGGCCGGCGATCGCCCGGACACGGCGGTTCATTCCCGCCGTCGTGAGCACCATGGTGGCTTCCTCGGGACTAAGCCCACGCCGCTTGCCCGCTCCGTCGAGGCGATACGCGCGCACGGTATGGCCATAGTCAACATCAAGCAATACCTCCGGAAGATCACGCAACGCCGCGCGTACCTGCTCAAGATCGTGACAATCACGCTCCGAGAGGAGGCTCCGTGCCGTACCCGTACTATGATTATAAACCACCGATCCGTATTCCGCGACCCCTCCGGCAAGATGGTAGGCCGCGCAACGCTCGCGAACCTCGCCCAGACTTCTCCCGGTTGCCAGGATGGGGCGGTAGCCATGGAGGGTTAGGGCGCGGAGGGTCAAGGCGGAGGCGGGGGTTAAGCTGGAAAAGCCCAGGGGACCGGTTTCGAGAACGCCATCAATATCGAGCGCGCAGAGCGCGCCCTCGGTCGGCACTGGTATGTCGTGGAAAAAGATTTCGGTGAAGTAGCGCTGCAGCGCGCGTGACAGAGCTCGCCGCACCTCCGGCCGCTCGCCCTGATGCCGAATGCGCCGGAGGCTGGAAAGATGGACGAGTTGGTACAGCAGCCACCGTTCGGCGCTGATAGGTCCGAACGAGAGAGTGTCCGATCTCTCGCGAAGTAGGCGCGGCACGGGATGGGGTTGACCGCTGGCGGCACTCGCGGACAGGTCAAGGTTCGCCGCCAGGCAGGCCACGTCGAAGGCGGGATCGTAGCAAGAGAGATCTCGGTTGGAGAACGCTCGTTCGTCAAAGCCCGCCTTGATCAGTCGGGTATCATCATGCTCATCGATGAACCAGTGCGAGGATGTCATATTGCCGTCGATCACCGACCACTCCGTACAGCGCAGCAGGTGCTTGACAATTGGATCGACAAGGGGTAGACGGGCGAACATCCATCCCTGGCCAAACATCTGGGCCAGGAGATTGCTGCCCACCTCCCAGACTGGGAGGCGGCCAACCAGACGCAGGCTCACGTCGTCCTCGACCCGGAGGGCCCGATGGCGGCCTTCGACGTAGGCGATCATGGCCGCGGCCCGCTCGTGTTCCCTCCCAGGCTCGTCCGGCGGCAGTCGTTGCCCTTCCGGCTGCCAGGCTCGATACACCAGCCCCGCCCTGACTCCATGGATTCGAGACACCAGCGGCCCGAGTGCTCGGCCAAGTGCCAGGGTATGCTCACCGAAATAGCCCAGGCCGGCGCCGCGGACATAGATCGCCTCGTCATGGCGCCGCCCACTGGCCTGATCGATGAGCGATACCTGGTAAAGGGCATGCGTGTGGGCGCGTTCCCATTGGGCCGGGGGAAGCGGCAAGCGCGCGACCGCTTCCACCCCCTGGGCAGGCCCGAGCAACTTGCTCAGCGCGGCCTGAATGGCCGGCGGCGCCAGTTGCGCGTGAATGGCCCATTCATCCCAGGGAAGGAGAACGGCGGCATACCGTTGTAGCTTGGCCGGCAGATCCTCACGGGCGCCAAATAGTTGAAGAAGCAGAATGATCGAGGGACCAGGGACGCCGGCGCGCTCAAGGGTCTTCGCCACGTCGACGAGCGATCCACCGGAGACCGGCGGATCATCGACGAGCAACACCAGACCACGACGCTTGACCGTGCGTTGGAGCACCGCTCGCTCGGATCGCCACAACCATCGGTCTGGACGCACGGTGATGACTCGCACGTCATGATAGCCGTACGCCTTGAGAAAAGCCGCGTGGAGTGGGGCGAGATAACTGCCCGATGTACGGACGCCCACGAGCAGGAGCGGTTGCCGGCGATCCGGCCAGCGTTGCGCGAAGTCTCGCACGATCCGGTCCAGGTCGGCGGGCTGCTGGTCAAAGCTGCGAAAGCAGGACGGCAGGCGGAGCACCTCCCGCGGAAGCGGACGGGGGAACCGCGCCAGCACTGCCGTGAGTTCGCCGGCAGAGGCGAGCAATTCCTCGCGCATGAGCGGCGTGACCGTGCGGGGGCGAATAGCGGCGGCGGCCAATCGCTGAACCAGGGTCGCGAAATCAGCCTGCCAGCTATCCAGGCGGGGCGCCGGCTTTCGGCGCGAACGGTGGCGCGACATACCGGCGGCGACGAACCGAGCGATCCTTGCCGCCTGCCGGCCCACCGGGGGGCGGATACGGGCAAGATAGCCCGATACCTTGCCCAGGAAATAGGGATCGGGATGCAGATAATCCTCAAGGATCTGGTGTATCCCCGCGGCCAGGAGGTAGGCATTGAGCCAGGAACCTTGCCGTACTTCCTCAAGGAGCAGTGGTCCCAGGGTGGAGAGGTCGTTGAGAAGATTATGCAGGAGCAGGGGTGCCGGCTGCTCCTCGGAGGACGTTCGTGAATCCGGCTCAAGCGCGGCCAACGACATGATCGGGAAGGCGGCGCTGACAGCGGGAATCGTCGTCGGCGCTAACAGTGCTTCCTGCGCCTCGAGCGGCCCCGCGTGATCCGATCGCCCGACGAAGGGCGAGTACGATAGTTCCCCCCTGCTCTCTGCCTTCACGGTGTATCCCCAAATGTGCTGGTCGCTCGATAGGAGGCCGGGTCCCCGGCGCCGGCATCCAGGTCGGCTGTCTGGCTGACCACATAGTTTCTCGTCACGGAATACGGGGGCCCCTTTAGCAAGGTGGAAACTCGCCGAGCGAGCCGCCATCCCCGCGTGCCCAGGCGGCGTCTCGCGGGCGCGATCGGCAATCCGTCACCGGTCAGCAACCGCCCGAATGACGCCAGATCCGGGGTGGCGGTATAGGGAACCATCAGTCGCGCCAGGGCAAAGCGGTCATCGGAACGGGCGCTCATCGCGTGTTTCACGCCGCACGCCGAGCGGTACCCTGCTTCCCGCACGAGGCCGCGCACGGTTGCATTATAGTAGCCGTTGGGGTAGGCAAAGGTCTCGACCGGCCGGCCAAGCCGTTGTTCCAGGTGGTGCTTCGGGCGGGTAATCTCGTCGCGCGCCGCGGCTCGCCCAATGAGGTCGAGTTGTGGATGACTCAGGCTATGGGCGCCGCACTCCACTCCCTGTGCCTGGATCTCGGCGATTTGGCTCCAGGTCAACATAGGGCGCGCGCCCTCGCCCAGCGGCGCCAGCCAGCGGCTGGTATGTCCCACGAAGCCGGTAGTGATATACAGCGTGGCGGCGAAGTGGTGGCTCACCAACGCCGGGAGCGCGCTCGTGTAAAAGTCGGCCAGCCCGTCATCAAATGTAATGACTACCGGCCGGTCGGGAAGAGGAGCGGCGCGATCGGTGATTGCTCGCGCCAGTTGCGAAACGGTCAGCGGCGTATACTGGTGCTCCCGTAAGTAGTCCAGATGCGCGATGAAGCCTTCAGGACGTACGGAGTACCGCCTGAAGTGAGGAGTAGTGTCCTCGGAGACACTATGATAGAGAAGAATGGGCACGGGGGTAGTCACGACTCCTCCATCCGCTCAGCCCGCGATCCCGCCGACCCGGGCTCCAATCCAACCCATGCCGCCAGGAGATCCGGCTTCCGGAGATGACGTGTCCGATACCGTCCACGGAGATAGGCCAGTGGGCCATAGAGCATGCCTTTCACCTCAAGCATATTCAATTCTCCTGGATAATCCCGGGGTTTCCTGGAGTTCTTGGGCGAGCGGGCACTGAGGGCGTAAAACAGGCCCAGGGGAATTCTGGTGCTGAAGTCGAAGAGGAGACCCGGCCTGTCGATCAAGCATTTCGTAAGGTAGGCGGTAAGGCCCACGCCGTAGCCATGAACCTGTTTCCGGAAACCCGCATACTCCCGGCGATGGAGATGATGGACGATCGCCCCCGGTTCGTAGACCAATGCGTGACCGGCCATAATAACCTGGAAGAAGGCGGCAAGATCATCACCGCCTACCCCGGGACTGCCGGCTCCCAATCCGGGATCGAAACCACCAAGGGCCCGCAGGGCCGATGTCCGGAAGGCCATATTCGCGCCCGAGCCGAACGCTCCGGCGGCGTAAGGATAGAGCCGATCTTTCCTGCGGTTCTCGGTCAAGTCAAAGATTCGGCGGACGCTCCCCTTACCGAATCCGCCGTACTGCTCAGTCCACACCTGGACCTGAGTTTGCAGTTCTCGGGGAACGATCAGTCCCGTTACGCAGGCAACCTTTGGGCCGACGGAGAAACCGGTGACGAGTTGCGCCAGCCAGTATCTGTCCGCTAACACGTCGTCGTCGGTAAAGGCGACGATCTCGCCCCGGACTTCCCGCAGCCCCCGATTGTGCGCGCAGCCCAGGCCGGGCCGCTCTTCATGCACATAACGAACCCGTGCCTCATCTCCGTAGACCGTCTTGATCAGGTCGGCCGTCGCGGTAGAACTCGGGGCATTATCGACCACAATGATCTCAAAGTTGGGGTAGTCCAGCGACAGCAGGGAGGGTAAGCACAGAGCCAGATCCTCGGGCCGGTCGTGGGTGGCCACCACAATGCTCGCCAGGGGAGCGTTGGCCAGGGCCGCCTCGCGTTCGCGCACGCATTTTGGCGGCGCGGCGGCGGGAAGGCCGCCGGCATCAAGGGCTGAAGGCTCCGGCAACCCGTCCGCGCGCATGTGAGCGCGGATCTCCGTTTCGAGCTCCCGCCAGATCTCGCGCGCGAGATCCGGTGGGCTCAAGCCATCGCCTTCCAACCGAGGCTCGATCTCGCCGAGTGGCTGTGTGTGAAGACGTACGAGGATCCATGCTCGCTCGAACACTTGACCGGTGGCCCTATCGAGGGAGTCAATGGCGGGCAAGGGACCGCCGACTTCCACTTCCAGAATCCGCGCGGGCCGGAAACGCGGCCGGCCCTCGTCCCTTACCCGCGATGCCGGCGCGGCGGCCAGACCCGCATGGTTCTCCCGTGCCCCTGGCTGCCTGGCCAACCCTTGGGCTTCACGTCGCCCCCGCAAATAGGCGACCGGACCGTAGAGCATACCCATGAGTTCGATCAGTAACAATACTCGCGGGTGATCGTTACTCTTTCTCACGTTTTTCGAACCGCGAGAACGCAGAAGGCGACCAAGCGCGCTGGGGATCCAGATGGGAAGGTACCTCAGAAGAGCCGGATTGTTGAGAAGGACTTTTGTCAGATACGCGGTAAGGCCGGAGCCATAGCCATACATTTGCTTTCGCAGGCTCTCGTAGTCCTCGCGGTGGAGATGATGGATGAGGGCACTCGGCTGGTAGACGAGGCTGTGGCCGCTCATGATAACGGCAAAGAACGCGGCGAGATCCTCGCCGCCAAGGGCCGGACTCCCAGCGCCGAGCGCCGGATCGAAACCGCCCAGGGCGCGGAGCGACGAGGTCCGGAAGGCCATGTTCGCGCCGGTGCCGAAGACGCCGGCCGAATAGGGATATAAACGGCTGTTTACTCGATTCCCGTTCAGATTAAAGACGCGCCCGCTATACCCCTTGCTGAAACCGCTAATCTGCTCGAACCACATCTGAACCGGAGTTTCCAGCCGTGCCGGGAAAGCCATGCCGGTGACACATGCCGCCTGCTCGTTCTGGATAAAGCCTTTCGCGAGTTCCGCGAGCCAGTACCGATCAACTACCACGTCGTCATCGGTGAAGGCAACGATCTCGCCCCGGACCTCCTCCAGACCTCGATTCCGAGCCACGCCCAGTCCTGGCCGGTCCTCGCGTACATAGCGCACCCGCCCTTCACTGCCGTAGTTCTCCCTGAGAAGGTTGAGCGTGGCGTTGGAGCTCGGCGCGTTGTCAACCACGATAATCTCGAAACGTGGATACTCCAGGGATAAAAGAGAATCTAAACAGGTAGCCATGCCCTCCGGGCGGTCGCGGGTAGCCACCACGATGCTTATCAAGGGCGCGTTGACCAGGACCGTCTCACGTTCGCGTACGCACCTTGGGGTCGTGCCCGCCGGCAAGCCGCGGGCACCGAGCGCGTTCGGTTCCGGGAGGCCCTCCAGACGCATGTGGGCCTGAATCTCCTGGCCCAACACCCTCCAGATCGCGCGCGCTTGCTCTTCTGGGCCCACACCCTCGGTTCCTACCGGCATTTCGACGGCGCCCAGTGGCTGGGTGTGCAACCGCACGAGCATCAGCGCCCGCTCGTACCGCCGCTTCGTTTCCGGATCCCTCGGC
>Ga0307372_10009419_pt1 | contig 13467 bp, 9 predicted proteins | sample OX1MG_FD_202533 | JGI IMG/M metagenome (GOLD analysis project Ga0307372, IMG submission 202533) | Soil microbial communities from Risofladan, Vaasa, Finland - OX-1 | ecosystem: Environmental > Terrestrial > Soil > Coastal area > Acid sulfate soil | place: Finland: Risofladan, Vaasa | collected...
GACCGAGAAGGCGAGCCGTACGTACATTCCACTTGAGTAGCGCTTCACGGGCGTATCAAGGAACTTGCCGATACCGGAAAACTCCACAATCTCATCAAATTTTCGTGCAATTTCCTTGCGGGTCATACCGAGGATGGCGCCGTTGAGGAAGATGTTCTCACGGCCCGTGAGCTCGGGGTGAAAGCCGGTACCGACTTCAAGCAGGGAAGCGACTCGTCCCCCCATTTTTATTTCTCCTTCTGTGGGAGGGGTAATACCGGTGAGGATTTTAAGGAGCGTAGATTTCCCTGCTCCATTTGCGCCGATAATACCAACAACCTCTCCGGGCATCACATCAAAACTGACATCCTTGAGCGCCCAGAAATTCTCTTTGGTATCAATACCGATAACCTGTTTCGCTTTATACTTCGCAAATTTGAATGGGCTGCGGAGAATGTTAGCAAATACATCACGGAGCGTGATGTAACCGCCCTGCTGGTGCATAATGTCATACCTCTTTCCTACCCCTTTTATTTCTATAATGGGTTGACTCATATGATATCGGCGAAATAGCGCTCCATCTTCTTGAACATCACGACGCCGATGATAAGCAGTATGAAGACCGCAATGAAGGACAACATCAAGAGGAACCAATTGACGGGTTCAGTCCCGAGGACCGCCGCGCGCGCCGCCTTGATAACGCCTGTCATCGGATTGATGGCGAGTATCCACGAGTATTTGCCCGCGATACTTGAGGGGTAGATGACCGGCGTGACGAACATAAGCATCTGCATGAAGTAGGGGAGGATGTAGCGCACATCGCGGTACTTGACGTTGATGGACGCTAGGAAGAGTCCGCCCCCAAGCGCCGCAAGATAGGAGATGATGAGTAGAAGAGGAATAATGAGAAGTCCAGTGAGGTGCGGGAGGAATCCGTAATAGAACATAAGACCGACGAGCACGACCGATGCGACGCAGAAATCAACGAGATTGGTCGCGATGACGGCAAGCGGGAGAATCATCCGTGGGAAATATACTTTCGTTACTATCGCCTGATTGGAAACAAGACTCCCGCTCACGTCGCCGAGTGACGATGAGAAGAATTGCCAGAAAAGAAGGCCGGTGTAGACGAAGATGGGATAGGGAACACCCTCGGAAGGTACGTGAATAAGCGCGCCGAAGAAAACACTGAAGATGACCATCGCCATAAACGGCTGGAAGATGGCCCATCCGACGCCGACAACTGTCTGCTTGTAACGGACCTTGAGGTCGCGCCATACAAAGAAATACAAGAGCTCTTTATAGCGCCATATCTCCTTGAGGTCGGCGAGAGAGAAGGTCTTCTTCGGACGTATTACGGTAACGGCGTTACTCATATTTTTCTTTGTACCACGCATATGTCTTCGCAAGACCAGTGTCGAGTCCTATCTTGTGCCTCCATCCGAGTTTATGGATTCTCCTCACATTCAACAGTTTTCGCGGCGTGCCGTCCGGTTTCGTCCGGTCCCACACGATTTTTCCCTTGTAACCGACGACTTTCTTTATCTTTTCGGCCAGAGATTTTATAGAGAGATCGGTGCCGGTGCCGATGTTGACGATGTCTGAACCACTGTAGTTCCGCATCAGGAATACACAGGCGTCCGCGAGGTCGTCCACGTGGAGGAATTCCCGTTTTGGCGCCCCCGTTCCCCAGATGACCACTTCTTTGCCCCCGTTCCTTTTTGCTTCGTGGAATCGCCGGATGAGCGCTGGGAGAACATGCGAATTCATTGGGTCGAAATTGTCATTCGGCCCGTAGAGATTTGTTGGCATCACGGAGATGAAATTGGTCCCGTACTGTTCGTTGTATGCCCGGCACATAAAGATACCGGCGATTTTAGCGATAGCATAGGAATGATTTGTCGGCTCAAGCGGTCCCGTCATCAGGTACTCTTCTTTTATCGGCTGTGGAGCGAGCTTTGGATAGATGCAGGAGCTCCCGAGGAAAAGAAGTTTTTTTACTCCAGAACGATAAGCACTTTCCATAACATTGTTTTGTACAGCCAAATTCTCATGGATAAACTCGGCAGGATGAGTCTTATTCGCCATGATGCCACCGACTTTTGCCGCCGCGAGGAACACGTATTCCGGCTTCTCTCTATTGAAAAGGTCATCCACCTTCTTCTGATCCATCAAATCAACCTCGGCGCGTGTTTTCAGGACAAGGTTTGTATACCCCTTCTTCTTTAAGAGTCTCACGATGGCCGAGCCGACGAGACCTCGGTGGCCGGCCACATAAATTTTTGATGTCTTTTTCATATGTTCTGTAACACGGCGTTCAATCTTTTCCGTATGAAGGGATGTATCTTCTTGCTCCTGACTGGAAACCACGCAGAATCATTGTGCTGATTGTCCATCCGTACCGCCGTCTTTTCATCGATGATATACCCATAATACAGCACGATTGCGTGATATGAGGTGCCACTGAACATTGACTTCTGATGCGCTTCTTCTTGAATGCCGCCGAAGATAAGTCTTTTCTTATCGATGCGAATACCGGCCTCGCGTAATGCCTGGCGCACCACTCCGTCGAGGATCTTCTCGTTCTTCAACAGCCGTCCCCCGACAGAGAAGTAGACCCCCTTGAGTGGCTCATTGGTTCTCTTAAAAAGGAGCGTCTTCGTCTTGTTTTTGTTAAGAAACAGGACGTCGGTTGTAAAGATTGGGACCGCGTTCAAGATTTGAACATACAGTTCACGCGGAATCGGTGTATGCATTGATGTTCTCATTGGTGATTTCATTCCTCTGCTTCCTTTAAATCATCTCTGGTCATCAGTCGGACGAGTTCTTTAAACGTTATCTTTGGTTTCCAGCCAAGTTTCTTTTCCGCTTTCGTGTAATCGCCCCGTAGGACATCCACTTCCGCCGGGCGGAAATATCTTTCGTCTATCTCAATGATGGTCTTACCCGTCTTCTTATCGATTCCCTTTTCCTTTAGGCCTTTTCCCCTCCAGACGATATCCATACCGAGCGTCTTTCCGGCCTCTTCCACGAACTCGCGGACGCTGTGCGACTCATTCGTGGCAAGAATGAAATCGTCCGGCTCTTTATGCTGGAGTATACGCCACATACCTTCCACGTAATCCTTTGCATACCCCCAGTCGCGCTTTGCATCGAGATTGCCGAGATAGAGTTTTTCCTCTTTGCCGAGCTTGATGCGCGCAAGTCCTCGCGTAATCTTCTTCGTGACGAAGGTCTCGCCGCGGCGGGGAGATTCGTGATTGAAGAGGATGCCATTGGACGCAAACATACCGTAGGATTCCCTATAATTTCTCGTTATCCAATACGCATAAACCTTGGCGCATCCGTACGGCGAACGCGGGTGGAAAGGGCTTGTTTCTTTCAGGGGGATTTCTGCTGCTTTGCCGAACATTTCACTTGATGACGCCTGATAAAATTTCGTCTTGTTCAACCCGGCTTCTCTCATAGCATCGAGGATACGGATTGTCCCAAGTCCTGTAACATCAGCGGTGTACTCGGGGATATCGAAACTGACTCGTACGTGACTCTGTGCGCCGAGGTGGTATATCTCATCCGGCTGTATCTTGCTCAAAAGGCGATTCAGATTACTTGCATCGGACAAATCGCTGAAATGAAGAAAAAGTCTCACGCCGTGAATATGCGGATCTTTATAGAGATGGTCTATGCGGTGCGTATTGAAGTTGCTTGCGCGGCGGATAAGCCCGTGTACCTCATATCCTTTTTCAAGAAGGAGTTCGGCGAGATAGGAGCCGTCCTGGCCTGTAATGCCGGTAATGAGCGCTTTCTTCTGTGAATTCATATTTATATAATATGTATATGTAGTAGCTAGATAGCGTGTATATTCAGGTTAACATCTAGAACCAGTTTCCGCAGGCTGGGGTTGCATGGGGCAGAATAAGCAGTGCATCGGCGACCTGAACAAACTTCTGGCAAAGGTCACTCCGCGGCAAATGTCCAGACGGCCCTGAAGATGCAGATAGTGGCGCTCTAGACTGCGCAGATAAATTTGCAGGCGCTCACGCAGAAGGAACAGGGAGCGTGGGAGTCCCCAGCTGGCGGTTCCGGGGTGCGCTAACGGATAGCGTGCACATACTGCCATGCTAAACGGGACGTTTGTGCGTATCATTCGTATGGTATAGTGGGCACCATCATGCAGGAGGGGACGGCGAAGCAAATTGCACGATGGGTGGCGCTCGGGGCGCTGTTCCTCGTTCCAGTCACGCCGTTACTAATAGCAAACTCGTATTTCTTCCCCTTCATAACGGGTAAGGCTTTCTATTTCCGAATTCTCGTCGAGATAGCGGTCGCCGCATGGGTGGTGCTCGCATTTCTCGATAAAGAGTATCGCCCGCGTTTCTCCTGGATAGGAGTGGTAGTTGTTGCCTTTGTTGCATGGATGTTCGTTGCGGATCTTTTTGCGGTAAACGTTGCGAAGGCTTTTTGGAGCAACTTTGAGCGCATGGAAGGATGGGTGCTCCTTATTCACCTTCTCGGTTTCTTCTTTGCTGCGGGCGCGGTGCTGCGGGCAGAGAAGAAGTGGCGCGCATGGTTTCTTGCTTCGCTCGCTGTTGCGGTCATCGTTTCCATCTACGGCATTCTGCAGCAGGTGGGCGTGTATGCCATTCACCAAGGCTCGACGCGCATCGACGCGTCCTTCGGTAATTCCGCGTATTTTGCTATCTATCTCCTCTTCAATACCTTCATTGCCGGCTGGCTGGCGCTCACCGAGAAGCGCGCCTGGTTCAAATGGGCGCTCATCGCCTTTGCTGCGGTTGAGTCGGTGCTCATCCTCCTTACCGAGACGCGCGGTACGGTGCTTGGGCTCTTGGGTGCGCTTCTGCTTGCCGGACTTCTCACCGCTTTCACCGCCGGGAAACGCGCTCGCCGTTATGCCGCGTGGGGGATTGCCGTGCTCGTCATTCTTGCCGGCGGTCTCTATCTCGCTCGCGATTCTGCCTTCGTGCAGGGGAATCACATGCTGCAGCGCATCACTTCCATATCGCTTGCCGACGGCCAGACCCGTTTTACCATCTGGCACATGGCATTTGAGGGAGTGCTCGAGCGGCCGATCGTCGGATGGGGACAGGAGGGTTTTAATTACGTCTTCAATAAATTCTATGATCCGTCCTTGTATGCGCAGGAGCCGTGGTTTGATCGCGCGCACAACGCCTTCATTGACTGGCTCACCGCCGGCGGCATACCGGCATTCCTGCTGTATGTCTCGCTTTTCGGCACGGCCTTCCTGTTGCTGTGGCAGAGTTCTGAACTCTCGCGTCCTGAACGCATTGCACTCACCGCCGCCCTTGCCGGCTATGCGTGTCACAATCTCTTCGTCTTCGACAACCTCTATTCTTACGTCTATTTCTTCGCGATACTCGCGCTCATCGACTCGCAGGTCGCGCGGCCGTTTGAGCGGCTGGAACGCGCGCCAGAACTTACAGCGACGGATGGTGTAACGTATGCACTCCCAATTGCTACGGTCGCCGCCTTTGCATGCATCTGGTTCGTGAACATTCCTGGGATGAACGCGGCGGGCGAGCTTATCACCGCAATCTCACCCTCCCCCTCCGGCGTCGACGGAAATATAGCCGTGTTCCAGGATCTTGTTACGCATCCGGCTTTCGCGGCGCAGGAGATACGCGAGCAGCTTGTTTCTTTCGCGGCGTCGGTCGCGCAGAGCTCAACCGCAACCGAAACGCAGAAGCAGCAAGCGCTTACCCTCGCTATCAGCGAGATGCAGAAGCAAGTTGCCGCGTATCCTTTGGACGCGCGCGAACATCTAGAGCTGTCCTATGCGTATCAAGCCGGAGGAGATGAAGCTGATGCACTCAAGGAGGTTCAGGCCGCTTCTCTTCTCTCGCCGAAGAAAGAGGAAATTTTAATAGAAGAGGGCTCCATTGAATGGGATATGGGCAATACCGCCGCCGTGCAGGCGGATTTTAACAAAGCGTACGCGCTCGGACCTCAGTTTCAGGATCTTGCTATATACGCCGCTGCAGGCGATATCGCCGTAGGCGATATCGCATCAGCCGACAAGATCTTGCTCGGTGCGTACGGCACGACGACGGTTGATAGCGATGTTCTCGCTGTTGCATACTATCGCACCAAGGATTGGCCGCCGCTCATCGCACTTTGGAAGATGCGCGCGGCAGTTCCGAGCGCGACCGCTGATACCTGGTTCTCGCTTGCCGCGGCCTATTACGCGGCGGGCGATACCGCGGACGCCATCGCGACTATTAATAAGACGGTGGCGCTCTTTCCGGACGCCGCATCCTCCGGTGCCGCTTCAATCAAGCAGATAGAGGGGAAAACCGTGGGGCAATGAATCTTCGAAAACGCGTCCCGCTTGCGCCGCTCACGACGCTCGGCGTGGGAGGGGTGGGGCGTTTTTTTGTTGCCGCGGAGTCGGTCGAGGATGCGACGGAGGCGCTCCACTTCGCACGTACGCATGCACTCTCGGTCTTCGTGCTCGGCGGGGGCTCGAACATCGTGATTGCCGATGGCGGCGTCGACGGACTCGTGCTTGCCGTGCGCGTACCGAGCATCGTCGCCGAAGCAAACGGTAATCGAACAGAGGTGACGGTCGGTGCGGGAGTTGTGTGGGATGATTTTGTTGTTTGGACCATCGCACACGGTTTCGCCGGCCTGGAATGTCTTTCCGGCGTGCCGGGAACGGTCGGCGGCGCCGTTGTCGCCAATCTCGGTGCATACGGAGCGCAATGCAGCGATACGTTCGTGCGTGCGGATGTGTTGGACACGCACGATTTGGGGGCCGGCCTCAAGATATTCGGGAAAGAGGAATGTATTTTTTCGTATCATGACAGCATGTTCGGCCATGTGCTGGGGCGGTATATCGTCATCCGTGCGACATTTGCGCTCTCGACCGACCCGTCGGTGCAGTTGTCGTACCGCGATAATCGTTTTGACATGACGACGCTCACCGCGAAGCTCGGACATACGCCGACCCGAGAGGAAGTCCGCGATGCCGTACTCACGATGCGTGAGGCAAAGGGTTCGCTCATCATGCCCGATCGCGTTTCCTACAAAAGTGCAGGATCATTTTTCCATATGCCGTTTGTATCAGAGGAACAGTATGAGAAAACCGCAGTGCGCGCGCGGGAGCTCGATGCGGCGAAAGAGGAACGACTGCGCCCATGGGCGTGGAAACAGCCAGACGGCTCCTATAAAGTGGCGCCCGGTTTCCTGCTTGAGTACACCGAGTTTCAAAAAGGGTATGTGCGCGGTGCAGTTGGCATATCTCCTCGGCATACGCTTTCGATTATTAACGTTGCGGACGCACGCGCGGTGGACATCGCACGGCTTGCGTCTGATATGCAGCGCGCTGTCGAAAATATATTCAGTATTCGACTCGAGCGCGAAGTTGAATACATCGGACAGGTGGAACGCGGAATGTAGATGCGCGAAAAAATTAATACGGAGTCATTTTCTGAAAGTTATCCACACATTACATTTTTTTCACACACAAAAAATGATTTACGCGCGATAATGTTCTGTAGAAACGTTTACGCATGAAATCATTTCGCGCGCGAACGGGTCGACATATCAGCCATCACTTTAATTTGCAACCACCATGGCAAAGAAGCGCAAGGCAGCAAAGAAGCGCAAGGCAGCAAAGCGACGCGCGTAGTTTCGTAAAAAGAGAGAACCCGCTCATCATGAGCGGGTTCTCTCTTTAGGATCTAGCGCTCCGTGCTTGGGCCTTCGAATTTTGCTATAGTGTTCCGCAATGCTCGGGCTTTCCCGTTTCTTCTCGAAAAACCAGTCCGCGGCCTTCCTTCGGGCCGCGGAGCCGCGTGTGGCGGCGGTCAATGTGCATTCCGAGGAACTCAGAGGACTTTCCGACGAGTCGGTGCGAGAGCGTTTCGCCGAAATTCGTGCGAAGTCGATGGCGGCGGGTGTGGCAGACGATGCTGACCTTCCGCTGACGTTCGCGCTCGTGCGCGAGGCCGCTCGACGGACACTGCATCAACCGCATTTCGATGTGCAGATAGCCGGCGGCCTCGCACTGGCTCTTGGAAAGATCGCCGAGATGCGCACCGGGGAAGGAAAAACGCTCGTCGCGACTTTGCCCGCAACATTCCACGCGCTTGCCGGCTCCGGTGTGCAAGTTGTCACGGTTAACGATTATCTCGCGCGCCGCGACGGCGCGTGGATGGGGCAGGTGTACCATTATCTCGGGCTCACCGTCGGTGTCGTGACGAGTACGGGTGCGTATCGCTACGACACTTCGCACGTCGCGAAGGAAGAAGATGCGGAGCGTGACGCCGAAGGATCATTCAAGGTGTTCTACGACTATCTTCGCCCCGCCGGGAAGCGCGATGCATATGCGGCCGATATCACCTACGTTACAAACAATGAACTCGGTTTCGATTATCTGCGCGACAACACCGCGTATGACGCATCGCAGATCGTTCAGCGTGGGCATCACTACGCTATCATCGACGAGGTAGACTCCATCTTGATCGATGAAGCGCGTACGCCGCTCATTATCAGCGGCCCTGCTGGGGACTCGCAGATGCTCTATGAGCGTTTTGCCGGTATAGTCAATGCCTTTGAAGAAGGCACGGACTATACCATCGACGAGAAACAGAAGGCGATTCAGATTACCGAGGAGGGAATGCACAAGGCTGAAGCGGCCCTCGGACTCGAGAATCTTTATACTGAGGGCGGAGTGAAGTACGCGCACCACCTCGAGACGGCGGTCCGCGCGAAAGCGCTCTTCCACAAGGATAAGGAATACGTGGTACGCGACGGTGACATCGTTATTGTAGATGAGTTCACGGGAAGAATGCAGCCCGGTCGCCGCTGGTCGGAAGGGCTCCATCAGGCAATCGAGGCCAAGGAGGGCGTGAAAGTGCAAGCGGAGACGCGCACTTATGCCACTGTGACGTTCCAGAATCTTTTCCGTATGTACGACCGACTCGCCGGTATGACTGGCACCGCGCTTTCCTCCGAAGAGGAGTTTTATTCGGTCTACCGGCTCGAGGTTGTGGTCGTGCCAACCAATAAACCGACAGCGCGCAAGGATTATGATGATCTTGTCTTCCAGACGGCTGTGGGGAAGTATCGCGCCGTCGCGCGGCAGGTGCTGGAACGCTACCGTAAGAAACAACCGGTCCTCGTTGGCACCGTCTCTATTGAGGACAACGAGACGGTTAGTGCCTATTTAACGAATGAAGGCGTACCGCACGAAGTGCTAAACGCCAAGAATCATGAACGCGAAGGCGAGATTATCGCCGAGGCTGGTGCGGCGGGGCGCGTGACGGTCGCGACAAATCTCGCGGGGCGCGGCGTGGATATCAAGCTCGGCGGCGCGCTCGCGACGGCCGAGGAGCGCGCGTCGGTCGTCAGGAATGGCGGCCTGATGGTCATCGGCACCGAGCGGCACGACGCCCGTCGCATCGACAATCAGTTGCGCGGTCGCTCGGGCCGCCAGGGCGATCCTGGCGAGACGCGGTTTTATGTCTCGCTTGAGGATAAGCTCATGCGCGTATTCGCCGCCGAAACCCTGAAAAAGGTGATGGGCCGTTTCGGTATTCCCGAGGATGAGCCAATTGAGAGCGCGATGATTACCCGCTCATTGGAGACCGCACAAGGCCGCATCGAAGGATTTAACTTTGACTCGCGCAAGCAGGTACTTGCATATGATGATGTAATGAACACCCAGCGCCTTGCGATTTATGCGCGCCGCCGCGCGGCGCTTCTGGGGAGCGACGTCGAAGTGGAAGCCCTTATCCGTGCACTTATCGGGGAAGGAGAGGTGGCGCTTGCGGCGCTCGAGGCGAAGAAAAACGAACTCGGCGGTGCGTTCACCGAGCATATCCGCCGACTCTTGTTACAGGTTATCGATACGTTCTGGCTGGAGCATCTCGAGACGATGGATTATCTTCGCCGTTCGGTGTCGCTCCGCGCATACGGTCAGCGGGACCCGCTCATTGAATACCGGCGCGAAGGGCTAATGCGCTTTCGCCAGCTTGAAGAAAATATCAGGGCGGCGGTTATCGAAGCGGTGCCGCGTATACAGAGCGTCGATGTCGCGCGCATCCGCGCCGAAGAGGAGAAGACGCGCGCCGCGCTTGTCGCCTCGGGGAAAGAGGAGGGGGGAACTCTGCAGCCGGTCGTGAAAGCCGCCGGACATGGCCGCAATGATTTTATTACCATTAAGAAGGGCGATGCCGTCCAAACGCTCAAATTTAAGAAAGCAGAACCATTACTCGCCGAGGGGTGGGTCATTGTCGATTAAACACACGTCCTTGCAACTATGTTCTTTATGTTTTCTAGTGTATTGTGAAGCTCTATGGCATTTGTTGATGAAGTGAAAATATATGCGGCGTCGGGTAAGGGCGGCGACGGCGTTATCCGCTGGCTGCGTACGAAGGAGTCCGCGCGCGGCGGACCCGTAGGCGGCGACGGCGGCAAGGGCGGCGACGTTGTTCTCATCGGTGTGCGCGATCTTTCCGCACTCGCACAGTATCGGTACGAGAAAAAATTCAATGCGGAAGACGGTGGAGCGGGCAGGGGAGAATTGCAACACGGTAAAAACGGTGCGGACGTCCTGCTCGCGGTGCCGGTCGGTACGCTCGCACGCATACCCGAGACGGAAGAAGAGTACGAAATCACGAAGGAGGACGAACGCGTCGTCCTTTTCCGCGGCGGAAGGGGTGGACTCGGTAACGCCCACTTCAAAAGTTCGACGAATCAGAACCCGTTCCAGCAAACGCCCGGCAGAGGAAGAAAGGGAGGAACGATCGAGCTCACGCTGAAGATCATCGCGGATGCGGGGCTCATCGGGCTCCCGAATGCGGGGAAGTCCTCGCTTCTAAACGCGCTTACACGCGCAAAGTCAAAGGTTGGCTCATATCCTTTCACGACGCTCGGTCCAAATCTCGGTGATTTCTACGGGCGCATCATTGCCGATATCCCGGGTCTTATTGAGGGGGCCTCGTCCGGACGAGGCCTTGGTATAAAATTCCTCAAGCATGTTGAAAGAACAGGGATGCTCTTGCATCTCGTCTCGGCTGACCAAGACGACCCGACTGCAGCATACAGGGAAGTGCGCAAGGAGATTGAATCGTTCGGACACGGTCTCGCCGAAAAAAGAGAGATAATCATCCTGTCTAAAATAGACCTTGTTTTGCCGAAAGAGCATGAAACAAAGGCACGAATGCTTGCCAAAGGAACCGGCAGGGAAGTGCTTCCGGTCTCGGTTAAAGATCCCGAGGCACTCAAGTCGTTTTCCTCGCGGCTCTCTCAAGTATTATCCGATAACCAACGGTAAGCAGAATGAGTGTGCGGCTCGGAAATGCAAGCCTGCGGTTGCTTCCGCGTACTGTCTGCTGCATACTGCCTGCTATATGTACCGTCCCACCATCGGCCTCGAAATCCACGCCGAGCTCAAGACGCGGACCAAGATGTTCTGCGACTCGGCGAATGATCCAGACGAGACGCGGCCGAATGTGAATATCTGTCCGATTTGTCTCGCGCACCCCGGAACGTTGCCGGTCATAAATCGCGAGGCGGTGCGGCACATCTTGCGCATCGGGACCGCGATTGGCGGGACGCTCGCCGATGAAAGCATTTTCGACCGCAAGAGTTATTTTTATCCGGATATTCCAAAGGGATATCAAATCAGCCAGTATGAACATCCGCTTGTTGCAGGCGGGACGCTCGCAGGCGTCGCGATCACGCGGGTGCACCTTGAAGAAGACACTGCCCGCTCGACGCATACAGGAGAGGAAAGTCTTATCGATTTTAATCGTGCGGGTATTCCGCTCATGGAGCTTGTTACCGAACCAGTCATGCGCGACGCCGAAACGGCAGGGCGTTTTGCGCGCGAACTCCAGCTTCTCCTGCGCACACTCGGCGCAAGCGAAGCGAATCTCGAGAAAGGTGAAATGCGCATTGAAGCTAATATCTCTGTATCCGCCGATGACGAGTTCGGCACGAAAGTAGAAGTGAAAAATATAAACTCGTTCCGCTCCGTTGAACGTGCTATCGCATTTGAGATAGGGCGCCAAATCGCGCTCATCGAGGGGGGCGGGAAGGTGGTGCAGGAAACGCGCGGTTGGGACGAGGCAAAACAAACGACCTTTCATCAACGCTTTAAAGAGGGGAGCGCAGACTACCGCTACTTCCCGGAGCCGGATCTTCCGAAGCTCTTCATTTCCGAGATCCCGGAATTCGCTCCAGAGACACTTCGTGCATCTCTGCCGGAACTTCCGTGGGAACGCCGCGCGCGATATGCAGAGACCTATGCGCTCAAAGAAAACGATGCGGCGTATCTTTGCGCGACCACGGAGCGCGCCACATTCTTTGATGCAGTCGCTGCTGCGCTTAGCAATGATGCCGAACACATTGTTCGCGCTGCGAACTATATCGTTTCGGATCTGGCCGGTATATATGCGAAGCGTGGGAGCGAGGATATCGCGTCGCTTGATCCGACAGCATTCGCGAAACTTATCCGGCTTCTCGTCGCGAACGAACTTTCATCCCGCGGTGCGAAGGATACGTTACTTCTTCTTGTTGAAAAAGGCGGCGATCCGGAGACTCTCGCAAAAGAGCACGGCCTCATCCAGTCCCACGATAGCACTGTGCTCCTGGCTGCCGTGCGGGATGTGCTCGCCGACGAGACGAAAGCGGTTGAAGAGTATCGTGCCGGAAAGAAAGCGGCCCTGCAGTACCTAATCGGAAAGAGTATGAAGGCCGCCAAAGGGGCCGGCAACCCGTCTCTCCTGGAAAGCCTGATAACGAAAGAACTCGGTAAATAGGCGTTTTATCGAGGCAACATTTCTTTGCTGTGCACAACTCTTCCGTGCCAGCCGAGATACGGCTATACTGCGTGGTATGGACGAGATTCTTATAGAGGAAAAGAAGTACGTATCGTCGAAACAAGCGGCAAAGATTACCGGCTATGCTAAGGATTACATAGGTCAGCTTTGCCGAGAGGGGCGGGTACCGGCACGGCTTGTTGGGCGTAGTTGGTATGTTCTGGAATCGGCAATCCATGACCATCGCTTTGGGGACCAGAAAACAGATCAGGAGGAGATAATGGCGGCAAGGCGCGCGCAGACATTCTCGCCGGCCTGGGAATCCCCGCGGTACGAGTCATCTTCGTCGGAGACCATCCCGTCGGTAAACCGTCTCCGGAATGTTGCGGAAGAAGAATTGGCTATTGAAACCCCGCATAACTTCCAGGACTCCTGGAAAGCGTGGTTTGATCGTGTAGCAGAGGCCGCCCCCCCAGCTTCAGAGATTATTCCCGAAAGAAATGAAGCAGAAAGGGAAGAGGAAGCAGAAAAAGAGCCAGAAGCAGAGCCAGAAGGGGTAAGAGTGCCAATTCGCGCGGTATATCGACAGCCTCCAGAGGAGCTTCTTCCACGCCGCCACCTGATTTCTAGCTTAAAAGATGAAGAACCGGTACAGGAAAAGAGAAAGAGCAGGAGGAAG
>Ga0307372_10009424_pt1 | contig 13457 bp, 14 predicted proteins | sample OX1MG_FD_202533 | JGI IMG/M metagenome (GOLD analysis project Ga0307372, IMG submission 202533) | Soil microbial communities from Risofladan, Vaasa, Finland - OX-1 | ecosystem: Environmental > Terrestrial > Soil > Coastal area > Acid sulfate soil | place: Finland: Risofladan, Vaasa | collected...
GCATCGAGGTACGGCTTGGCGACGAGCCCGGTAAAAGCGGCGTCATGCCTGAAACAGCAGCGTCGCTGACGAAACACATAGCTGCTCTGCCGCGCCTGCAACTTCGAGGACTGATGTGCATTCCACCACCCGCAAGAGAGGTAGCGACGCAACGTATCAGATTTCGACGCCTGCGTGAGCTCTTCGAAGCGCTCAACCATCAAGGGCATGGACTTGATACTCTGTCCATGGGCATGTCGGGCGATTTTGAGTCTGCCATTCTGGAAGGTTCCACACTGGTGCGCGTGGGTACAGCGATATTCGGGGCGCGCCCACGCAAACATTCCTGAAAGCCCTATCAGCCGCTATGCTTAGACTTGACTCGGGAGAAATTTTTGGTCAGTGACACTTATATTGCATTCATCGGCGGTGGCAATATGGCAGGCAGCCTGATAGGTGGCTTGCTGCACAAAGGCTTCGACGCTAAACATATCCGTGTCGCTGACCCAGATGACGCCCAACTGGAACGCTTGCGTCAGCGGTTTCAAGTACATACCTGCGCCGACAACCTGAGCGCGGTCCGTGATACTCAAGTGGTGGTGTTCGCGGTCAAACCGCAGGTATTCCGCGATGCGGCTCGTCCATTGGCCGCTACGCTCGGCAAAAACCGGCCACTTATTATCTCCATCGCTGCCGGTGTTCCTGAAAAGGATATCCGCCGCTGGCTCGGCTACCAAGCCGCGATCGTGCGTGTGATGCCCAACACACCAGCGCTCATCGGCGCGGGGGCGGCAGCCCTGTATGCCAACTCTACGGTCAACAGTGCACAGCGCACGCTGGCCAAGGAAATGTTCGAGGCCGTGGGGCTTGCGCTATGGATCGAGGATGAAAAATTTATGAATGCGGTCACCGCTGTTTCCGGCAGCGGCCCCGCATATTTTTTCCTGGTCATGGAGATCATGGAAGCCGTCGCAGGTGAACTGGGGCTACCGGCGGATGCCGCAGGCAAACTCGTGCAGCAGACAGCCTATGGCGCTGCACGTATGGCGCTTGAAAGCCAGGATGATGTGGCAAAACTAAGAAGACAGGTCACTTCCCCGGGTGGCACCACCGCGGCGGCTCTTAAAATCCTGGATTCCGAAAATTTGCGTGAACTTTTTCTACAAGCACTGACAGCCGCACGTGATCGCGGTGTGGAACTGTCGAACGAATTCGGCAAGGAGACGTTATGAATGGCCGCGGACTCTATGCACTGGTGTTTCTCATCAACACCTTGTTCGGTTTATTTACCGCTGCGGTCATACTGCGATTTCTTTTACAGTGGCTACGCGCGGATTTTTATAATCCCATCTGCCAGGCCATCGTGAAAATCACCAACCCGCTGCTGCTGCCTCTGCGGCGCATCATTCCTGGTTGGCGTGGACTGGATTTTGCAGCCGTGGTGTTGGCAGTCATCCTGCAGCTCATCAACGTGACCTTAGTGCTGGTCATCGTGATCGGTTTTCCCAGCCCGCTAAATCTGGCCTGGTGGACGGTACTCAAACTCGTCTTTCTGCTGGTCAACCTGTACTTCGTGACCATCCTGGTGGAAGCGATTCTGAGCTGGACCAATGCCAGCCAGCACAATCCCATTGCCGACCTGCTGTGGAGCATCAATGCACCCCTGCTGCAACCAGCCCGCAAGCTGATCCCGCCTCTGGGTGGGCTGGATTTATCACCCTTGGTGGTTTTGATCCTGTTGCAGGTGGTAAATATCCTGCTGCCCCTGCAATGGCCGCTGCGCTGATTGTTGGCTGGTTATTAACTTGGGCGCAGCTGTAGCCCTAAAAACTTCATAGACAGCATAAAAACCCCTGTTTTTTAGCGAAAACCCTCACACTTTTTCCCTGCGTGTGCTAGATTTCGCGGCGTGTTCTGCACTGCCATCCAGAGGAGACCTAAATGGCTGCGATGAATAAATCAGCTTCCAAGGCCAAGGCGAAGGTGAAGACCGTCGCTAAAGCCACCAAGGCCCCGGTTATCACGGCGAACAAGCCGTTCACCAAATCGGAAACTTATGCATATCTGGCCCACTCCACAGGTTTGAGCCGCAAACAGGTAGCAGGCATATTCGAAGGACTGGCCGAACTCATCGGCAAGAGCCTCGGCAAGAAGGGTCCGGGAGTTTACGTGGTACCGGGACTTATGAAAGTACGCGTGGTGCGCAAGCCTGCCACTAAAGAACGCGAGGGCATCAACCCGTTCACGGGCCAACCGACGATATTCAAGGCCAAGCCCGCGCGCAATGTGGTGAAGATCCAGGCCCTTAAGGCCATGAAGGACATGGTGAAGTAACCTTTTTTGGTTCGGAGCCGCGGCAACGCGGCTCCGGTCCGGTTCCTCACACTTCAAATGGCTTTCGGCGCAATGCCGGGAGTGTGATTACTCCGCTGTGATCGCCTTGTGTTTTGCCAGCATCAACTCCCTGAGTGGCACGTACAGCAGCTCCGCCAGCTTGTGCATCAGCGCATCTTCATACTTGTCGAGGCTGCCATCCTCATAAGCTACCCGCCATAACATCTCCATCAAGGTCCGCTTTTTCGGTTCATCCAGATGCTCATTGAGTAAATGGGTGAAACTATAGAGTGAGACGCTCTGGTCCGATTCCGTGCGGCCAGCGTTGATCAGCGCCTGAGCTTCATGGTCGTCCAGAGAAAATCGTAGCGCCAGCATCGCCTTGGCGCGCTCCAGTTCCTCGGGTTTCTCGTGCATATCCGCGCGCGCCATTTCCACACACAACGCTGCGGTGGCGAGCCGCAGTGCCTGCTGCGGATCCTTCCCGGATGTGGGGCGATTCTCACCCAGATTTTTTTCGATAAACTCCACAAAGGAGGCAAACATCATGATCCCCCGGCAATCGGCAGGGTAACGTGGATAGACGGGTTGGACTCAAAAAACGGCAAACCGTTCCGCCATTCATCCGATGACGGTGACAGAACAGTCGTCAAAACAACTTGCAATATCCGGCTCGAGAAGCTGCCGCACTTCAGAAGCCGAAGCCGATTTTAAAGCTGTAGGTATTGTTGCCGGCGGTGCGGTTGGCCTCGAGCGCCACGTGTACCACTACAAAACTCATGGCCAGGCCCACAAATCCTTCGTCCGCCGAGAAACTTTCATTCTGCAGCCCCGTGGAAACATCCGGGTTGCTGTTGATCCATACGCGACCGATGCCGGCGTAGGGAGTAAACGGCCCGAAACCCTTGGATAGGGTTAGATCTAGGCTCTTGGTATTAAATGAAAGCTGATTCACTCCGCCCAGGCGGCTGAACGCCACACGAATTCCCAGCGCCGGACTGAGGGCACCGCCGTTAAGAATAGCATAACGGATGTCGCCGCCATAAGCCTTGATGTTGGAATTGGTGGCGCCGCTGTAGAAACCACCCACATCGAAACCAAAAGGCAGTCCCTTGCTGACGCGCACCCGCGCCATGGGGATTGTGGTCACGCCGCTGCCGTTGGTGGCGGTGTTCCAGTCGGATGGATGCGCGAGGTTGGTGGCGCTTAGGTCAAATCCTATATCAAAGCCGGTGATACCTTCCGGCGCAGCTGATTCCAGCTGCTTGAATGAAAGAATGGCGCCCAGGTCCGCGGATAAATCATGAAACTCGCTCTGGGTTAAGGCCGGCAGATTGTTGATATTGTTACCAGCAAAGGCACTGCCGGTCAGACCTAAAAGAACAAAGGTCAAGATGATGTTACGCATAATGATCCTCCCAATAATCCCATTTGTTTGTGCCTTGGCGGCGGCATCAAAGTCTAACAGACCCTCGGGAGAGGCCTATACCACCGGAGAAATACCCGACTACCGCCTGTCGCAATTCATTCAGACGCCCATGAAAAAAATGCCCCGCGCCTTTCAGTACCGCGAGTGACGGTGGCCGCGGCAGTTTGTTTGCCCACTCAAGCACAGCTTGCGGCGACACCACTTCATCCGCATCACCCTGCACGAGCAGCCAGGGGCAAACAGGCAATTCAATGGGCGCGGTGTCGAAGTGTTCCACTGCAGGTGCCACCGTTACTAACCGTTTGATCGAACGTTCACTCTGGGCACGCAAGGCTATATAGGCGCCGAAAGAAAACCCGCCAACCCATAGAGGCAGTCCTGGATATTCATTGCTCAACCAATCCATGGCCGCCAAGGCATCGCCAGTTTCACCGATACCATTATTGAAACTGCCGGCGCTCGTGCCGACACCGCGGAAATTAAAGCGCAGACTCACAGCGCCCAGATCGTTGAAGGCGCGCGCCAGGATATAAGTCACTTTGTTGGTCATGGCGCCCTGTTGCAAAGGATGCGGATGACACACGACTGCGATGGCGTGCGGCTCACTAGGTGGAGCATCCAGCAGTCCCTCCAGTACGCCCGCGGAACCGGTAAAACCCATGCTACGGCTTGCGCTCATACGGATTTTGCCGCTAGTGGATTGTCTTTGCGGGATGGGCCGAAACTGATAACAGTGTCCCCGGGTCCGGGAGAGAAAGACGCGTTTTCGGCATGCAGTATGAGCCCACCGCCACGTTTCACTGCCATGAGTTGTTGGCTGCAATCGGGATTGTCCGCCAGATATTTCTCATAGGTATAGGCCTCACTGAGATTGGTCTTCTGAAATATCCAGCCGAGATTCAGTTTCCGCCACAATTCCTCATAAAGATCTTGATCTCCGAAAGCGATTCGTCCGCGCATACCGCGAGTGACGCCCTTGGGATCGCCCGCCTCAGCTGCATGCATGGGTAATTGGTATGCCTGACTGCGTCCGATGGATGGAGCAAAGGCTGTGCATACCAACGCGTTGTAAGCATCATTGCTTGTTGCAGCCAATAATATTCCTACGTCATGCAGCTCGAGTGCTGCTTCCGCGGTCTCGGAAAGAATCTCGCCGTAGTACACCGGTATGCCGGCGAGACGTGGCTTACTCAGTCGATTCCAGGAATTATCCACGATCAGGGCATTCGCACCCGCGTCGATCAGAGCTCGCGCAAAGCTTGTCGTCCAGGGCCATGCACCCACGATCAGCACACGGTTGCTGGCAGCGGCGGCCAACCCGAAGGCACGCGCGATCCACTGCAGGGTCAAGCCATGCAGTAGTACGCTGGTGAACACCAGTACGAACACCAGCGGTACCAGCAAATCGGCATCCTGGTAGCCGGCGATCTGCAACTGCGGCGCGAGTACACCGACAGTAGCCACGGCCACCACACCGCGCGGTGCAATCCAAGCAAGCAGTAAGCGTTCGCGTTTGGGCATACCTGCGCCGAAGGTAGCGATCCATACCGCCAAAGGGCGGGCAATGACCATGATCACAAGTATCAGAAGGATTCCATCCCAACGTAAGTGGCTAAGGATGTGCGGATTCAGGTTGGCCGTCAGCACGATAAAGATGATGGATACCAGCAGGATGGTGATGTATTCCTTGAAGCGGCGCATCTCCTCGATATTCGGCAGACGCATGTTACCCATCACAATGCCCATGACTGTAACCGCCAACAGACCGGCTTCCTCCTGCAACATGTTCGCTCCCACGAACACTGCGATTACCAGGGCCAAGGTGATGGGCAATTTCAGATATTCCGGTACCAAATGACGACGGAATACCAAGCCGGTAAAGTATGCAACGCCTCCACCAAGTCCACCGCCTGCTGCGACTGCAACTGCCAGATTCCAAGCCACCTGCCCGGAAAAACCTCCGCTGGTTGAATAGATGAAATACTCAAACACCAGTACCGCCAGCAACGCGCCAATGGGATCGTTGATGATGGCTTCCCATTTAAGATACGACGCTACCCGGCGTGTGAGCTTGGCATTGCGCAACAACGGCATGATCACCGTCGGCCCTGTGACCACGATGATGGCGCCAAACACCGCTGCCACCGGCCACGACAAACCACCGATGTAATGGGTGACAAGCGAATACACAAGGAAGCTGACGGGTACACCGAGATACACTAGCCGCCGTACCCCTATGGCGGCATGTTGTAGTTCATGAAATCGGAGGTTCAGCCCACCGTCGAAGAGTATCACCGCCACCGACAGACTAATGATGATCTGCAGGGCATGACCGAACTGTATTGATGGCTGCAGCACATGCAATACCGGTCCGGCCAAAATGCCGAACACACTTAACAGGATGATGGCTGGCAGCCTGATGCGCCATGCGAGCCATTGAGCTCCCACGCCGAGCACCAGGATGAGGGCAATTACTGCGGCAAGATCAAGATGCATGAATCAATGTCCCGGATGGTTGATTTTGTATGCGGTTACTGCTTTGAGTATCATACTGTTTTTCCCATATTGGTCGTCCCAAAACAAGACACTGCTAGCCGAGTGACACGTCTATGAACAACACCATCGAGCTCGAGAATCGCTATTGCGCACACAACTATCATCCGCTGCCGGTGGTACTGACCCGGGGCGAAGGCGTGTACGTGTGGGACGACGCCGGTAACAAATATCTGGACATGATGAGCGCCTATTCGGCCGTGAGTCACGGCCACGCCCATCCGCGCCTGGTGAAAGCCTTGCAGCAGCAAGCGGTGCAACTCGCCATTTGCTCACGCGCGTTCCATACCGACAAACTCGGGCCGTTCCTGAAGAAGGTCTGCGATCTCACGGGCATGAACATGGCTCTACCCATGAATACCGGCGCTGAGGCTGTAGAGACCGCGCTCAAGGCAGCACGCAAATGGAGTTACAAAGTCAAAGGCGTGCCCGCGGACAAGGCCGAGATCATCGCGTGCCATGGCAACTTTCACGGCCGCACCATCGCCATCGTCGGGTTTTCCAGCGAGGCACAGTACAAAGACGGTTTCGGACCATTCCCGCCCGGCTTCAGACTCATCCCTTACGGAGAGGTCGCAGCGCTTGAAAAAGCCATCACACCGAACACCGCTGCATTCCTGGTAGAACCCATTCAGGGTGAGGGTGGCATCGTGATCCCGCCTGTCGGTTATCTGAAAAAAGCCGCCGAGCTTTGCAAGCAACACAACGTGCTGCTGATCTGCGATGAAATCCAGACGGGTCTTGGCCGCACCGGCAAGTTGCTAGCTTGCCAACACGAGGACGTGCGACCGGATGGCCTGATTCTCGGTAAGGCCTTGGGCGGAGGCTTGCTGCCGGTCTCCATGTTCCTGGCGCGCCGCGAGGTGATGGCTGTATTTGCACCCGGCGATCACGGCAGCACCTTCGGCGGTAATCCGCTGGCCGCGGCCGTGGGACTGGAAGCGCTCAACGTACTGATGGAGGAAAAACTTGCGGAACGTTCCGCCGAGATGGGTGCTTACCTGCTGGACAAACTGCACTTGCTCAAGAGTCCGCTCATCAAAGCGCTACGCGGCAAAGGCTTGTTCATCGGCATCGATATCGATCCGCGCAAAGCCAAAGCTCGCGAAGTGTGTGAACGATTAATGGCTCAGGGCATCCTCAGCAAGGAAACCCACGAAACCGTGGTGCGCCTCGCCCCACCGCTGATAATTACCCGCGAACAGATTGACTGGGCGGTGGAACGCATTGATCTGGTGCTCAAGGAAATGGGCAAAATCCGCGCAGCGGGTTGATATTCTTCAAATATATTTGAATGCTTATCAAATTGCCGCGTATAGCGCAGCATTTTTTTGTTTACGGCATTTGCGCATCAGGTCGAGTTACTGACAGGACAAACCGCCGACACGGTTGCGGCATTGGTAACCGAAGAAGCGCCAGTTGGAACCATTCCGTTCAACTCAGCCAAGCCAGGGACTTCATCGGCAATGGATGCGTGCGAGAGGAACCGCGGCCGAATCCGCGCCCGAGTGGCCTGTTCAAATCCGTAACCGATACTTATCAAAGTCGGCTCACTCCATTGGCCAGCAAAGAACACCATGCCCACCGGCAACCCATGTACATTGCCGGCGGGAACGGTGATCGAGGGATAGCCCGCCACCGCGGCCGGGCTGTCACCACCGCCACCGCTATGGTCACCGTTGACCAAATCGGTGGTCCAGGCCGGTCCTGATGCAGGGGCCATGAGCGCGTCCAGTTTGTCCGTTTTCAAAGCGGCATCAATACCTTCCGGGCCGGTCAAACGTTTTTCTTTGGCGAGCGCCTCGGTATACGCCTTGTCGGTCAGCGGCCCTTCTGCTTCGGCTTTGATGAACAGATCCTGACCGAACCACGGCATCTCCTGCATTGCATGACGGCGGTCGAACGCGATGATCTCGGCCAACGTCTTTACCTTGAGCCCTTTGCGCGTAGCCAGGTAGGCGTTGAGGTCGTGTTTGAACTCATAGAGGAGCACGCTCATTTCCGCTTTTTCATAGTCCTGGAGATGCGGCAGCTTCACCGGGGTTACGGTGGCGCCGGCGGCGCGCAGTGCTGCGACGCTCTGGTCGAGGATGCGGTCCACGTTCGGGTCGAAACCCGCCAGTCCGCAGACCACACCGATGCGCTTGCCTCCCAGGCTGCCGGGTTCCAGAAACTTCGTGTAGTCGGTCGCATGTTTGTCGGCATTCACAGTCGCCGGATCGCGCGGATCGCTGCCGGCAATCACCGTCAGCGCGGCGGCGGCATCGGTGACGCTACGGGCCATGGGTCCGGGGTCATCCTGACTGTGGGAGATGGGAACGATGCCGGCACGGCTCACCAGCCCGAGTGTTGGCTTGATGTCCACGATGCCGTTGACCGATGCCGGACAGGTCAGCGAGCCGTCTGTTTCTGTGCCCAAGGCCACGGTAACAAAGCCCGCGGATACGGCGGCGGCAGAGCCGGAACTGGAACCGCAGGCGTTGCGGTCCAGTACATAGGGATTACGGGTCAGGCCACCCCGACCACTCCAGCCGCTGGTGGAATAGCTGGAACGGAAATTGGCCCACTCGCTGAGATTGGTTTTGCCGAGCAGGATGGCACCGGCTGCGCGCAGCTTGGCGACCACGGTGGCATCCAAGGATGCCGGTGGGCCGACCAGTGCCAGCGACCCGGCAGTGGTTTGCATGTGATCATGGGTATCCATGTTGTCCTTCACCATGACCGGAATCCCGAACAGTAAGCCGTGGGCCTTGCCGGCTTTGCGCTCGTGGTCCCGTTCGCGGGCAATCTTCAGCGCATCCGGATTCAGCTCAATGACCGAATTGACCTTTGGTCCGTTCTCATCCAGCGCCTCGATACGTTGGATGAAATCCCGCGTAATCTCCACGGAGGTGATTTTGCCGCTGCGCAGCTGTTGCTGAAGCTGGACAATGGATTCGAAATACGGCTCAGATACCGGCTGTTTCGCCGCGTGTGTCTGTCCGAGTACCGGTGCCAAGCTTGTCAGTGAAATGATGACAATTGTCGAAATCGCGCGAGATAGCATGATGTTTTCCCCAGAAGAGCGGCTGGCCAGGCAATAGAATTACCGAAGTTTACATCTATCATTCACGACTGGCGCTACCGGACGGCACGGTCGCCCCGGAACCTGGATGCGCACGCACCGCCGCTGGTGATTACCCGCGAACTGAATCGAACGCAATGACCCGCCTCCGCTCAAGCCCATAGGCAAATCGCTGGACTATCCGCTGATTATTGGCTTCTGATGGGCCGTTTGGGCGGATTCCGGTACCGCGACATTCTCATCGTTACCGCATTACCCGGTGTAGAGGCCTGATACAGAAAAATATCAGTAGTGTCCCAACGTTGTAAAAATTGTAGACTTTTCGTTTGTATCCTATTGATTATGCAGTGACCAGAATCAATTGTGGCGTTGAAATCGAGACCACGCAAAATTGCGTAAAACTCCATGCCATTCATACTATTAAGCGCTATCTTAAACCATCAACGTTGGGACACTACTGGAAAAATATATTAAGTCAAGATTTCGCATCTTTTTGTGCGTCATGCCGGCATAGGTCTGTCTTCAGTAAGATAAACAAGACCCCGGATGTGGCGGTAGACGTACCAGACCCACACGATCAGGAATCCGATCCAGCCCACAACGAATCCGACAAGCACCAGGTAACTCGCACCGATTAGAATGCACCACAGGATCGACCACCAGAAAGTGCGGATCATCCAGGAGTGATGACTGTCCATCACCACGCCATCGTCGCCGCGTTTGATGTAATTGATGATCAGCGCCACGACGCTCAGGATGCCGGTAATGGCGCCCAGTAGATGCAGGATGTATGCCACGATTGTGACGCCGTTGCCTTTTTGCTGTTCAGTCATGTTGCTGTGCTCCTAAGAAATCCCTTATCAAGTTTAATATACCCTTCGACTTTGCCGCTGTGTGGCTACGCCAGTCCTGGGTTTGGCGAAGGGCTCAGGGCGAAAAGTTCATTAATTACCCTGTTTAGCATCCCCCGGCGCCACCCCTCATCCCTTTTGGACTGCGCAGTCCTACTCCGTCAAAAGTCCAGGGCATACATCCTTATGTGCACGCTCGGCAGGGCGATGAGCCGTTAGCTCATCGTCCTATCCGCCTCGCCCTCTCCTACAAGGGGAGAAGGTGCGCAGCGCTTCATGCTGGGTAGGGCGTGAGGCCAGGAAACTCAAGCCGCACCCGGCGGTTCTGGCGCCCTTTCTTTTCGATCTTACTGATAGTCACAGCGCCGATTTCACCAATACGCGCCACATGTGTGCCGCCGCAGGGTTGCAGATCCACACCTTCGATGTTCACCAGGCGTACACGCCCCACGCCCCTAGGCGGCTGCACCGACATGGTTTTCACCAGTTCCGGATGTGCACCCAGTTCTGCATCGGTGATCCATCGGAATGATACCGGCGTGTCGCTGCGCACCAGAGCATTGAGTTTCTCGTTTACTTCATCTTTATCGGGGGTTTCTAGCAGATCAAAATCCAGCCGCCCGTAACCATCCCCCACCTGGCCGCCGGTGACCGGCGCGACGATGATGGCGGATAACAGATGCAGGCAGGTATGCATGCGCATCAACCGGTGGCGCCGTGCCCAGTCGATTTCCAGCGTGACACTCAGACCAGGACGCAACCAATTCGTAATCTCCACTGGTACGTGCAGGATTTCGCCCGGCAGCTCACCTTTGCGTGTATTGGCGATACGCACTTCACGCACATCGGCCGAGCGCAATATGCCGGTGTCCCCCGGCTGACCGCCGCCTTCAGGGTAGAACACCGTGCTGTCCAGGCGGATGCCGTGCTCATCCACGTCCAAGACCGTGGCCTCACACGTGCGGGCATAGGCGTCGCTACGAAAAATCTCTTCAGTCATTTCTAGCCTTCAGCTTGCGGCTCAAACTTGAGCGCGGCAGAATTAATACAGTAGCGCAGTCCCGTTGGTGGCGGACCGTCCTTGAAAACATGGCCCAGGTGGGCATCACAGCGTGCGCACACGACTTCCACCCGCTGCATCCCATGGCTGTTATCCGTATGCCGCTCCAGGTTTGACTCGCTCGACGGCGCCGAGAAACTCGGCCAGCCGCAGTGGGATTCGAACTTTGCATCGGAAGTGAACACCGGGTTGCCGCAGCACACGCAGCGGTAAACACCCGCCGCTTGGTTGTATAGATATTCGCCACTGCCGGGTTTCTCCGTGGCCTGTTTGCGTGTGATGGCATATTGCTCGGGCGTGAGTTCGGCACGCCAGACTGCATCGAGTTTGCGGATCTTGTCCATCGGTTTTACCACAGCAATGAGTTAGTTTTCTTTACCACCGTAGAATCAAAATACGCCCCTGGTTATACCTTCCGGATTCCCATGTAATTTCCTAGCCAGTGCCGGGTTACACTCAAGAGAAACCCCGGGCCATGTTGTTTTCCGACGGCCTTTTTCCATGGCATGTGATGCCGCTAAGACCTTACCAACACAGAAAATATTACGCCGTGAGTATGCGTCAGGCGTCTGCAGCCGTCATGGCGCGGTTATTTTGGCTCCCGGCCCGGATGGCGATGGGCGGAAATCCAACAGACAATCTGCTACTCTATGCGCCGTTTTATTCCAGATAGATTTAAGTGTAACCCCCGGCCCAGGGAGACCTCCGATGCGGAGTCGCGTTGCTGCCATCATATTTACCTGCGCTCTGCTCACACTGAGCCTTGCTGTGCGCGCCGACGGCGATATCGCCAAAGGCAAAGTCGCATCCCAGACTTGCCTCGGCTGCCACGGCATCCCTGATTACACCAACGTCTATCCCACCTACCGCGTACCCAAGCTGGCGGGTCAGAATGCAGCCTATATTGTTCATGCCTTGGAGGAATACAAATCCGGCGCCCGCAGTCACTTAACCATGCATGCCCAAGCCTCGTCCCTAAGCCTGCAGGATATGCAAGACATCGCTGCGTATTTCCAGAGTCTGGGTTCGGCAGACAATCATTAAAGAGGGTCGATATCAATGAAGCGCGTATCGCTATTCATTATTCTGGGCCTGGCGATGTTTACAACAGCTGCCCTGGCCGAGACACCAGCAAGTCCCTCGCCGCCCGCGACACTTGCCTGGGCCGCCCAACATTTCAAGGACACCTGCTCCTCGTGCCACGGCGCCGATGGCGCCCATCCAATCCCGTTGCCGGGCAATCCGCCGCCCATCATCGCCGGCCAGTATCAGGATTATCTTGTGCAGGCGCTCACGGAATACCGTGACGGCCAGCGCCAGAACATCATCATGGCGCCGCAGGCGAAAGCGCTCACGAATGCCCAGGTCCGCGTACTCGCGGCCTATATTTCAAGACTGCCCACACCGCTACACGTATTGCCGCGTCCGGAATTCGCCCACTGACAGGCAACGCCGCCAAAATATCAATTCACAACGGATGTTTTTGGCGCTTGCAGGGAACCTAAAATTATTTTCCGTTAAGCGCGAGTGCAGCTTTGCCGGTGTTCACAGTCAGGCTGATAGCATCCTGGCCGTGGCCCCGATAATTCACATGGGTTCCAGTGCTCGATTTCTCCAGATTGCCGGCCGACACGCCATTGATTAGCAGTTGCGCATCACCCACATCGGCGCCTAAGGTCACTTGGGCATAATTCAGGGACGCGGCCTGGGCATTGATCTTGCCGACGTTGATTGAGACCTTCATAGGGCCACTGGGTAGATCCAGTACGACCTTACCCACATTCAGATTGGCCTCGACACCACCGGTCACGCCGCTCACCTGCAGCTTGCCCACATTGATATCACTGCTGATGTGCATGCCAACCGGCACCGCCAGCGTCCAATACTCATTAACGCCGCTGGCATCGGTGTTGGCGGGGTATTGGAGACTCAATTTGAGCGCTCCATTGGAGCTCACCTGATTGATGACCGCTCCCTTGATAGCATCCTCGCCACCCATGCTGAATATACCCAGGAAGCTGTTGGATGGCTTCAGGCCAACGCTCACATGCACATCGGCATCAGTGCTGGGGGTGATGGTAACCGCACCGATGTTCACGCCCAATGCCAACGTCGATATGCCCGTGGCAGGTACCACGGCTTCGAGCGTACGCACCGGCTTCTCCTGCAATGAGCAGGCGGTCAGCG
>Ga0307372_10009426_pt1 | contig 13456 bp, 10 predicted proteins | sample OX1MG_FD_202533 | JGI IMG/M metagenome (GOLD analysis project Ga0307372, IMG submission 202533) | Soil microbial communities from Risofladan, Vaasa, Finland - OX-1 | ecosystem: Environmental > Terrestrial > Soil > Coastal area > Acid sulfate soil | place: Finland: Risofladan, Vaasa | collected...
TACGGGGCTTCTATTTTTTGGGCAAGCGTGAAGCATTTTTGGGGATCTGCTACCGGATGCGGAGTTCTGCCAGGAAACTGGTCATACGTTTTCCCCTCCAGCAGACGCCCAGCCGCTGCTTTCCGGACACCGCCCCACTGTTTGAAGAAGAAAGGGACCTCTGCCGAGCGGCACTGGTCTCTGATCGACAAAACCCAGTCCTTCTGCATCGGGCGCGCTCCGGGGCCGCTTTCGCCGCCCACGATCACCCAGTTGATACCGTCCAGATTCAACTGCCCGATGTCTTCCAGCAGGGGTTCGACGGAGAGGAAACGGACAGCCGCCGGAGCGGAACGAAGGCGCTCGATTCGAGGAAGTCCGTATCTCCGGTTCTCGACGCTGACTCCCCACCAGATGTGAGGTTCGAGGGCGACGGACCGGAGTTTTGTGGAGAGAAGGTCGCGAAGCCGCCCGGCGCGCTTGGTGAGCACCTGGAACGTGTGCCACTTTGCGTGGGCCATCACCCCGGCGACGGCAACGATGTAATCGTCCGGCACGTCTTCGTGAAAGAGGTCGCTCATCGAATTCACAAAGACCATCTTCGGCGACCGCCAGCGCAGCGGTTCGCCGAGTTTTTCCGGCACCAGACGCAGGTCGAAGCCCTGCTCGTAAGGGTGCCCTTTAACGCCACGAAACCGCTCAGCAAATGTCTCGGCGTAGCAATGCTTGCACCCAGGGCTGATTTTGGTGCAGCCGCGAACAGGATTCCACGTTGCGTCCGTCCATTCAATGGAGGATTCAAACGACATCTCTATTCTCCTCACCTTTGATACGTACTGGCGACCTGAAAGTGTCTTGCCCGGCCTAGCGAGCGTTCAGGTTCGATAGGAACCTATCTGAGTGATGTTGCGGTCAACGGTAGCTCGCGCTGCCCGTATGGGCCAATCTGCTTGATTTTGCGCCAAAAATCGTTGCCCTTCGGATTCTTGCTCGCGAACAGCAGGTAATAGAGCAATGCGTTCTTGTCCGTCCTCACTGGTATCCAATCACTGTCTACGGCGCAGTATCCCAATGACTCCAAATTGGCCAAGTATTCCTTCGCTATCTCCGAACACACCTGATCGAACGACGTCAGAGATTTCTGGTAACGCTTTTTCCACCTCTCGCTGTCCATAAAGCGGCTGAGCGCATTCTTCTCGGTTTGAGTGTACTGGTGGAAATTCATGCGAATTCCCATGCCCTCTGGAAAATTGATTATCAGATCGATCTGACGACCGGCAGTTAGTCTCCGGATTGTTTCGAAGGAAAGCTGCGAAATTCCGGTAGGATCAATAAAAGCAAGCCCCAATCCATCCAGCGGCAGTCCCGCTAGTTCAATTGTGTTGTTGCAATCTCCGGGGATCATCTTCACCTTTTCCAATTTACTCGGTGCGCGTTCTTTCACCCTTGCATCAAGGGCTTGAAAGCAGGCGGGGTCGGCCTCGAAGAAGTAATATTTGGCAAAATCAAACTCCGTCAGGGCGATCAGCGGGGACCCATCTAATTCTTTATGAGACCCACGAATGCGGCATCGGGACGGACCCGCGAACAGGTCAACGTAATACAGTCTTCCGCCCCACTTGTTTTTCATGCCTACCGAGAAAATGTTCAGGTAGCGACGAAGATAGTAGAGTTTGTCCTCAACCCAAGCTCCGCTGCTGCGAACCGGCAAACCATCCGCGCCTAAAGGGTCTTGTTCAATCATATTGTCTGCCATGCTTATAACACAGTTCTGTAGCGGTTGAGCCCGGTTTTTACCAACAAGAACATCGATGCATATATTCGCTTTGTCTTCGCCTTATGTCAAGCGTTAAGTGGCGTAAGCTGAACTCCGCTTGGGCAAGCTGGAAAGTTATTACGTCTGGCTGGCCGCGACGGTTTTGGCAAAGGCGATAGTTGCATCCGTTAGCCCAACTTTCGCAGTTGGGAGCGATTTACGTCTGACTTTTGGGTTTCCTGCCGGCTAAGTTGTTGGCGATCAATCCAGGTTCTTTGAGGTTCGCTGTAGTGCAGACCTACCCCCTTTACAAGGTGGGAGCGTTGCTGCCAGGATGGCCGCAGAACATGTATTTGCGAAGCCACCGGCGATTTAAGGACGGCAAGGAGCATCGCTATTGGAGCGTGGAGGAGAGCCGTCGATTGCGTTCGGGGCGAGTGGCGCAGCGACGGGTTCTGTCTTGGGGCGAGATCAACGACAGCCAGCAAGGGGCGTGGCGCAAAACCCTGGAGGTTTTTGATGAGGCCGAACAGCGAGCCAGGACGCTGAGCTTGTTCCCGGAAGACCGTGAGATTCCCGCTGACGCGCTGGACGGGGTGCAGGTGAAGCTGGGAGAAATGGAGCTGCGCCGCCCGCGGGTGTTTGGCAGTTATTGGCTGGGATGTGAGTTGTGGCGGCAGTTGGGACTGGGCGAGTTTTGGGAGGAGCGGCTGGGAGAAGGCCGGGAAGAAGTGCCGTGGGCGAAGGTGCTGGAGCTGCTGGTGGCGCCGGGCAGCGAGTTTCGTTTACACCGGCAAGAATTCGATCGGGGCGCGATGGGGGGGTTGCTGGACACGGGCTTGGCGGTGGCGGAGAAAGACCGGCTGTACCGCTGTCTGGATCGCATCGTGGAACACAAAGCGAGGTTGTTCGATCACCTGCGACAACGCTGGCAAGACTTGTTCCAGGCGCGATTCGATGTGTTGCTGTACGACCTGACGAGCACGTACATCGAAGGCGAGGGGAAGGAGATTCCGAAGGCGAAGTATGGCTACAGCCGGGATCATCGGTTCGATTGCCGGCAAGTGGTGATCGCGCTGGTGGTCACGCCGGAAGGATTGCCGCTGGCCTACGAGGTGATGGAAGGGAACACCTCGGACCGCACGACGCTGCGGGGGTTTCTGGCGAAGATCGAAGCGCAGTACGGGCGGGCGCGGCGAGTGTGGGCGATGGACCGGGGGATCCCGACGGAAGAGGTGCTCGCGGAGATGCGCGACCCGGAGAGGAAGATGTTCTACCTGGTGGGCACGCCGCGCGGCAAGATTCGACAGTACGAGAAGAAGTGGCTGGAGCTGCCGTGGCAGAAGGTGCGCGAAAGCGTGGAAGTAAAGCTGTTCGCCGAGGGTGGAGAATTATACGTACTGGCCAAAAGCGAAGGGCGGCGAGCCAAGGAGCGGGCGATCCGGCGGCGCAAGCTGGCGCGCTTGCTTTGGAAACTGCGCGACCTGCGACGGAAAGGCCCGGCTCGTGATCAACTCTTGCTGCGGATCGGGGCGGCCAAGAAGGAAGCCGGACGGGCGTTTGGCTTCGTGCCGATTCGCTTGCCCCAGGAAGGCGAAGAAGTCACCCGCCAGACGTTCACCTTTCATTTGGACAAAGAGAAGTTGAAGAAGGCGGAACGGCGCGACGGACATTATCTGCTGCGGTCGAACCGGGTCGGTGAAGACCCGTCCGTGCGGTGGGAACGTTAGGTCCAACTGACCCAGATTGAGGCAGCGTTCAAGACCCTGAAGAGCGAACTGGGGCTGCGTCCGATCTATCATCAAGTGGAGAAGCGCGTGGAGGCTCACATCTTCGTGGCCTTCCTGGCCTACGCCCTTTCGGTCACCCTGAAACAGCGGCTGACGGCGTTGGCTCCGGGCCTCACGCCGCGTGCGGTGCTGGAGAAGCTGGCCACGATCCAGATGCTCGATGTCTGCTTGCCCACCACCGACGGCCGCTGGCTGATCATGCCTCGCACCACGCAGCCGGAACCCGAGCAATCGCTGATGTTGCACCAGCTCCATCTGTCCTTGCCTTCACAACCGCCGCCCCGAATTAAGGCGCCGGAACCCGATTCGGCCACCGCAGTTGAGTTGGAAATGCAGTGCAGACCTTGGAGATCGCTTTGCAGAAAACAAACCACTTGCGGCTCTCCTGCCCCCTCAACTGCGAAAGTTGGGCTAGGCTTGAAAAAAGGCACTTATGTGCATTTCGTTGACTCGCTTCACTTTCATAAGAAGTACAGAGAACTCGTCCAGCGACAATACATGTATATGCTCGGGAATCGCGCCTGGAAGGACATATAAGGGCGGGGGGCTCGGACAAAGCAATGAACTACCTTGTCGGCGGGGTAAGCGGAGTTGGAAAGACCACCACTCTGAACGAGCTTCGGCGCCGGTTGGATCAATGTGAAATCATCCGGGGGTCGGACCTCATGTTCACCGCGTTGGGACTCACGGTAGGCGACTATGCAGCGTTGAGAGCGTTACCTGCGCCTCGCGGCTAAACTTCCGACTCAAAGCCCCGGCCGGAATGGAAGCTGGAGCTTGGTGCCCAGAATTGTAGTGCTTTCCCATGGCAAAAAGCCCTTCACCGGCTGCGAGATCGGGCACGGTTCCAGCGAGGAGACTCTAATCCGTATCGTATGGCAGCCATCAGATGGTAGAGCATTCGTTGCGCGACATGTATACCTCGCCTCCAACTTGCCGCGAAACGAGAAGAAAATGTGGGAGTAGAGCTCTGGAAGCCTTGGTTCGGGCGCTGCATGGGAAAAAGCCGGATCCGGAGAATCTCCCGCCAATCAGCCTCATCCTGGATGAACTCACGATGCAGGAAGAGACTGAACTTGTTTTCGGAAAAGTTGCAAAAGGCCGAATCCAGCCCGTAACGATCCACCCATAGACAAAGCGACCTTCGCAGGCGCCTGTTGCTGCTCGCGGAAACAGACGCCGGGATCGCTGCACCGAACACACCGGCGGCAAGCAAAAAAACTACTCCCACGATCTCGGACAAGAGACGGCTGGAGCCCAGACGCTCAAGGAATTGATCCCAGAAGACCGTGTCCAACGCACGATGATTGAGGAAATAGGCGATATCTAGTAATGAGCACAGGCGACACCAGTTTTGTAAAATGTGACGAAAAGCGTGCAGAACCTGGAAGATGAGCTCATCCTCTTCAGAGAGCGCATAAAAGCGGACGGGTCGTCCCAACGCCGGCAGTTCGCGCGGACGGACGATCGCGCCGAGGTCGCGCAGCCGGGGCTGAGCGAGAGGGTCTACGGCCCACCCAAGTGGAATCTTCACTAGCCCTTCATCCCAGAAGAGATAGTGCAGCTCCACCGTACGGGGAAAAGCCGCGGAATAAAGATCATCCCGGGATAGGGGAGTCCGGGGGGGGCAACCGTGATGGAAATATACGATCGGATGATCCTGGGGATCCTCCTTGCGAAGGTAGCCCCCCGCTTTCAAAGCGGCTTCGGCGCGTTCCACCGAGTCTTGCGGCAGAAGGTAATCGTAATCGTAAGTGGTCCGCAAGTAGATGTCTGAGGAGTATTCGGGGATTAGAGCGAAGCCCTTCAATGCGACGTACTTGACTCCGGCTTTTTCCAGACACCAGTTGATGGAATCAAACTCCTCCACCATAGCAGCGACACGCAGGCGGTGGCTGGCAAGATTCCGCTCCAGCCGTTCGCCAATCTCGTGCGGAATCGCGTCCTCTTGTCCTAGTGACACGAGTCGATCCCAAAACAAAAGGGCAAGACCACTATGGTCGAGCCATTCGAGAGTGTGTTCCCAGTCGCGACGTGCCTTCCATCGCTCAAAATGCAAATTTTGCGGGGCCGGTGTACGCAGGCATCCAACGATCTCCCCGGCCAATCTTCGGTTCATGGGTTGACTTTCACAAGACGGTGACCGTTCAACAGGTCGCAGAGGAGAATGGCTGCCACTCTGGGATCGCTGCCGTAGCTTAGATGGTATGCTGGCAAACTCTCGAAGCCTCGCCAAATCGCAGCCGCCTCGGGTTGGAGGACCTCGCCATCCTGGAATAACAAACTCTCCTTAAAGCGTGTTCTGAACTCCGCACGGTCGAGCGAAGACAGCCGGACTCCCCTTTTCCCATGCCTTTCGAGGAAAACACAGCCGGCCGGAATCGTACTTTGCAGAGCACACGAATGCCTTGGCTTTTCCAGATAGAGGAGCTTCCGGCCTTGGTAATGGAATGGTCGCGCGATGTCTGAAAGATACTGTTGGGCCTCCGGATGGAACACGGCTGGCCAGAACTCACCCCAGGCACGCAAAGCTTTTCCCTCAGCATCCAAAAACACAACTTGATCGGCGTGGAATTCCAATCCCAGCTTTCCTGCAAAATAACTAGATGCCGTCTTGCCGCTTTCCGGCGGGCCCAAAATTATAAGCCCCTTTCCGTTGCATCCCACGCACGCCGCAGAAAGGGGCATCAGTCGAAGGCCTCTTGCAGACATCGAAAACAGCATGGCAAGAAAGGGTCTGACGAACCCTAGTTCGTCTGCCACCAAACTCTCCGTCAGGAATCCCACCGCTTCTCGTGCGTTCAAATCGACGGCAAGGAAACCGAGCTGGCCGATATTGACAAAAGACAAGCCTTCCTTCGAGAAGGCAGTCATCTCCGGCCATGAGAGATCGGCTCCAGAATCAGATTCGCACACAATCCTCCAAAGGAACTCCGGCTGCCTGGCTTGCAGCGCTCCATACGCCTGCAAGGCCTGGCAAGTTTGCTCGAGAACTTTCGAGCTGTTGGTTTCGATGCGGATCGTGCGCCCCATGATCCACAGGTTAGCCCCAAGTGGGGTCGGGGAAAAGCGACGGAGCAAATCCAGTGATGCCGTGGGGACCTGCATGTTCTTCTTAATCTCTCCTAGAAGGATGAGCTCCAGCATGGTCTTCGAGAAAGTCGTAGAGGGCTCGCGCGACGGCATGAGGTTTTCCCCCGAAGCGGAGGAGCCAGCACGGCCGTTGAACCAGAATTCTAATGGTCTCCACCAAGAAATCCCTTGCGCCGGAGACCGCGGAAGGCAGGCCTTCCAGGTTCTCTTCGAAGCGGGCCGCGGCTTCGGCCGATGGCATTTCGGCGAGGCTGACCCCGGAAGCCTCCTGGCGCTCAAGAAAAATCAACCAACGAGGTTCCGCACAGGCGGACCGCCGGATTCCGAACATCCGGTCGGGCTCAACCTCGTAAGCCAGCTCCCCGTTGAACGAAACATCTGGCGTTATGACCGCAAGCTCTGGAAAGTGCTGGGCGGCGCCCGCAAGCAGCTTTAGGGGAGTGTTGAGACCCCACGCCAGCAACCGGCCGTCGCGCCTGGAAAGGTAGGTCCAATCATCAGAAAGGAATGTCAAGCCGATCTGTGCCAGCGCCAGTGAAAGCGTGGACTTTCCAGCGCCTGAGTCGCCGGCCAGAAGCGCGCCATCTCCGTCTCGTGCGACGCAGGCACAGTGAATGGGCGTGATCCCGATGGTCTGGCAGACAATTCCAAACAGCGCAGGGAAGATCACCCTCTTCCAGTAGATCCGGTCAGCGGCCATGGAAGGAGACAACCGGCCAAGGATACGCTGGGTCTGAAGGTCAACGAGAAACGCATTTTCCGAATCAAACCCAGCAAAAACCAAGTGATTTAAGCCACGAAAATAAGCTTGAGGCCAGGGTGGGCAGCTTTGGGCGGACGAGTCCACCCAGAAATACATGCTCACATCTGGTGGGTCCAGAGGCTCGCCCGCCTGGGCAAAACTTTGCCTTGCGGCGGCTTGGATGGCCTCGGAGTTTGTGGCGACAGAGCAGATTGCGCCGGCGGCGATGTAGTATTCGCACCGTGGTGGGGTGATCTCATCTTTGGAAAGGTTCCAGAAATTCATTGCTTGCAGTTCTGGCAGCGCCGCTTGCCGCCTTCAGCTCCACTCGCCTGTACCCAGTGCAAAGGACCGTCCAAGCGACGCGAAAACTCCCGGCCTCCGCTCTGCTAGTATACGACATCCAGCGTCCATTATTTCGTTGGAATCCGGCGCGAGGGCGTAGTCTGCCTGGCGTGGCGCGACGGCGAAGGTTAGTTGGAGCCCCTGTTTTGTTGAGCCTTGCTGAATCCCTGCCGCAGACCGGGAAACGCTCGAATCAGAATCACAGGATGAATAGAAATACGAGAGGGTATGATATTCAGCCCAATCCGGCGGATTTCCGGGCGCATGTGGTCAGCAGCAGGTAGGATGAAGCCGAAAAGGGATTGAATCGATCGCGGCGGGAGTATATGCTTTTCCTTCTCACAGACCCCACACCGGAACTCTGCTCCGGGACCGTTCCGAGAATGATGTTTTACCTTTACTACTCAACGCTCGCACGCGCGAACTCAATCTTGAGAAGTAATGCGCTTGCGCAGTTTCGCCGCTCCCTGCGGCAAGTGCCGCTGCTCAGCCGTTTCCTGCATCGAGGGGAGTTCCGGAGCGCGGATCTTCTATTGCCCGACAAATCAGGTTGGGTCAAAGTGGAGAGCGGTCTGGCACAGGGTATCTGGCTTCACTTGAACCTGCGAAAGGAGCGCGGCTATTGGCTTGGCCTGCACGAGGTCGCAGTTCAACAGCTTCTGAAGAAATTGTGCTCGCCAGCATGCAGCTTTTACGATATCGGAGCGCACATCGGATTTTTTTCGTTGGCGGTCGCGCGGTTGATCGGACCGGGAGGTAAGGTCTTTGCCTTCGAACCCGATCCGGAGAATTGCCTGCGGCTCAAGGAGATGGCAGTCCGAAACACGTTGCAAGATCAAGTTAGGCTTGTTGAAGCAGCGGTGTGGTCCTACACGCGTCCGGCCGGAGTTCCTTTCCGGCTAGGTGGTAGCCGGAGAACCTTGGGAGGGATTTTGGCGGATGGCATCATCCCCGTGCTTGCGGATGGCGAGAGAAAGTTGGTTTCGACAGTTAGTCTTGATGATTTCTTCCACCAGGGTAATCCCTTGCCAGACGTTATCAAGATCGATGTAGAAGGGGGGGAGTGCGAGGTATTGAAGGGCGGAAGGGAAGTGTTCTCTCGAGCAAAGCCCGTGTTGATTTGTGAGGTTCATCACGAAACAGCGGCGCACTGGATCACGGATTGGGTGACGGCAAATGGATATGATGCCGTTTGGCAGGTACCTGATGAGCTCTTTCCACGCCTGCTGTTGGGTGAAGCGTCCGAGCCTCCGCGAAACCGTTGTTAGAGGCATTCTACGAGCGCCATCGCGTCAGCCATGAATAATGCCACGGACCAACCATGCCGGAATGCCCTCACCGTTGACGTCGAAGACTACTTCCACGCTTCGCTCTTTCGTGACTACATCGCCTATGAAAGCTGGGACTGCATGGAATGCCGGGTCGAGCGAAACACCCGAAGCGTGCTAGAATTGCTGGCCAAGTTCGACCTGCGCGCCACGTTTTTTGTTCTGGGTTGGGTGGCCCGGCGATACCCTTCACTGGTCCGGGAGATTCAAGCTGCCGGCCACGAGCTTGGATGCCACAGCTTCGCTCACCGTTTAGTGTACGAGCAGACTCCCGAGGAGTTCCGTACCGATACCCGGCGTGCCCTGGCTGCCATCGAGGACGCCGCGGGCGTCCCGGTACGCGCTTATCGCGCTCCCAGCTTTTCAATTACCGAACGCTCACTCTGGGCGATCGAGATTCTGCTTGAGCTGGGCTTTACCTCGGATAGCAGCATCTTTCCCTTTCGGAACTTTCTGTACGGCATTGCGACTGCCCCCCGGCGGCCGTTCCGCATTCGTACCCAATCGGGCGACCTTATGGAGTTCACCCTGCCAACCATGAAGATTGGAAGGTGGGCTGTTCCCTTGACCGGTGGTGCTTATCTGCGTCTTCTACCCTACCGCTTTCAGGTCTTTGGATTGAACGGACTGATTAGCCGTGGAGAACCTATCATTTTTTACTTTCACCCCTGGGAACTCGACGTGGATCAGCCGCGCGTTGCCGCTCCAAGGCACGCCAAGCTCATACACTATGCAGGACTCCATCGGACGGAGAGGAGACTGCGACGGCTGCTGTCAAGATTTGCTTTCGGCAAGCTCTCAGAACTGGCCTCGACGGTCACTTCTGTCTATGAACTCACTCCTCGAAGCGCATTGAAAGGCCACGCTGATGTCTTTACCTTGTGGGCTGGTAAGTAGCATCCTCTTAAGGCAGCCGGGCCACGGCAACGTACATCGGCGAAGGGTCAAGCCTTTTTGAAGCTATTGTTAACTTTGTTCCCAGGTCTCTTCGGCGCCACTGAAGTTTTCATGTCCGGGTTGTGCATACGTTGTCAGCTCGCCAAAAACTGGGGCCGGCGAGCTGTGCCGCGAGGGTTGTCGTGGCCGTCCGCCGGCTCCAGCCACCGAATGAGTCACCGCCCATGGTTTTCGAGGTCTTTTGGCGAGTTCTGAAACATCGCAGCAACTCGGTGCTGGCGCGATTTCATCAAGATGGCGCGGCGCCCGGAGGTCACAATCGCGCCAGCTTTTGGATTGAGTGCCTAGTGCTCGCAGGGTTAGTAGGAGTTTTTCTTTGGCGCGGGTTCATTCCCGCCTGGAAATCGCTGAACACTGATTTTCCAGACTACTATTTGGCTGCTCGTCTTTACCGCCAGGGATATCCCCTCGAGCAGATCTACGATTGGACCTGGACTCAGCGGCAGAAGGACCACGCCGGCATCCCAAGGAAGATCGTAACCTTCACACTTCTAACTCCCTTTTCGCTTCTGCCAGTATCGCCATTTTCGCAGCTTCCTCCGCTCCAGGCGAAGCACTGCTGGTTGGTGGTCAATCTCGCTCTCCTGGCCCTCACCGGCTTTCTCCTCGACCGGATGACGCGGTTGGGCGCCCGGCGCATTGCAATCCTTGCATTCCTTGCGATGGTACCACTCCGCACGAATTTTCTTTTCGGGCAGGAATATGTTCTCTTGCTCTTCCTGTTCACTTTCGCAGCCTGGTCTTATTTGAAAGACGCACCCGCAACCTCAGGCGCCATTCTGGCGGTTGCCGGGGCGCTTAAAATCTATCCTTGCCTATTTCTGTTTTTCTACGCTCGCAAACGTCAGTGGCGCGGCGTCATCGGGTTGCTGGCGGGGTCTTTAGCTCTCTGGTTGCTCTCCATCTATCTCTTTGGTTTCGAAACCATCCGAACCTACTTTGTCGAGGTATTGCCGTGGCCCTTGAGAGGCGAAGGGCAGGACCCCTACAACATCGCCTGGAATTCTTTTACAGCTCTCCTGCACCGGCTCTTCGTTTCTGAGCCGGAGTTAAATCCTCATCCCCTGATTCATTGCCCAACCGCTTACGCGCTCTTGCAACCCATTTGTCAGGCCTCGCTCATCGTGCCCTTTCTGTGGTTGATTGGCGCTCGCCGTGCTGAACTCGCCCGGGAAAGGCTGGTTTGGGGAAGTTACGTCGCGTTCCTGCTGATTCTTTCGACAAATCCTGCGACCTATGACTTCATCGCGCTATTTTTGACGGCTGTTTTGACGCTGGATTACCTGGCCACCCTGGGCCGGCGCCGAGAAATGACTTTGTTTATTGCCCTCTATGCGTTTGTCTGCTTTCCGATTTATTATTGGACGCCGAAATCGCCTGCCGGATGGCAGACCTTCATGGCTTTTCCCCGGCTTTGGGGAATGACCGCATTGTGGATTTGCCTCCTATGGGTGCTGTCGCGATCGCGCACCGACGGCGTCGTTTCGCGGCTGAAGTCTCGGGAAACCGCGGGCTTCACACTCGTTTTTTTGGCGCTAGCCGGAGTAGGGTTTGCGCTCAACCTGCTTCGTCTGAGGGGGCAATTCAACAACTATGCAACGCGGCTGAAGGACGGCCCCGTATCTCTATTGGCGACGGACCCCACAGTCGCAGGAGAGAAGGTCCTCTTTACGGCGATGACTGCCGATGGCTACGCTACGGAAATTCTCGAGCAAGGATCTCTGACTCGCCTCGCTTTCGGATCGGATGCGTTTCATCCAACCACCGCGCCTGGTTTGGATGTCGCATGGGTTGAGTTGGCATCCAGGCGCTCGCGAGTTGTTCGATTCTCTTTGGATACTGTAGGTCCAATCCCTGAGAATGTCACAGTTGAAGCCGAAGACGCGGAGAAACCTGCTGTTTCGCCGGACGGAAAGTGGCTTGCATTTATCCGGCAGTCGAAGGGGCAAGGGCGCCTCTGGGTCAAAGAGTTACGGACAGACATGCCGGGCGGGAAGCTCCAAGCAGCACGGCAATTGTCCCCGCCCGGGCTTGACGTCCTGGATACGGCGTTCGATGCCGCAGATCGTATCGTTCTATCCGCGCGGCGCGGTGAGGGTCAGCCTGCGTTGTTCACGGCGACCCCTTACTATGGCATGATCCTCCCGGAAGAGCCTGCGCCGCCGAGGCGCTTCCCGGCCTTCTCACCGAATGGCAAATGGCTTGCGTTCAGTCAACTTGAAGGCAGCAATTGGCAACTGTGGATCAGGGATGTCACGACGCATGAAGAACACCGCCTCACCGGTAGCGATTGCAATTCTGTTGCGCCTGCGTGGTATTCGGATTCGAAAACCTTGGTGTATGCGACAGACTGCGCACGCGGGTACGGATTGACCGCGCTGTGCCGAATACGGGCCGTACCTTAACGCCGGGCCAAAGATGTGTTAAAAGGCGCCCTCGAACCGGTTGGAAGCGTCGTGTTGCCGACGTTGGCAATTCTCATCTTGTTCTTGATTCCACTTGTGAACCGCAAGAAAGGTACGAGATTAACCCAACGTGTAACGGCTGTGGCAATTGTCCTTTTAGGGTCCATTGCCTAGACTTCTCTCACTATCGCTGCCATCAAGACCACGCCGCAGTTGGCTGAGGAAGAGGATGGTCTGTCAGCTTCCGCGGAGCGGCCCGGGCTTGCGCCCGATGGGCTGGCGGGAATCTGATATTTCCGCGACAAAAGCTGCCAGACCTGGCACAACTTGGTCGACGGCGCTCCCAAGGTAGGGCCAACCCTGGCGGGGGTTAGAAGGCAAAAAGGTGCTACTTTGGTGATCGCGCACTTCAAGAACCCTTCGGGGGTCATATCCGGAGCCCAATGCCCCCATCCAGCTTAACGACGCGCAGTTGAATGCGTCAGCAGCCTTTCTGCTCAAGCTGAGCCCAAGCAATGCCAACGTCCTAGCCTCAGCGCCGCAGTGGGCCGTCAAAGGAGCCCAACTCTTTGTAGGAGGGGGATGCGGACAGAGCGACATGGTCAACGGAGTAGGAGCGAAACTCGGCCCCGTCCTTAACGGTGTTACGCAGCGCGGTCGTCGGCCGCAACCAGGGTTCGACACCATCCCGTCCGGTAGATTACCATGCGTAGAAAGCCGCTATTTACGCGCCTCCTACGCAGTGGTCAGAAATTCTAGCTAAAAAAACAAGAATTTACGAGCTTGCAATACAGAGAAACAGCAAAGAATGGGTGGAAAGGCATTTTGAGAACCCTCATGCTCTCTCCGGGCAGCGCTATGCCAGCCTTCAGGTTTTTCTCAGACGGATTTCCCCCTTCTTTTGACGCCTGGAATCTACGGTAAGCGATTTATTTTCATGCCGAAAGGTTGAGGTGCGGACCCCCTTGTGTACCCATGTAACGGCTTGACATTAGCCCAACTTTCGCAGTTGAGGGGGCAGGAGAGCCGCAAGTGGTTTGTTTTCTGCAAAGCGATCTCCA
>Ga0307372_10009429_pt1 | contig 13453 bp, 13 predicted proteins | sample OX1MG_FD_202533 | JGI IMG/M metagenome (GOLD analysis project Ga0307372, IMG submission 202533) | Soil microbial communities from Risofladan, Vaasa, Finland - OX-1 | ecosystem: Environmental > Terrestrial > Soil > Coastal area > Acid sulfate soil | place: Finland: Risofladan, Vaasa | collected...
GCCAAAGGTCCATCCCTTTCCTACCTGTCTTTTTTTTACCCTTGCATACCTTTTTTTCCAGTAACTCAAAAACTTTTTCATTCAATGCAGGGGTAACAAAAATATATTGCAAAGCCATTAATACCGGGGGTAATTCATCACGGCTCTTTAGAGGAAATTTTACATCCGAAATGGCTACGGTTCTTAAACTCATTTGTTGCTCGAATCTTTGGCGCATAATTGATGGTTTTAGCTACCAATAATGAGCAAAAATTATACTGAAATGCAGTAAAATCAACACTTACGCACAAATGTTCATAACTAATTTTAGACCAAAACTATTGCCAATATTGAGTTAGAGAGTTTTCTTGCAGAAACTATTTACGTAGCCTCTCTAACTTATAGTTTTGGAATTGGGTATCCTTATTTCGGATATCCTTATTTCGGTTACCCCGTCTTTGGTTATCCTTATGGTTATTTACCTTATGGTTATATGCCCATGTCATCTTATAGTTTGAACAGACAGATACAATATATCAGAAGTGAATATAGCTATAAAATTAGAGCAGCCAGGAAAGATAAAAGCCTGACAAAATCACAAAGAAAACAACAAATACTATCACTAAAATCAGAAAGGGAAAAGGCAATAAATAATGCAGAAGTGAATTTTCGCCAACGGAGCATGAATTATCGAAGGGGGATGGACAACAAACAGAACCCAGGTACCAATGAAAATAAAACCCCAGGTACCAATAACAACAATAATCAGAATTCCAAATCAAGCGATAGTCAGAGCTCTTAAAATTTCATTGGCACAAACCCGGTAAAATCGTTTATACATGGTATCTGGGTTTGTGCTTTTTTATTTTAAGTATAAAAAAAGGATGCAAACCAACAAATAAGAGAGAATTCGGTAATTAATATTAATAACTTACTAAATTTATGCTTCTCCCCTTCCGTGACAATTTTTATATTTTTTACCGCTTCCGCACGGGCAAAGGTCATTGCGGCCAACTTTAGGCCCAACTCTTATAGGCTCTTGTTTTAAATTTTCTGAAGGATCGTTGTATTCATTTTCCTGCGAAAGATATTCCGGTCCTCCCGCTGCACCTGCAAATTCTTCTTTGCGCTGGCGCATTTTGCTCATGTCTGTTCTTCTTCTTCTTTCTTCAGTTATCCTGGTTGAAGCGTTGTTTTGCTCTACCGGGATACTGCAGTGTGCCAGGAAACTAACAATGTCTTTATTTACCTGGTCGTCCATTTGCTTAAATGCGCCGAATGCCTCAATTTTATATATCACCAATGGGTCTTTTTGTTCATAACCGGCAGTTTGCACGCTTTGTCTCAGATCATCCATCGCGCGCAAATGTTCTTTCCAGGCATCGTCAATCAAAGCCAATGTAATATTTCGTTCCAGTGCATTAGTTAATTCAGTTCCGTTAGTTTCAATCGTTTTATCCAGATTGGCAATCGCCTGCATCATTTTTTTGCCATCTGTAAAAGGAACTGCTACATTTATGATGTGAGCGCCCTGTTCTCTTCTTATATTTTTTATAACAGGAAGCGTTTGCTGGTTCATTAATTCATTCTTGCGATTGTAATGATCCTTTGCTTCATAATATAATTTGTTCGCAAGAATACTCAGATCTTCTTTTTCCAATTCTTCGGGAGTAATGGTAGTATCCATTCCAAAATTCATGATTACTGCAAGCTTAAATTCTTCGTGATTATTAATTTCTTTAAATGAATTAATAATGCCTTCTGCTACGGAATAAAACGCATTGTCCAGGTCGAGTGCGAGCCTTTCGCCAAACAAAGCGTGATTACGTTTTCCATAAATTACGGTACGCTGTTTATTCATCACATCATCATATTCAAGTAATCTTTTACGGATACCAAAGTTGTTTTCTTCCACTTTCTTTTGCGCGCGTTCAATACTTTTTGAGATCATTTTGTGCTGAATTACTTCTCCTTCCTTATATCCCATTCTATCCATCAAGGACGCAATTCTTTCACTTCCAAACATGCGCATCAGATCATCTTCCAATGAAACAAAGAATTTTGAAGATCCAGGATCTCCCTGCCTTCCAGAGCGCCCACGCAATTGCCTGTCCACACGTCTGCTTTCATGCCTTTCTGTTCCGAGGATGGCCAAACCTCCTACTTCTTTTACTCCCGGACCAAGTTTAATATCAGTACCACGGCCGGCCATATTGGTTGCAATAGTTACAGCACCGGCCAAACCCGCTTCCGCAACAACCTGCGCTTCTTTGGCGTGCTGTTTTGCGTTCAATACATTATGAGCAATTCCCTTTTGCTTCATCATTCTGCTGAGCAATTCACTTACTTCTACGGATGTAGTACCTACAAGAATTGGCCTGCCTTCAGAAGTCATTTTTTCCACTTCATCTATTACAGATTTATATTTTTCACGTTTGGTCTTAAATACCATGTCCTGCACGTCTTCTCTAATGACTGGCACATTGGTAGGAATAGTAACCACGTCTAATTTGTAAATATCCCAAAACTCTGCGGCTTCCGTTTCAGCGGTACCTGTCATACCAGCCAGCTTGTGATACATTCTGAAATAATTCTGTAAAGTAATAGTGGCATAAGTTTGTGTAGCGCTTTCTATCTTCACATTTTCTTTGGCTTCTATTGCCTGGTGCAAACCATCAGAGTAGCGGCGTCCTTCCATAATACGGCCGGTTTGCTCATCTACAATTTTTACCTGGCCATCAATTACTACATATTCATCATCTCTTTCAAAAATAGTGTAGGCTTTTAATAATTGCTGAACAGTGTGAATCCTTTCTGCCTTTATAGAATAGTCATTTAATAATGTTTCTTTCTGCTCTAATTTTTCTTCAGGAGTTGCACTGCTCTTTTCAATGTCTGCTAGTTTTACTCCAATATCGGGCAAGATAAAAAATTCGGGATCTTCACCTGATTTAGTAATGAGTGCAATTCCTTTATCGGTGAGCTGAACCTGGTTGTTTTTTTCGTCAATAACAAAATATAGTTCTTCATCAACAATATGCATATTTTTTTCCTGTTCTCCCAGGTAGTAGTTTTCACTTTTTTGAAGTTTTACCTTCATTCCCGGTTCACTCAAATATTTTATTAAAGCGCTGTTTTTGGGAAGCCCACGATGAGAACGATAGAGGGCAAGACCTCCGTCTTTGGGATCATCATTTCCTTCAGAAATCTTCTTTTTGGCTTCTATCAAAAACTGACTGGTAACTTTTTTTTGAGCTTCTACTATTTTTTCTACTCTAGGTTTCAACTGATCAAATTCCTGCTGGTCGCCTCGCGGAATAGGACCTGAAATAATCAATGGAGTCCGTGCATCATCTATCAAAACACTATCCACTTCATCTACCATAGCAAAATGATGTTTTCCCTGAACCATTTCTTCAGGAGTATGTACCATATTATCACGCAGGTAATCGAAACCAAATTCATTATTAGTACCATAAATAATATCACTGCTATATGCTTTTCTGCGTTCTTCACTATTGGGCTGATGTTTATCAATACAATCAACGGTAAGGCCAAGCCATTCAAATAAAGTTCCGTTCCATTCACTATCACGACGTGCGAGATAATCATTAACAGTGACGATATGCACGCCTAGCCCGGCAAGCGCATTCAAATATGCCGGCAAAGTAGATACTAATGTTTTACCTTCACCAGTGGCCATTTCTGCAATTTTACCCTGATGTAAAACAATACCTCCAATCAATTGTACATCATAATGCATCATATTCCACGTAATTTCGGTACCGCCTGCCATCCATTTATTTTTATAAATGGCTTTATCGCCTTTTATGGTAATGTATTTTTTGCTAAGTGCAAAAGTTTTATCAAGTTCTGTAGCCGTAGATTCCAATTCTGCATTGTCTTTGAACCTTCGGGCAGTTTCCTTCACTACTGCAAAAGCCTCAGGCAATATTTCAAGAAGAACTTCTTCAAGCTTCTCGTCCCTGTCTTTGCGCATATCGTCTATGTGCCGGTAAATAGCATCGCGGCCATTTATATCAGCAGAGTCCAGCTTTTCAGCTTCTACTTTTTGTATATCAATCTGATCGTCAATTTCTTTAAGATATTCTTTGATGTGGTCTTTAAAAATTATGGTTTTTCCGCGCAATTCATCATTTGAAATAGATTGATATTGCTCAAAAAAAGAATTAATTTTTTCAACAAGTGGCCTGATTGCCTTTACATCCTTTTCACTTTTATTGCCACCAAATATTATTGAGAGAAGCCCGGCCATATTTAGATTTTTATTTAAGAAATACAGATACTATTTTTGTCAAATTTTATGCGAGAAATTTTCGTAGTCAAAATGACAGGGGTGCAAAGTTACTAAATTGTGGCTTTTATATGCTTTATAAGAGGGTATATTTATCATTTTTCTAACCCAACAAATATGCCCTCTTCATTTTCTAAAACCTTGTAAATTTTTAAAAAATATCCTTCATTGTTTGTATCCCTTCCATTGATTAAATTGAAACGATAATGGTGGACAGGACAAATAATATTTCCCTTGTTATCCAGAAACCCTTTAGACAACTTACCGCCCGCATGGGGACAATAAGCATTACAACCTTTTAACCCGTTGGATGTTTGAATTACACAAATTTCTTTACCCGCAACTTTTACTTTTGCGATATCATTATTTCTAAAACGTATTTCATCTTTTGAGCTGGCAATCTTTATCCAGTTTTCATTTTCCTCCATCAATAAAAAAATTCGGCTTTATAGGGATATTTTTTGTGATATAGGGTCCTTATTTTATTTAGGATTATTTGTCTTAGTTGGGCTATATTGGTTTTTTCGATAGCCGAAATAAAAACACAATTACCATGCGTATGTTGCTTCCATCTTTGTTCCAATTCTTCCAGTAATTGTTGCTTTACTGTGGGTTCCAACCATTGGTCAAAAGTGTTTTTTTCATATTGATCCATTTTATTAAATACTGTAATGACAGGCTTTTCAAAGCTTTTTAATTCCTGCAATGTTTTATTTACAACAGCAAGTTGATCTTCATATTTAGGATGAGAAATATCCACAACATGTAATAAAATATCTGCTTCCCGAACTTCGTCCAAAGTACTTTTAAAACTTTCGATAAGATGATGAGGAAGTTTTCTGATAAATCCTACAGTATCGCTTAAAAGAAATGGGGTATGACCAAGAACCACCTTTCGGGTAGTGGTATCTAATGTGGCAAACAATTTATTTTCTGCAAAAACATCACTCTTGCTCAGAAGGTTCATGATGGTGGATTTACCCACATTGGTATATCCTACTAAAGCTACTCTTATAAATTCTCCGCGTTCTTTTCTTTGCGTAAAAGATTGTTTATCTATTTCTGTCAACCTTTTACGAAGCAAGCTTATTTTATCTTTTACAATGCGTCTGTCGGTTTCTATTTCTGTTTCTCCCGGCCCACGACTTCCAATTCCACCACCTTGTCTTTCAAGATGCTTCCACATTCCTTTCAATCGGGGTAAAATATATTGATATTGGGCAAGCTCCACCTGAACTTTTGCCTGGGCTGTTTTGGCGCGTGAAGCAAAAATGTCGAGAATTAAATCGCTTCTGTCAATGACAGTTGTTTTTAACTCTTTTTCTATGTTAGTGATTTGCGAGCCGGAAAGTTCATCGTCAAAAATAGCTAAATCAACATTTTTGAATTGAACAAATTTTTTAATTTCTTCCAACTTTCCTTTACCTACAAAAGTGTGGCTGTTGGGATGATCCAATTTTTGAGTAAATATTTTGAGTGTAACAGCACCTGCAGTTTCTGCTAAAAATTTCAACTCGTCAAGATATTCAGTAACTACTTGCTCAGATTGTCCCTCCTGAATGATCCCAACTAAAACTGCATTTATTGTTGAATTGTAATTAATTTTTTTTTCTGTCAATAGAAATTCTTTAGTTCACAAAAATAAATCATCTCGTTTTTGGAAATACATCAAAAGAATATTTTCAAAAAATGTAAATTGAAAAATAGGATACTTACAATCCACTAAGCGTAATCCCAACCTGGAATAATCGCATGTTTGCTCCGTAACCAGACTTTAAGATAGTCGTAAGACCATAAGAACCAAAAAGAGAGAAAATACCGTATCCAATTCTTGCTGTCCCCATAATTTGAGTACCATTAATGTACCGTTTGCTATTTTCTTTCTCGGTGTAGGTATTAATGGTTTGATCGGCACTGTTCTCAAGGGTCTTTCCTTTAGTGTGGGTGTTCAAAAGCGTACCAAATTTCAACCCTATTGCTGCTTTCAAACATTTATTTGGATTGTCAGGCTTGGCAAAATATCTAAGTTCGACTGGAACCTCAAGATAGGTAGTAGCCAGTTTGAATTTTTTAAAATGATTGGATAAATCTAATGGAGTAAAAGGAAGCGTGGCGGAAGTTGCATTTAGGTCCACATTCATTTTTTTGAAAACGATATTGCTGGTACTAACGCCTAATCCAATACCGATAGCATAGTTGGGGGCGTTTTTAATAGGCTTATTATACATGAAATAAACATTGAAGCCTCTTGAAAAACCACTTTGGTGACTGCTGATGCTATCAGGCATTGAAGCCCAATGATCTGATGAAAGTTGGAGCATAAGATGATCTCCCGGCTTGTTAATAAGATTGATTTTTTTCGTATTTGAAGTTGATGTAGGGATCGAATCCTGAGCAAAAGCCATGGTAACGAATAAGCAACTAAATACTACAAAAACAATTTTCTTCATAAATATAATTAAGTTGGCAAATGTATTTGTTACAGGGTTAAAGAAAGGTTAAATACCAGCTTGTTTATTAAGTTACAATAGTACTAAATTTGCACCCAATTATGACAGAATCAAATATAAACATCAGTGTGCGGTTAGATGGAGAAAAAGTGCCACAACAAATAAAATGGAGTGCATCGGAAAGTACCGCGGACTCAGCACAAATAGCTAAAGCTATGATTTTAGCATTTTGGGATAGCGCAGAAAAATCTGCTTTGAGAATTGACCTGTGGACTAAAGACATGATGACAGATGAAATGGCCGACTTTTATTTCCAGGTTTTTGTTACTATGGCTGATACTTTTCAAAGGGCTACCAGGCATGAAGATTTAGCTTCTGATATCAAAAAATTTGCCGATGATTTTCATAAAAAATTTTTAGAAAAAGAGAATGACTGACAATAGAAAAAGTTCCTTATTTTAATTAGTGATGCCGATAGTTATCGGGAGATTTATAGGGTTGGAAATTTTCAGTTTCAAAGTAATTTACTTCCCTTATTTCAATTTTATTATTTATTAAAATTATATTTTATTATGTCTTTAGAACAAAAAGTAATGGCCGACTTAAAAACAGCCATGCTGGCCAAAGATGAGAAATCTTTACGATCATTAAGAGCCATTAAGGCTGCCATAATCGTAGCAAAAACTGCGGAAGGAGCCAACGGTACTATTAAAGAAGAAGATGAGGTGAAATTGCTTCAAAAATTAGTGAAACAACGTAAAGATTCTTTTGAAATTTATGAAAAGCAAAACAGGGGAGATCTGGCTTTAAAAGAAAAAGAAGAAATAGATGTGATCGAAAAATTTTTGCCTAAACAAATGAATGAAAATGAATTGAAAGAAGTAATTAAGAAAATAATAATTGAATCCGGGGCTTCTTCTCCTTCTGATATGGGCAAAGTAATGGGACTGGCTAATAAACAATTAGCAGGTAAAGCTGACGGAAAAACAATCGCTACGATTGTAAAAGAGATACTTGCAGGAAAATAGTAAAGGAAAACAACCGGAGATTAATTTAAATTCTGACAACAAGAATCATTATAAAATCTATTTCTTTTTGAACACAATCAGGAAGATACCACGATTGAATATGATTAAATCTTGAAAAATGGTAATTGATGTAACCTTTGTTATTCTAATGATCATTGCTTTTTTTAAGGGATTCAGTAAAGGCCTTATTGTTGGTATTTTTTCATTTCTTGCATTTATTATCGGTTTAGCAGCCGCATTAAAACTTTCTACAATAGTTGCTCATTATTTTGAATCGTCAGCAGGAATTTCTACAAAATGGTTTCCGGTAATCTCATTTGCATTGGTATTTATTGTAGTAGTTCTTTTGGTAAATGTGGGAGCACGGATTATAAAGAAAACGGTAAGCCTGGCTATGCTTGGCTGGGTTGATAAAATTGGGGGTATAGTTTTTTACATTATAATTTATACAATAATTTTCAGTGTTATATTATTTTTTGCAGAAAAAACGTTTCTTGTTAAAAAGGAAATCATTGCAGAATCAAAAGTGTATAATTATGTGGCGCCGTGGGGGCCAAAAGTTATGAATAATCTGGGGAAAATTATTCCTGTATTTAAAGACTTATTTTTGCAACTTCAAATTTTTTTTGAACATTTAGGTAATAAATTAGCCGCGTAAAAGATGACTTAATATTATTTAGCGCATTTTTTGAACAGAAAACTTTATTTTAGCAATAATTGCCGGCATCAAAAATTGCTGCACTTACTCACACAATGGAATATAAAATATTACAAGAAGGAAAATTTAAATTTATCGAAGAAGGAGAGGGAGAACCTTTGCTGTTGTTGCATGGACTATTTGGTGCGCTAAGTAATTTTTCTGAACTTATTGAATATTTTAGGAAGTCAAATAAAGTAATTGTGCCGATGCTTCCTCTTTTTGATCTTGATTTGTTACATACCACTGTAGGAGGATTACAAAAATTCGTAAAAAGATTTGTAGAAGTACGCGGTTATGACCAGATTCATTTGCTAGGGAATTCATTAGGAGGCCATGTGGCACTTTTGTATGTTTTAAAAAATCCGGAAAAAGTAAAATCGTTAATTCTTACCGGTAGCTCGGGACTATTTGAAAATGGAATGGGCGATAGTTATCCTAAGAGAGGTGATAAAGAATATATTCGCAAAAAAACTCAGCTCACTTTTTATGATCCGGCAATGGCAACAGATGAGCTGGTAGATGAGTGTTTTGAAATAACCAATAACAGGCTAAAAGTTATTAAAATCATTTCATTGGCAAAATCGGCCATAAGGAATAATCTGGGTGATGAATTGAACCAGATTAATCAACCAACTTGCCTTATCTGGGGAAATAATGATACCATTACCCCTCCATTTGTGGCGAAGGAATTTAATAAACTGATTCCAAACAGCGAATTACATTTTATTGATAAATGTGGGCATGCACCCATGATGGAAGTTCCTAAAGAATTTAACCGGATCCTCGGAACTTTTCTTTCAAAATTAAAAGTATCTGCTGCAACATTTCATTGATTTTTATTGTCTTTCTTATAATTGCAATTTTATTGAATGAAAAAATTAAAGGAAAATGACAACCCTGCAACTCGCTGATAATTTATATCCAACCTTACATTTACAAGATAAGGTAGCTAAAGCCTTACAATTAATGGCTGATTTTAAATCTATTTATTTACCCGTTGTTTCTGAAGAAAAATTTTTAGGACTTATCTGCGAATCGGATATTCTTGATGAAAAAAATAAAGAAATCACTTTGGAGGCATTTCAAACAAATTTTGTGGTAACTGCAGTAAACGCAAATAATCATTTTCTAAAAGCGGCAACTATTTATAATTTATATCAAACAAATGTGATCCCTGTAATTAATGAGAATAACGAATTTTTAGGTTCTATTTCTGCAAATGCGCTTATAAATGTTTTAGGGAATTTTTGCGGATCTTCAGAATATGGAGCCTTGATTGTTTTGGAAATAGAACGATCGCGTTTTGAAATTTCAGAAATCAATAGTATAGTGGAAAGTGATGGCGCCATTATTCTTCATCTTAATGTATCGCCACATCCGGCACCTGAATTATTGGAAATTACTTTACAATTAAATAAAAAAGAAATCGCTACCATCATTGCTACTTTTGAAAGATATGAATATACCGTTTCATATTATTCAGGCGAAGAATCGTTCGAGAATGAAGTAAGTACTAATTATCAAAATTTAATGAATTATCTGGATATTTAGATTTTGTGAATAACATAAGAGAGTTTTAATTTGAAGAGTAACGATTTAACCATAATTCAACAATTTTAAAAATACTTTTAACACGATCCCACCATTTATTTTAAATAAAAAAATAGCCAGGTTATTTGGAGTAAAAAATTTATTTTACTTCACAAGTATAATGTTCCTTTATATTTACAAAGATATTTTTTAAGTTAAACATTTATGCGAATTGCAATCTATAGCAGAGGATTAGAGTCTGATCTGTCAGAAGGATTAAAAATATTGCTCACTGAATTTTCTGATTATAAGATAGAGCCGGTAATTTACCTGGATTTTTTTAACCAGTTTTATTCATCCATTGATATTTCGAGTAAATATTCCTCTTTCAATTCTTCGGAAGAATTGGAGGGAATTGATTTTTTGATAAGCCTTGGGGGCGATGGCACCCTTCTTGATGCCATCACTTTTGTAGGAGATAAAGGAATCCCGATATTAGGGATCAATTATGGAAGGCTCGGTTTCCTGGCGAGTATTGGGAGGGGAGAGATTCATTCTGCATTGGAAGCTTTGGTAAAGAGAACATTTATGGTTGATAAAAGATCCCTCGTTCATCTTGATGCTAATATGCCATTGTTTAATGGGTTGTGCTATGCGTTAAATGAATTTACCATTCACAAAAAAGACACTTCGCCAATGATAAAAATTCATACTTATCTCAATGGTGAATTTTTGAATACTTACTGGGCTGATGGGCTTATAGTGGCTACTCCCACTGGTTCCACCGGATATTCTTTAAGCTGTAGCGGTCCTATAGTTTTTCCTGATTCGGCAAGTTTCGTGATTACACCTGTATCTGCACATAATCTCAACATCCGACCATTAGTGATTCCTGATGATTCTATTATTTCTTTTGAGATAGAGGGGCGCACTGATGGATTTTTATGTACCCTTGATAGCAGAAGAGAAATTGCCTCCAAAGAAGTTTTGCTTGCTATCCGAAAAGAAGTTTTTAACATCAACCTGGTAAGGCTAAATGAAAATAATTTTCTGCAAACTCTGAGAAATAAACTATCATGGGGACTTGATAAGAGGAATTAATTAATTCTTTTTGTTAAAAATATTCAATTCTTTTATTCGTTCTTTTAACTTTCATTTATTTTTACCTCCTGTTATGAAAAAAATTATTTCTTTTTTGATTATTTGCGTAGCCTTTACTATGAGTGGATATTCGCAAATGGATGAGTATGTACAGGAGGGGGAGTTTGGGATTACGGCTGGATTATCCCATTATTTTGGTGATCTTGATCATAACGGGGATCTTAACCGCCCTAAAATTGCTTGTGGTGCTTTTTTCAGAAAACAATTTGGAAATTATACTGCAATTCGTCTAACCGGTAATTATGCATTATTAGGCTATAGTGACAAATACAGTAAGAACGTGTACCAACAAAAAAGAAATCTGAGTTTTAATACTAATATTTTTGAGGTTGCTTTGCAGGGCGATTTTAATTTTTTTAAATTTAATCCTGTGGACCGGGCACATTGCTTTACTCCATATGCTACTTTAGGGGTGGGGTTTTTCAGTTACAATCCGTATGCTTTTTATCAGGGTAAGAAAGTGTATTTACGTCCTCTTCATACAGAAGGAGAAACTTTTTATAAAGGCAGAAAAGAATATGGAAGCGTTGCCATGTGTTTTCCAATTGGCTTCGGGATTAAATATGCCATTAATGATGCGGTCAATCTTTCGTTTGAAGTGACCCAACGTTTTACCACTACTGATTACATAGATGATGTGAGTACTACCTACATAGGTATCAATAATTTCTCTTCTACCGCCGGAGGGAAATCTCTTGCCGGAATCATGCAGGATCGTTCTAATGAAACCGGTACCGGGACTTCCATTGGTATTGAAGGAAGGCAAAGAGGTTTTAGCAAGCAAAACGATCAATATGCTACCGCCGTATTTGGAATTTCATTTAATATTACTTCTTACCGTTGTCCTTCTGCAAAACCATAAGTAATTGTAAATAAATAAAGGTTACTTATTATTGAATGGATAGTTGTATTTTTGAGAAACAAATTTTCAAAAGTGTCAGGTGAAAAAATTTCAAAAGTTCTTTCTCTTTTAAACGAACGGCAACAACGCTTGTATCTGGCAATGGAAGCTGAAGATATTGGACATGGCGGAGTACTGTTTGTATCGCAGGCATCTGGTGTATCCCGTAAAACTATTATCAAGGGGAAAAAAGAATACCAGAAAATTAAGGACAGAGAAAAGTTGCCGGGGATTGAAAAAGAGATGCCGGTTGGTCGAATAAGAAAAGCAGGAGGTGGCCGCAAGGGCCTGAAAGAACAAAATCCTAAGCTATTAAAAACCTTAGATCTTATGTTGGAACCGGTTACCCGGGGACATCCTGAGAGTGTGCTGAAATGGACATGCCTGAGCACAAGAAAATTGGCCGATGCTTTAAAGAAAAAGGGGTATAATGTAAGCCATACCAAAGTAGGAGAACTTCTAAAAGAAGCCGGCTTTAGTTTGCAGTCAAACGCAAAACGGATAGAGGGAAATAACAACCCGGATCGCAATGAACAGTTTATGTATATTAACAATAAAACTGAAAAATACTTAGCAAGCGGGTTCCCTGCCATATCTGTAGATACAAAGAAAAAAGAATTGATTGGAAATTATAAAAATTCCGGCAAGGCTTACCATCCAAAAAAGCAACCGAGGGAAGTGAATGTGCATGATTTTGGAGATCAAAAGGCAGCGCCTTACGGGATATATGATATTGGAAGCAATGAAGGGTTTGTGAATGTAGGCACCTCAAGCGATACGTCTGAGTTTGCTGTGTTTAGCATAAAGCAATGGTGGAAAAGGATGGGGAAGAAACAATATCCTGACGCGAATAAATTATTGATTACCGCCGATGGAGGAGGAAGCAATGGATATAGAATCAAGTTATGGAAAACTGAATTACAGCGATTGGCAGATGAAACAAAGCTGGAAATAACTGTGTGCCATTTTCCGCCCGGCACCAGTAAGTGGAACAAAATAGAGCACCGTCTGTTTTCTCACATTACAATGAACTGGAAAGGAATTCCTCTGGAAGATTATGAAACGGTTGTTCAATTGATAGGAGCTGTAAAGACCAAAGGAGGACTAAAAGTAAAAGCTCGCCTGGATTTAAACGAATATGAAAAGGGAAAGGCAGTGTCTAAGGATGAATTAAGTTATGTCAGATTAAAAAAACACAAATTTCATCCCGAATGGAATTATACTATTAAACCATATTAGTAACCTTTATTGTTTTACAATCCCTAAAATATTTTAACTTACACTGGGAAAAACTATTTCCTTACTTTTGTTTTTATCGGACTGTATATAATGCCTGACCTCCTTTTTTTATTACCATGAGTTTAAAAGATAAATTAATAGCCGATAAAC
>Ga0307372_10009430_pt1 | contig 13452 bp, 15 predicted proteins | sample OX1MG_FD_202533 | JGI IMG/M metagenome (GOLD analysis project Ga0307372, IMG submission 202533) | Soil microbial communities from Risofladan, Vaasa, Finland - OX-1 | ecosystem: Environmental > Terrestrial > Soil > Coastal area > Acid sulfate soil | place: Finland: Risofladan, Vaasa | collected...
CTTCCGCCTCCAGGCTCGATGCGGCGGCCGAATTGGAACTGACCAGGACATGCACCCGGCGGCGCAAGTCGCGGATCGCGCGTTCGCCCACCCAGCTGCGATAAACATTGAGGACGAGCTTGGTGCCCCCCTGCGCCAGGACGGTACCGGCATAGACGGCGGCGAGGACGATAACGAACCGGAAGTCTCGGTGCTTGACGAGGTCGTCGATGATCCGGCGCTGTAGCTCGAGCGGCACGACTTCGAGCAAGAACACGGCGACGGCCAGCAGCACGAGGACCGCCTGATGCCATCCGCTCGATTCCAGAACATAGAGGAAGATGTTGCGGGGCATCTCAGCGGCACCGCCCGACGGCGGCGGTCCTCGGTCAGCCTTACGATCAGAAGAGAACTTCATGCCGGCCTTTCGACTGCCTCTGTCGGCCCATGAGATTTGCCACTCGCCGCGTCCGGTGCGTCGCGCTTGTGACCTATGCCGGTGCGATACAGGTAGATCAAGGCCTGCAGAACCCGCTCGCGTTGGGTGGGATGGGCGTCATTTCGGCCGGAGGCCACGGCTCCCCGCGGCCTCCTGGAGCGTCGTGCTTGCGCCTTGCCTTCTCCAGCCTGCTGGCGCCGACCGCTGCCTTACTTATGTTGCACGGATGAGGTTTATACTCTCCGGCATCTCGACCCGGTGGAATGACAGGAGCGGTCTACGCCGTCTTGATCCAGATCGGCCAACCGCATCGCCGAGTCGCCGATGTGCCAGTACAGCGCGGTCGATGGGTCGGCGAATGACTGGCACCAGCAACATCTGGGCTCGCTGTCAGTGTCGGGAGCCGGAATGCTGGTGGTGGAGATGACTGCGGTCACGCCGGAGGGCCGCATCACGCCGGCCTGTCTCGGATTGTACTCGGACGCCAACGAGGCGGGGCTTGAACGCATCGTCGCGACCTGCCGGCGCTGGGGTAATTCGCGGCTCGGGATTCAGCTCGCCCATGCCGGCCGCAAAGCCTCGGTGCATGTACCGTGGCAAGGCGGCAAGTCGCTCTCGGCAGCGGAAGGCGCGTGGCAAGGTGTTGCCGCGTCGGCGATCGCGTTCGATGATGACTGGCCGGAGCCGCAAGCGCTCGATGAGGAAGGGCTCGCCCGCATCCGTGATGCCTTTGCCGCCGCCGCGCGGCGCGCCGACCGGCTCGGCTTTGATTTGGTCGAACTGCAGGGCGCACCGTTCCGCGCTAGCCCGGATATCTCACCGGGACTGGTGCATCGGGGACCTCCTCTGCAACTGGATAACGCTTTGTCGCAGAAGAATTATCTCTCGTTCAGAGCCCCGATGCACCAACCCCGGTGAGATATCCGGGTTAGAACCATTGCGGAGAGGAAGGCTTCCCGCCGAATCTCCTCAGGCGCGTGCGGAATGATCAGGTTTTTCGCCCATGCCGCCCATTGGGCACTAAAGGAATGACTGATCGCCTCGAACCTCTGGTGAAGGCTGGAATACGCCAAGGTGCGGGCGCCGTCCGGACTGTCGGTGAAAGCCAATGCCAGTACACCCTCAGGGGACGCCAACCCCCATGAGCGCAACGTTACCGTCCAAGGCTTCACTAAAACTCCATTGCATGGTCCCGTTGCGCGAGAAATCCTGCCAGCCGTTGGAATACCCGACATAGCCGGCACTGGTGCGCGAGAAGCCGCAATCGCTGGCGAGATGAAGCGCGTTGCAATCCCTCCAAGCCTGGAGATCGCCGTTCGCGCAGGCACTGTTGTGCTACCCGCTGCCATCGAGATGGGGAGCCAGCAGCACATAGAGCGCCACATCCTCGCCGGTGAGCCGGAAGGCGATGACGATCGTGTCTCGCGACTGATCTGGCGACAGCTCCAGTTCGAGGCGATATCCCTCACCCTGGTGGACCACGCGCGGAAGCGGGATAAAGGGCTCGGGCAGAGAAAGCTGGTAGCGGGCGACCCGTTTGACCTCGTGCCATTTGGACCGCCCGGCGACGATGAACCCGAGATCCCGGCCGGTAGAGGGCCAATAGACCTCGTTGACGATGCCGCGGCCAAGTGTCGCCCACACGCGACTGGGTCCGAGTGCGTTAGGCATTTCCCGCCGCGCAACCTGCAACCAATCCGGCCCGCCCTTATCGACGCTCGGCTATCGGCCGCCGCCAGAGGTTGTGCCGGAGCCGTCGGTGATCTCGACGATCCTCGCGCGATCGGCCTCCCCGGCCGTTGACTTCATAATATGCATATAACATATATCTTAACGGAGTGAAGGCAAGGAACCACCAAATCCGCTGACGAGGCAAGGATGAGCGTAGACCCGCCATCGGGCGCATCAAGCCGCGAACTGATCGTCGCCGACATCGTCGCGCGCACCGGCATCGACGAGGCGATGATCGAGCGTCTCGTACGGGCTTTTTGTCACCGCGCTCGCCATGATCCGCTCGTTGGCCCGGTCTTCGCCAGCAAGGTGCGCGATTGGGACGGCCATATAGTGAAGATGTGCGCCTTCTGGTCGTCGGTCGCGCTTATGAGCGGCCGCTATCACGGCCAGCCGATGATCGCCCACCTGCCTTTGCCGATCGATACGCCGCATTTCGATCGCTGGCTCGAAATCTTCGCAGAGACCGCGCGGGAAATCTGCCCGGAAGCGGCGGCGCCGCATTTCCTCGACCGCGCTCACCGCATCCCGGACAGCCTCGAACTAGGCATTGCCGCTCGGAAGGGAGAGCTTCGAACGAAGCACATGCGCCCGGCATGCGCTTTTTCGTCGACGCAGACCTCGGCATCGGCCCGATGACCGAGGCGGTTAGCCTCTCCGCGGACGGCTTCGTCGTCGACGCGGAACTCGTCGCGGGCAGCCTCGGCCTCTCGCCGGAAGCCTTCTGGCGGGAGATCAAGCGCGGCATCGTCTTTGGCGTCGTGGAACGCGGCGAAGGAGACGATTGCGGACGCATGCGGCTCACCTTTCGCTATCGCGCCCGATCGTGGTCGGTGACGCTGGAGGAAACGGCCCAATGACAAGCCAAACTAATGATGGATGCGCTGTCGAGGTCAGCTCGCCCGCCTGCTCGATGCGCGAGGCCGACGACGTTTATATGGGATATGCCGGAAAGGAAGAGCTGGTTTGCCGCGCATATCGACGCGTTGCATGTGCGGGTCGATCCGCTCGCCGTCGCCGTCAATACGATGGTCGGTGCTGAGGCCGGCGGTATGTTGCTGGAAAGCCTGATCAAGGATTTGGAGCGGCAGATTCAGGAACGGGAGGCTTCCGCGCACAGGATATTCACCGAATTTTGCGCCGGCGAGGACATTCCCGACATCGCCGAGACGGCAGGCGCGGCGGCGTGGTCCGCTCAGTGGCATGTAGAAACAGGTCAGCGGCCGCATTGGGTGGCGACCTACGCGATGACCGCCGATCTGGTCGTGGCATCGCGCGGTGCCCCCGGTGACGAAGCGACCGCGCGTGCGACGATCGAGGCGGTGCTGTTGGAAACCGGCCGACCGCTGTTGATCCCGAGCACCGCCGCACCCGTGTGACAATGGCAGACCGGGTGCCGATCGCATGGAAGCCGACGCCGCAGGCGGCCCGGGCCGTCGCCTACGCCATGCCCTTTCTGGCATGCGCCAAGGAAATTGTCGTGATGACGGTCGAGGAAGAGAAAGACCGCCACGATGACGGAGACCGGCTCGTGCGCAATCTGGCATGACATGGGTTCAAAGCGGTCGCCCAACGGCTGAGCTTCGACGCGCGCGGCGACGCTGCCGAGCCCCGCCTCGCCGCAGCGGGCGATCAATCGGCGCTCCTCGTCATGGGAGGATAAGGCCACTCAAGGTTGCAGGAGTGGGCGTTCGGCGGCTTCACCCAGCGCGTGCTGGCCGCCGCCCCGATCCCGGTGCTGATCGCCCATTGAGAGCGGCGGGCCAGTCCTGAGGGCCCCATGGCGCCGCCAGCTTCGCGCAATGCTCGGAGGATCAATCCGGTCCTTCAAGGAATTCTCGTTAGACGATGAACCAGTCGAGGTCCGAGATGGATGATGTCGTTATCGCCCGGGCATTGCATGTTCTCGCCGTCGTGATCTGGATCGGTGGCGTCGCGATGGTCACGACGGTGATGTTGCCGGCCATTCGGTGCGGCGATGCCGGCCCGAACCGGCTTCTGGTGTTCGAGGCCATCGAGCGACGGTTCGTCTGGCACGCGCGGATCGCCACCGTCATCGTCGCGCTCACCGGCTTTTATATGACCGAGCGCCTGGGATTGTGGGATCGGTTCCGATCGGCCGAGTTCTGGTGGATGCATGCCATGGTCTGTCTGTGGCTGCTGTTCAGCCTCGTGCTGTTCGTCATCGAGCCGCTCGTTCTACATCGTTGGTTCCATGCGCGAGCGACGACTGCTCCCGACGCCGCGTTTACTTTGCTGCAGCGCGCGCATTGGGTCCTGCTCGCGCTTAGCGTCATCACGATCCTCGGGGCGGTCGCGGGCAGCCAAGGCATGTCGTTGTTTTGATCGCCGCCGCAGGACCAAAGACCTGGCATTGCGAAAATTCACTTGGAACGGCAAATTCCTTGACCGCAACGCCGTTACCCGGCTGAGGTCGGGGCGCAATGCGACGAAGAATTAGACGCCTGCCGCGAGAGGCATCATGACAAAAATACTCGTCCGCAATCACTCGCACTGGGGCGCGTTCAACGCCGTCGTGGAGGATGGCCGCGTCGTCGGTGTCACGCCGTTCGAACTCGATCCCGACCCGTCGCGGCTCATCGAAGCGATCCCTGCGGCGGTCCATTCGGAAATGCGCGTCGCGCGGCCGATGGTGCGCGAGGGATGGCTTGCGCGCGGGCCCGGCAGCGGCGCCGGGCGCGGCCGTGAGCGCTTCGTGCCGGTTAAGTGGGAGCGGGCGCTCGACCTCGTCGCGGGCGAGATCAAGCGCGTCAGGAGGGAGCATGGCGACACGGCCATCATGGGCGGTTCGCAAGGCTGGTCGTCGGCAGGCTTGTTCCATGAGGCCCGGGTGCAATTGCCGCGCTTCCTGGCAGCCGGCGGCGGGTTCGTCGGGTGCGCGACGACGGTCCCGGCTCGGTCGCAAACGGGGCTTGTTGAAATCGAGCGCTGGACAGGCGCGGCACCGCCGGTCAAGGCCTTCGCGCCGCCGCGAACCGCCGAAATCTCGGCATGAACATCGGCGGGCGAGCGCCACGCGATCTTACCTAAGACCGCGGACCTAATCTCAAACGGCGGCGACGGCGTCGATTGCCGCTTCCCGCTGGTGCAGGCAGTTGGCGTACACGGATTCAAGATCCAGCACGACGGGAGGCAACTTCATGGCAAACGACATCGCAACGCTTCGGACCCGCGCCTCGGGGCGTCTCGGCCAGCTCTACAACGAGGCGGAGCTCGGAGCCGATTCCGGCTGGACCGACCCCCAGAAACTGACCCTTGCCTGCCGCATCCTTGCGGCCGATGGTCACGACACCGTTGTGCCTGGCTTGGTTTCGGTGCGAACGGCGGAGCCCGATGTTTTTTTGACGTTGCCGATGGGCGTGGGGCTCGAAGAGGTGCGGCCCGGCGATATTCTGACGGTGGACGGCAACCTCCAGGTGCTGCACGGCAACGGCAAACCGCCCAAGGCAGTCGGCTTTCTGATCAAGATGCATCAGTTGCGGCCCGACATCCGGTGCGGCATCCACACCCATGCTCCCTATACAGCGGCGCTCTCGATGGTCGACGAGCCGCTCGCCGTGGCCCACATGGACGCGACGATGTTTTACGACGACTGCGCCTTCCTGCGGGAATGGCCGGGCAATCCCGTCACCGAACTCGAGGGCGAGTTGATTTCTCAGGCGCTTGGCCCAAAGCGCGCGGTGCTCTTGGCCAACCACGGTCTTGCCACGGTCGGCGAGTCCATCGAGGAAGCTGCCTGGATGGCCTTGTGTTTCGAGCGCGCGGTCAAGATGCAGGTTCGCGCGCGCGCCATCGGCGAGCTATCGCCGATCGATCCCGATTTCGCGCGCGACGCACACGACTACATGACCGATCCGTCAATGATCGCTACCCAATTCCGCCGCTTCGCCCGCCGCGTGCTGCGAGCCGACCCCGCCTGTCTTGATTGAAGAGACCAGCGCGGGCCTGGAGCTTGGCCCGGCGCGGGTGACCACCACTCTGGCCGTGCTCCCTCGTATCCTCGCCCGCCGGCGGTTGGTCGCGATCAATTCGGCCCCCCCGGCAGACCAGATGGCGCTGACCGAACGAAGGGGCTGAACATTTCTGTCCCTGAATGAGGGCAAAGGCGCGCGGAAAATGACGGTGAACGGCTCGGCTCGCACGGGTTCAACCCGGTCGCAGCGCTCGATCCCAAGAGCAACGATTTTCCAGACGATGCGCTCGGTCTCGCCGAAGCTCTGGTGCGGGTGCAGGTACAGGAACCGTATTGGAGCGAGTCGGCCCAGGACCTGATCGCGGCGCTCGCGATGTACTCGCGCCTCACGGAACCGGGCGGCGGATCGCTCGGCCATGTCCGCGCCCAGCTCGCAAGCCGGCAACGGAATTCCGCCAGCTTGTCGAAGAGATGAGGGCCGCCGGTGTCATGAACGACTGCGAGGAGCTGGTCGTCAAATCCGGCCGTTTCCGCGAGATCACCCCCGACAACAAGGAACTGAATTCGATCCTCTCTACAAGGAACGCTGGGAAAGCTTTCTCGGCAACGCCGGCGTGCTGCAGTCCTTCGCGCCGCAGGATGTCGTCACGGCGGAATAGGTCTCGAAGCGCGTACCGGACAGAGCGCACGCGCCGTGCTGTCCTATGGTCTGAACCGGGACGCCGGCGGCGCGCCGGGCGGCGACAGCGCCAGCATTGCACAAGCGGGGGTGCCGCTCATGCTGCCGCAGGATTTGCGCAACATGGATGACGGCTTCTCGGTGCTGTTCTCGCACCGAACCAAGGGCACGATGCGCAGCTACATCCCCTATCCCGACCGAGCTGGCCCACCTGCGGGAGATTTGCGCGCTTGACCCCTCGGCGTGAGCCGCGTCAGCGTGAGGCCGACGATAGGTTCTCGCCGCACATCAAAATCAGGCCCGGCATATCAGCCCCGCGCCGGCTTGCGCAGGATGGACCCGCTATATCTGGTCAAATCGCTGGCGGGATGACGCGGCAGGCATCAACCGCAATTGCCAGACGGACGGTTTCGTTAGGCCTGAACATCTGCCTTGCGGCGGTGACCACCCGCAGGGTCACCTCGGCGCCGGCGACAGCGACGAGATAGTCGCGCGCTTCACCGAGATAGGCGTGCCGTAGTATTCGACCGTCGAGCAAATTGCCCCTCTCGGGGCTGCGCGGGGCGCCTTGCGGGTCGATCAGTATCTCCTGCGGGCGAATCGATACCACCACCGGCGAGCCCGGCGCCGGCATCCCGCCATTCGGGTTCACGGCGAGCGTGAGGTTGCCGCACCGGACCGACCGCCGATCGACGACCACCGCCGAGAGGCAATTGGTCCGCCCGATAAAGGTCGCGACGAACTCCGTCCGCGGGTGCTCGTAAATCTCTTCGGGGGTGCCCACCTGTTCAATGCGTCCATGATTCATGACCGCGATCCGGTCGGAGGTGACCATCGCTTCGGCTTGGTCATGGGTGACGTAGACGCTGGTGATCCGCATTTCGTCGTGGAGCCGGCGGATCTCGAACCGCATTTCCTCGCGCAGGTTCGCGTCGAGGTTGGACAGCGGTTCGTCGAGAAGCAGAATCGAGGGCTCGACCACCAGCGCGCGAGCGAGCGCAACGCGCTGTTGCTGGCCGCCCGAAAGCTCGCCCGGATAGCGGGTGGCTAGGTTGCCAAGCCGGACGAGATCGAGCATGCGGCCGACCCGCTTGGCGATCTCGGCCTGCGGGCGCTTACGCAGCCGCAGGCCAAACCCGACATTGTCGAACACCGTCTTGTGCGGCCAGACCGCGTAGCTCTGGAAAATCATCGACATGCCACGGCGTTCCGGTGGCACAACGTTCCCGGGGGCCGAGAGCACCTTGTCGTCGACGACGATGCGACCACCATCGGGCGCGAGAAACCCCGCCAGTAAGCGAAGCGTCGTCGTCTTTCCGCAGCCGGAGGGACCGAGCAGCGAGATCAATTCGCCATCCTCGATCGTCAGATCGAGGCTGTTGACCGCGCCGACATCGCCGAACCGGCGATTCAGCCCCTCGATGGCGACCCTGGCCACTGGCTTATTCGGCCCGGGCCAGGAGCCGGCGCCCGACCAAGCGGTAGCCGACCAGCGCTAGCGCCAAAGTCAAGGTCAGCATGACAACGCCGAGGGCCGCAAGCCGCTCGAAATCACCCTCCTCGGACAAGTCGATCAACACGGTCGTCATCACCTTTGTATTTGCAGAAAACAGGAAAATCGCTGTCGACAGTTCGCGCAGCGCGGCGATGAGGACCAGCAGCCAGCCACCGAAAATACCGCGTTTGATGAGCGGCACCGTCACTTCCACAAGCGTGCGAAAGGGTCCGGCGCCGCCGATGCGAGCCGCGTCCTCCAACTCGGGATGCACGCTCTTCAGCGAGGCGTCGCTGGTGACATAGGCGATCGGGAGAAACCGCGACGTAAATGCGAAAATCATGATCCATGCCGTGCCGTAAAGCTCGAACGGCGGGCGGGCATAGGCCGCAAGAAAGCCGATCGCCAGCACGATGCCCGGGATCACATAGGGCATCATCGCCATGTAGCCGAGAACCCAGCCGCCGCGGAACAGGCGTCGGTTGACGATATAGGCAATGAGAAAGGCGAGCAGGATCGCGGCACAGGCCGCGACGGAGGAAAAGATGAAGCTGTTAGCGATGGCTCGCGGCGTCGTTGGATGCTCGACCAGAACGAACCGGAAATTGTCAAAGGTCAGATTCTGCCAGGCCCAGCCGCGCGCCCAGGCCTTGGCCAGCGCCGCCGACAGCAGGATGAAGCCGGGCAGAAACAGGGACAGCGTGGCGACGAACAGGCACCAAGCCAGCGGCAGAAAGCGCCAGGGGCCGAGCCGGATCACCCGCTGCGCACCACCCTTACCGGTGAACGTTGCGAAGCCCTTGCGCCGGAGCAGCCGCCGCTGAACGAACAGCAGCGCGCCGGTGATCACAAGCAGCGGCAGAGAATACGCCGCAGCCACCTCAACCTGCGAGGGATACTCGAAAAATTGGAAGAGCTGCGTCGTGATGACCTGGAAGCGCGCCGGGATCGCGAGCAGCAGCGGAGCGCCGAGATCGGCCATCGATTCGAGGAAGGCCATGATGAACCCCGCGAGCAGCGCGGGCAGCACGAGCGGCAGAGTGATCATGCGCATGATCCGCCATGTGCCCGCGCCGAGAATGGCGGCCGCCTCCTCCATTTCGGAGGACATCAGCTCGAGCGCCGTCGTCGCGAACAAAAAGGCGTAGGGATAGGTGTAGAGCGAGATCACAAAGATGAGACCGCCGAGCGAATAGATGTTGAACAGCCCGGTGCCGGCGCCGGTCAGCATCATCCACCATCGGTTGAGCCAACCGGCATTCGGCCCCGCAAGCAATGTCCAGGCAATGGCGCCAAGGAACCCCGGGGTGATGAAGGCTCCGAGGACCGAGGCGCGCACGAGGCCCTTTGCCGGCATGTCGGTGCGCACAACCGCCCACGCCATCGGAACGGCGATCACCAGATCAACCAACGCGACGGAACCAGCCAACTCGACCGAGTTTCGGATCGCGGTCAGGTAGCGCAGCGTCGAGAAGGCAACCACGAAATTATGAAGGGTCAACCCCACCCCCGATGGCGACTGCAGTGCTCTGAGCACCAGCCAGACCATCGGATAGACGACCAGGATGAACAGGATGACGAGAACGGGGAGCCAGGCAACCCAGCCAATCCCGCGCCAGCGGCGCGGGATTGCGGCTTTCGCTCCGGCTTCGGCGTCGACAGCAGCGGTGACCATCGCGTTGCCGTCACACCCCAAAGGTGGCGCGGAATTTCTCGATGATCTTCGGTATGTCGGTCTTCAGCTGCTGCGCTGGAGGGCGGATAAGTTTCACTTCTGAAAGCGGACGCAACCCCTTCGGCGGCGCGACATCTGCGCGCAGTGGCGAATATCCGTTGCGCGCCAGGATCTGTGAATATTCCTGCGTCATGAAAAAATCCATGAACAGTTCGGCCGCATGAGGATGCGGCGCCTTGGTCAGGATTGCCGACGGCGCGGTCATGAATACGGAGCCATCCTCGGGATAGAGGAGATCGATGGGATTGCCCCGGTTCTTGCTCTTAAGCGTCGTCGAATCGGGACCGGCGGCGACTAGCCGCTCGGCTGAATCGAGTTCGGTTATCGCATCGTTCGCGGAACGGCCGATCAGCGGGTTCTGCTTGTTCAGCTCAACGAAATAATCCCAGCCATAGAGATTTGTCAGCGACAGAACCCAGGTCGCGACATAGCCGGAAAACGCCGGGTGTCCGAACGCAATCTTATTCTTCCACTTGGGGTCGAGCAGATCCTTCCATTTCTTCGGGGCGTCGGCCAGCGGTACTTTTTGCGTATTGCGCACCAACAACATCACCCCGACTGTAGCAATCTGGTAGTAATTGTCGGGATCGATATGCTGAAAGCGCGGTATAACCTTATCGGCATCGACCGGCAAATAAGGCCGGATCACTTTGTTTTCCTTGAAGTTAAGGTAATGGCCCTCATCCGTTGAGGAAAACACATCGTCGGCATGAACGCCGGCCTGAGCTTCCTGCAACACGCGCTGATAAATGACGCCGGCCGTTGCCCGCACGACCTGGACCGTGATGCCGGGATACTTTGCCTCGAAGGCCTTGCCGACCTGCTCGGCGCTCCCGACGTCGAACATCGATACGTACCAGACGACCTTCCCTTCCTTTTTTGCAGCGGCGATCTTTGCGGCATCTTCGGCCGCGCTGGCGGCTACCGGCCGCGCCGCGACCAGGGGCGCGAGCAGCATCCCGCCGAGAAATCCCCTTCTGCGTAGTCCCCCCAAACGTTCCATCCCCGCCATCACGCTCTCCGTGCCCGTGCAAGCGCCTGCGGGTCGATGGTAACTCCAAAACCCGGCAGGTCGCTGATCCTGATAACCCCACGCTCGAGCCCAATCGGCTCGCTCACTACATCGGCGGCCATCTTCAATGGCCCAACCGACTCGCAGCCGTCGATCACGGCACCGCATACTGCAGCGACGGTCGCCTCGGCTATCGTCGACAGCGTCAGCCCGAAACCGTGGCCGATCACCACCTTGATCTGCGCCGCCGCAGCGATCTGCACCATCTCGATCGTGCGCAGCAATCCGCCCTGTTTCATCACCTTGACCTTGACGATATCGGCGGCCTCGCGGCGGATGATATCGATCAGCGATGCCGGCCCGACGACGCTCTCATCAGCCATCAGAGGGATCCGGATACCCCTCCGGATCTCCGCGAGGTCGGCAATGCGGTGCCGCTCCAAAGGCTGTTCGACCAGCGCCAGGTCATAGGGTTCGAGCTGTCGGATAAAGCCGACCGCATCCTCCATCGGCAGGCTCTCGTTGAAATCGACGCGCAGCGCCATGCGGCCCCCGACTGCCGCGCGCACCGCGGCAACGCGCCGGACGCCCTCCGGATCGGCGCCGTCCAGCTTGATCTTTGCCGAGAGGAAACCCCGTTCGACCCAGCCCAGCGCCTCCATGGCGGCCTGCTGCGGCGGCACGGTCCCGATCCAGGCGTTGAGCAGCACCTCGGACTTCAGGCGCCCGCCGAGAAGCGAATGGACCGGGATTCCGAGCGACCGCGCCTTGGCATCGCAGAGCCCCATCTCCACCGCTGCCTTAGCCTCGTGGCAACCGGAGACGACGCCGTCCATCGCGGCAAGCGCGGCGTTGAGGTTCATTGCATCGGCGCCAATGAGGGCCGGCGCCATCGCCGCAATTGTCGAATGGACATCGTCAGCGGACATCAGGGTGTAGCCGGGGCTGGGATCGACATTGCCCCAGCCTTCGATGCCAGCATCGGTCGCGATCCGAGCCAGCACGCTGCGCTGTGCCCGGGTGACGCCATGCACCCCGCTAACCGGCTCGCGCGTCGGTACCTCGACGATGATGGGTTCCACACCGGTGATACGCATGGCGTTTCCATCCCCAACTTGTGGCGGCGTTTTTTGTTACCGCCGCCGATGTGGACCCTCAGTCAGGTCCGCATCGCGCGCCAGCATGCGGGCTCGAACGGTAGGCATCGAGGAGCGAGGCCGTCAAGCGCGGCCCCGCCACGCAATTACTCGGCTGCCGAGGCCTGCGTCACCTCGCGCGTCAGCGGCGCTGCCGGCCGTTGGATCGCGTAGAGCCGGGCGCAGTTGTCCCACAAGATCTTCCGCCGAGCTTCGTCGTTGAGCGGCAGGCTGAAGAATTGCTGGAGCGCCTCCGGGAATGCGCCATCGGAATGCGGGTAATCGCTCGATACGACGAAATACTCGGGGCCCATCTTGTTGACGACATCAACAGCTGGTTCCTCATCGACATCGAGCGCGATATAGCACTGCCGCTTGAAATACTCGCTCGGCAGCATCGACAGCGGATTCTCGCAGCCAGGTCCGAACTTCTCCCACTGGTCGTCGAGGCGCCACAGCCACCAGTATAGCCAGCCCGCCGTCCCTTCGAGGAAGGCGACGCGCAATTTCGGATGGCGCTCGAGAATTCCACCGGTCGTCATGCTGGCGAGGGCACCCATCAATTCGACGGGGTTGCGGATCGCATGCGCGATCGGGTGGAAATTGGCATGCCCGACGTAGCGGCGCCCGGCATCGTCCTTCAGCGCGGTATTACCGGTAGGGTGGAAGCCAACCGGCACGTTGAGCTCTTCGAGCGCGTGCCACAAGGGCTCGCAGGCTTCGTCATGCAGATGCTGGCCGTGGATCGGGTTGGGCGTACCGATGACCGCGACGGCGCCTAGTTCGGTGACGCAGCGGCGCGCCTCCGCGACGGCCATGGGAACGTCATGCATTGCCAATTGCGCGGCGAATTTGAGGCGCTGCGGGTCGGCCTTGCAGTAATCGGCGGCCCAATTGTTGTAGGCGCGCGCCAGCGCCGCCGCGTAATCGGGCGCGAGATCGTCATGGCACAGGATCTGCCGCCCGCGCGTCCCATACATGACGGCGACATCGAGTCCCTCGATATCCATCGCCGTCAGGGTCGATGACGGATCGTAGCCGCGCGCCTTGGCGATCTGGAAATGCGGGTGCCGGGCGCGGCTGCGACGCTGCAGTTCGCGGCTGGAGACGGTCGCTCCTACCTGCGTCGCGTGGGCCGGGATCGCGAGCCCCTGCACCTCCATCCCCATGATCGCGTCGGCATTGCCCTTGTCTTCCGCGCTCTCCGCCAGCTTCTCCTGCTGACCGCCGAAGAAACGCGGCGGGTTCGAGGTGCGGAACGGCTCGTCGAGGTAGCGCGTCCACAAATCGTCCGGTTCCATCATATGGAGGT
>Ga0307372_10009432_pt1 | contig 13450 bp, 10 predicted proteins | sample OX1MG_FD_202533 | JGI IMG/M metagenome (GOLD analysis project Ga0307372, IMG submission 202533) | Soil microbial communities from Risofladan, Vaasa, Finland - OX-1 | ecosystem: Environmental > Terrestrial > Soil > Coastal area > Acid sulfate soil | place: Finland: Risofladan, Vaasa | collected...
CATCACATACTGGTTCGCCACGAACAGGGTGGCGCGCACGCCGCCGACGGCTACGCGCGGAGCAAGCGTGGCTCGGTCGGCGTGGTCTTCGCGACGAGTGGCCCCGGCGCGCTCAACCTCGTGACCGGGCTCGCCACGGCGTACATGGACTCCGTTCCGGTGGTCGCCATCACCGGCCAGGTGCCCAGCACCGCCATCGGAACAGACAGCTTCCAGGAGTCGGACGTCATCGGCTCGACAATGTCGGTCGTCAAGCACTCCTACCTGATCACCCGGGTTGAGGACATCGCCCCGACGATCAAGGAGGCGTTCCACGTCGCGCGAACCGGACGGCCCGGGCCGGTCCTCATCGACTTTCCCAAGGACCTCCAGGCAGCCAGGACCCCGTTCAACTATCCGGAGGGCCCGGTGCGCCGGCGTTCCTACCCAGCGCCGCCGCTCCCCGATGCGGCGAAGATCCGGCGGATCGCGCACCTGATCGAGGGCGCCAAGCGCCCGGTGATCCTCGTGGGCCGTGGCGTGCTCATCGCGGGCGCCGAGCAGGAACTCCTCGAGCTTGCCCATGAGGCGCACATCCCGGTCGGCTGGACGCTGCTCGGCACGGGCGCCTTCCCGGTCACCGACCCGATGGCACTGCAGATGGTCGGCTTCATGGGCGCCGGCTTCACCAACAAGGCGGTGTGCGAAGCGGACGTGCTGATCATGATCGGGATGCGCTGCGATGACCGGGTCACCACGCGCCTCGACTCGTTCGCACCCCGCGTGGAACACCTCGTCCACATCGACATCGACCCTGCGGAGATCGGCAAGAACGTCGTCCCGCACGTGAGCGTGGTCGCCGACGCGAAGGTCGCGCTCCGCGAGCTCAACCTGCTGGTGGAGCCGAAACGAGAGCATCAGTGGCTCACCCAGATCGACCAGTGGAAAGAAGAGCACCCGGTGCGATACACGAACCACAACGGACTCCTCCAGCCGCAAGAGGTGCTCGAGGCGATGTACGCGCGCTGCGAGGACGAGGCCATCGTCCTCGCGGACGTCGGTCAGAACCAGATCTGGGCCGCTCTCTGGTTCAGCTATCGCAAGCCCGGTCTCTTCCTCAACTCCGGCGGCACCGGGACCATGGGATACGCGTTCCCGGCATCGATGGGCGCGAAGCTCGCCAACCCTGACAAGACGGTGTTCTGCGTCACCGGCGAAGGCGGCTTCGTGATGAACATGCAGGAGATGGCGACGATGGTCGAGAACAACATCGACGTCAACGTCGTGATCCTCAACAACTCGTCACTCGGCATGGTGCGCCAGTTCCAGGACGACTTCTACGACGGCGTCCGCTCGGCCGTGGACCTGACCTTCACGCCCGATTTCGTCAAGCTCGGCGACGCCTTCGGCATGAAGGCCATGTCGACCGACCGTCTCGAGGACGTGCCGCGCCTCCTTGACGAGGCGATCGCGCACAAGGGACCGGTGCTGCTCAACTTCAACATCGATCCGAACGCCAACGTGTATCCCATCGTGCCGCTCGGCATGGGCATGCTCGACTTCGTCGAGGCGAGTTGATGAGTCAGAGCCGCCTGCTCTCGGTCCTCGTCGACAACAAACCGGGCGTGCTCCAGCGCGTCGCATCGATGATCCGGCGACGCGGTTTCAACATCGATTCCCTGTCGGTTGGCCCGACCGACGACGGCTCGGTCTCGCGCATGACGATCACCGTGCACGTCGGCCGCCAGCAGGCTGAGCAGGCGACGAAACAGCTCGCGAAGCTCATCGATGTGATCACCATCGACGACATCACCGGCCTGCGCAACGTCGCGCACGAGCTCGTGCTCGTCCGGATGCATGCGCCGCCGGGCGAGCGTACCGAGATCCTCAACCTGGTCGACATCTTCCGGGGCAGGATCGTCGACGTCGCTGCCAGCTCGGTGATCATCGAGGTGACCGGCAGCGCCGAGAAGATCGACAATTTCATCGAGTTGATGCGTCCGTACGGCATCAAGGAGCTGGCGCGCAGCGGTGTTGTCGCGCTCGTTCGCGGAGACCAGGCTCGGATCCGGCTCATGGACTTCGCCCTCGACGGCGATGACCAGCCGGGGGCATCGAGCGTGCCCGGCGTGGCAGGCGACACCACCGGCAACGTGTGAAGCACCGCAGAGGAGGCGACCTTTCATGACCGCTCGGATGTACTACGACGTGGACGCGGATCCGGCCGCGCTGGCCGGCCGTCGCATCGCCGTGCTCGGCTACGGTTCGCAGGGCCACGCGCACGCGCTCAACCTGCGTGACTCCGGACACGACGTCCGTATCGGGCTGCCTGCGACGAGTCGCAGCCGCGCCGCAGCCGAGGCCGAGGGCCTGCGCGTCCTGACACCGGAGGAGGCATGCGCCGAGGCCGAGGTGATCATGGTGCTCACGCCGGACACCGGCCAGCGCGCGCTGTACGACAGCGCCATCCTGCCGAGCCTCGAGCCCGGAAACATGCTCATGTTCGCGCACGGATTCAACATTCGCTACTCGCTCATCGATCCACCCGAGGGAGTCGACGTGAGCATGGTTGCACCCAAGGGTCCGGGACACCTCGTGCGCAGCACGTACGTCGCCGGACAGGGCGTGCCATGTCTGTTCGCGGTGCACCAGGACGCCACTGGAAAGGCTCGCGAGCGCACGCTGGCGTACGCGCGCGGCATCGGTGGCACTCGCGCCGGCGTCCTCGAGACGACGTTCGCAGAGGAGACGGAGACGGACCTGTTCGGCGAGCAGGCGGTTCTCTGTGGCGGCATCACCTCGCTCGTCAAGGCGGGATTCGACACGCTCACCGAGGCCGGATACCAACCCGAACTTGCGTATTTCGAGGTCATGCACGAGCTGAAGTTGATCGTCGACCTCATGTACCAGGGCGGGCTGTCCTGGATGCGCTACTCGGTGAGCGAGACCGCCGAGTACGGCGACTACGTGAGCGGTCCGAAGGTCGTGGATGAGCGCACGCGCGCCACCATGCGCAAGCTGCTCAGCGATATCCAGGACGGCACGTTCGCGAAGCGCTGGATCGAGGAGAACGACGCCGGACGCCCGAACTTCGTTGAGTATCGCGACGAGGAGATGCACCTGCCCATCGAGCGGGTCGGTGCCGAATTGCGCTCGAAGATGGGATGGCTCGACACGAAGACGGCGCCCGGCATGGATGAGGTGTTGAACGGCGCCGTCAACGCGGAGGCAACGGCGTGACCGACAACCTCGTCATTCTGGACACCACGCTCCGTGACGGCGAGCAGTCCCCCGGGGTCGCGCTCAACGCGGAGGACAAGCTGCAGATCGCTCATCAGCTGGCGCGGCTTCGCGTGGACGTCATCGAGGCAGGCTTCCCCCACAGCTCCCCCGGCGACTTCGCCGCGGTCAAGGCGATCGCCGAGCAGGTTGAAGGGCCCGTGATCGCCGGACTGTCACGCTGCTTCGAGGCCGACGTGCGCGCGTGCGCGGCGGCGCTCCAACCGGCTGTCCGCGCGCGCATCCATACGTTCATCGGCACCTCACCGATCCACCGCGAAGGTCAGCTGCACATGACGCAGCGTCAGGTCTACGACCATGCGGTGGGGATGACCGCACTCGCGAAGTCCTTCCGCGACGACGTCGAGTTCTCCCCCATGGACGCGAGCCGCACGGAGCGTCAGTACCTCGCCGAAATCGTCAACGGGTGCATCGAGGCCGGGGCCAGCACGATCAACCTCCCGGACACCGTGGGATACGCGACACCGGACGAATGGCGTGAGCTGATCGGCTGGATGTACGAACAGGTGCCCGCGCTCCGCGACGTCGTGCTCTCGGTCCACTGTCACAACGACCTCGGCCTCGCCACGGCCAACTCGCTCGTCAGCGTGCTCGGCGGAGCGCGTCAGATCGAGACCTGCGTCAACGGCATCGGCGAGCGGGCCGGCAACGCGGCGCTCGAGGAAGTCGCGATGGCGACGCGCCTGCACCCGGAGGTGTATGGCGTCACGACGCAACTCGACCACACGCAGCTCTATCGCACATCACGACTCGTCTCCCAGCTCACGGGGATGCTGGTGCAACCCAACAAGTCCGTCGTCGGGGCCAACGCATTCGCGCACCACTCGGGCATCCACCAGGACGGCATGCTCAAGGACCGCCGCACGTTCGAGATCATGGAACCCGGTCAGGTTGGCGCGGGTTCGAGTCTCGTGCTCGGCAAGTTGAGCGGCCGCCACGCGCTGCGCGACCGCCTGGAACAGCTCGGCTACCGTCTCGACGGTGAGGAGTTGCAGCGCGCATTCGTGCGCTTCAAGAGCCTCGCCGATCGCAAGCGTGACGTGACGGACCGAGACCTCGAGGCGATCGTCGCCGACGAGCGCCAGGGCGGTGAGGAGACGTTCCGCCTCGAGCACCTCCAGGTGAGTTGCGGGACGAACATGCGGGCCACCGCGACCGTGCGCATGCTCCTCAGCGACGGTGTCAGCCGTGAGGCGGTGTCGACGGGTGACGGCCCGGTCGATGCGGCCTATCGAGCGATCGACTCGCTTGTCCAGGTGGAGGCCGAGCTCGAGGAGTTCGCCATCCAGGCGATCACCGAAGGCATGGACGCCGTCGGCGAGGTCAGCGTGCGTCTGCGTCAGGACGGTGTGCTCAGTGCCGGCCACGGCGCCGACACCGACATCCTCGTGGCGGCAGCCAAAGCCTACGTGCACGCGCTGAACCGGCTCACCGCGCGCGTCGCCGCCGGGCCGCGCATCACCCCCGAACAGCTCGGCAGTGTGGCGGTCGCGGTGGCGGAGTGACCCCACGCACCCTGTTCGGCAAGATCTGGGACGCGCACGTCGTCACCGAGTCCGACGGTGAGCCCTCGCTCCTCTACGTCGACCTCCACCTCGTCCACGAGGTCACGTCGCCACAGGCGTTCGAGGGCCTGCGCATCGAGGGCCGCCATGTTCGCCGTCCCGGACTTGTTGTTGCCACGATGGACCACAACGTGCCAACCACCGATGCCGATGCAGGCGGCGCCGACGAGATGAGCGTGACGCAGATGGAGGCGTTGCGCCGCAACTGCGACGAGTCCGGGATCGCCTGTTTCGGTGCCGGGCACCGCTGGCAGGGCATCGTCCATGTCATCGGCCCGGAGCTCGGCTTGACACTCCCCGGCAGCGTCATCGTGTGCGGCGACTCGCACACCGCGACCCACGGCGCCTTCGGTGCCTTCGCACTCGGCATCGGCACGTCGGAGGTCGAGCATGTGCTCGCGACCCAGTGCCTGCGGCAGGCCCGCCCGCTGACCATGGAGGTGCGCGTCGAAGGCGCACTGCCACCCGGCGTCACCGCCAAGGACACGGCGCTCGGCATCCTGAGTGCAATCGGCACCGCGGGCGCTGTGGGACATGTCGTCGAGTACACCGGTCCGGTGGTTCGCGGCTTCTCGATGGAACAGCGCATGACGCTCTGCAACCTCACGATCGAAGGCGGCGGGCGCGCCGGAATGATTGCTCCAGACGACGTCACGATCGCGTACATCGCCGACCGACCCTATGCGCCGCGCGGCGAGCAGTGGGACGCGGCGGTCGCGGCGTGGAGCGACCTGCGCAGCGATCCGGGAGCGCACTACGACCGTTCGGTGACCATCGACGCAGCGACACTGGAGCCGACCGTCACGTGGGGCACGACGCCCGCACAGTCGGTTCCGGTCAGCGGGCAGGTACCCGACCCCGAGTCCTTCGCGGACGCCGCCGAGCGCGAGTCGGCAGTGCGCGCGCTTGCGTACATGGGCCTCGAGCCGGGCACACCCATCGCCGACATAGCGGTCGACACCGTATTCCTCGGCTCCTGCACCAACGGCCGCATCGAGGACCTGCGCGCGGCTGCCGCGGTGCTCGACGGACGGCGCGTCCACGAAGGCCTGCGCATGCTTGTTGTGCCGGGTTCGGCGCAGGTCAAGGCGCAGGCTGAGACTGAGGGACTCGACGCGATCTTCCGCAACGCCGGAGCGGAGTGGCGCAACCCCGGGTGTTCCATGTGCCTCGGCATGAACCCCGACATCCTCCAGCCCGGCGAGCGCTGCGCGAGCACGAGCAATCGCAATTTCGAGGGCCGGCAAGGACGCGGCGGGCGCACGCACCTCGTCTCTCCGGTGATGGCGGCCGCAGCCGCCGTTGAAGGCCACTTTGTCGATGTCCGTGAACTCGACGCTGGAGCACGTGCATGAAGCCCTTTCAGCGCGAGGAGGGCGTTCTCGTTCCGCTCGATCGGTCCGACGTTGACACCGACCAGATCATCCCCAAGCAGTTCCTCAAGCGCATCGAGCGCGACGGGTACGGGGAGTTCCTGTTCAACGACTGGCGGCGCGATCCATCGGGCGCGCTGCGTCCAGACTTCGTGCTCAACCAAGAGGAGTACCGGGCGGGAACCGTGCTCGTCACCGGTCGCAATTTCGGGTGCGGCTCGTCGCGAGAGCATGCGGTGTGGGCGCTCGCGGACCATGGCGTACGCGCCGTGATTTCGGAGTCGTTCGGCGACATCTTCAGCACCAACGCACTCGGCAGTGGACTCGTCCCGGTGCCGCTGCCGGAGCACGAGGTTCGCGCGCTGATCGACCTCGCCACCGAACAGCCGGGCATCACTGTCACCGTCGACCTCGTCACTGAGACGGTGACGTGCGGGGACCTGCGATTTGCTTTCCACCTCGACCCGTTCGTCCGCAAGCGACTCCTCGAGGGGCTCGACGACATCTCCCTGGCGCTCGAGCACGAGGCGGCGATCACCGCATTCGAAGAGCGCCGCCCGGCGTGGATGCCGGACCTCAGCCGCACCGGGACATCCGCGTGACGGCAAACGTCGTCGTGCTTCCCGGTGACGGGATCGGTCCCGAGGTGATCAACGCCGCGCTCCGCGTGCTCGCCGGCGTGTGCACCGCGGCGGATGCTGAGGTCACCATCGACGTCCACGTGATCGGCGGACGCGCGATCGACGAGGACGGCACGCCGCTTCCCGATGAGACACTCGACGCCTGCCGTGACGCGGACGCGGTCCTGCTCGGCGCGGTTGGCGGCCCGGCGTGGGACCACCTGCGCGGCGAGCACCGCTGCGAGGCTGGACTGCTCAAGCTGCGCCGCGAACTTGACGTGTTCGCGAATGTCCGGCCGGTGCGCGTGCATCCGCATCTGGCCGACCGGACCACGCTGCGACGTGACGTTGTCAGCGGGACGGACCTGATTGTTGTTCGCGAGCTCACCGGGGGCGCCTACTTCGGCCAGCCTCGGGGCCGGACCGGGAGCGGCGCGTCCGAGATCGCACGCGACAGCATCGTGTACAGCGCCGCGGAGATCGAGCGAGTCGCGCGTGTCGCCTTCTCGCTCGCCGCCGGTCGGCGCGGCGAGCTCATCTCGATCGACAAGGCCAACGTGCTCATCACGAGTCAACTCTGGCGTGAGGTCGTCAGCGCGCTCGCTCCCGAGTACCCGACCGTCACGCTCACGCACGAGCTCGTCGACTCATTCGCGATGCGTCTCGTCCGAGAGCCCGCGACAATCGACGTGATCGTCGCCGAGAATCTCTTCGGCGACATCCTCAGCGACGAGGCCGCGGTCCTCGCCGGTTCACTCGGATTGCTCCCGTCGGCAAGTCTCGGACCCACCGACCAAGGCCTGTACGAGCCGATCCATGGCAGCGCCCCGGCACTCGCCGGTAAGGGCGTCGCCAACCCGTACGGCGCGATTCTCTCGGTGGCCATGATGCTTCGCCACTCGTTGCACCGCGAGGACCTGGCGATCGCGATCGAGACCGCGGTTGACGTCTGCATCAGCGAGGATGTGCTCACTGCAGACCTCGGGGGCAGCGCGAGCACGGACGCCGTTGCTGATGCTGTGTCGCGCGAAGCGATGCGCGCTCTCGGCGTGTCGCTCGGTGCGGCGTCATGAGGATCGAGATCTACGACACGACGCTGCGCGACGGCGCGCAGGGTGTCGGCATCAATTTCTCCGTGTCCGACAAGTTGCGGATCGCCGAGCATCTCGACACGCTCGGCGTGACGGTGGTCGAAGGCGGCTGGCCCGGCGCGAACCCCACTGATACGGAGTTCTTTGCCGCGATGCGCACACGCCCACTGCGCAACGCAACGCTGGCCGCGTTTGGTGCCACGCGGCGCGCCGGCGTGCGCCCGCAGGACGATCCGCAATTGCGCACGCTGCTCGACTCGATGGCGCCGATGGTCACGCTGGTCGGCAAGACCTGGGACCTGCAGGTCGTCGACGTGCTCCGCACGACAACGGATGAGAACCTCGCCATGATCGCGGACTCCGTTCGCTGGCTGATCGACGAGGGCCGGCGTGTCGTGTTCGATGCGGAGCACTTCTTCGACGGGCAGATCAGCAACCCGGACTACGCCCTGCGCTGCCTCGATGCCGCAGTGAGCGCCGGGGCCGAGCGCGTGACATTGTGTGACACGCGGGGCGGGACCCTGCCTGACCAGGTGGAGACCGTCGTGCGCGACATCACCGCGCGCTTCGGCAGCCTCACCGGCATTCACTGCCACGACGACTCCGGGTGCGCCGTCGCGAACACGCTCGCGGCGGTTCGCGCCGGTGCGGTGCAGGTGCAGGGCTGCATCAACGGCTACGGTGAACGCACCGGCAACGCCAACCTCTGCACGCTCATTCCCAACCTGCAGATCAAGATGGGCATACGCGTCATCGACGAGGAGCAGCTGTCGCGGCTCACCGAGGTCGCGCGCGACGTGGCCGAGATCGCGAACATCTCACCGCCGCTCTCGGCGCCGTACATCGGGCAGGCGGCCTTCACGCACAAAGGCGGCCAGCATATCGACGCGATGAGCAAGGCGTCATACGCGTATCAGCACATCGATCCTGCGCGCGTCGGCAATCGCCGTCATTCCGTCATCACCCAGCAGTCAGGACGCGGGACCGTGATGGAGAAGGCGGCCGGGTTCGGCGTCGATCTCACGCAGGACCAGGCACTCGCTCGGCGCGTCGCGGACGAGGTGAAGCGTCTCGAGCACAGCGGCCATTCCTTCGAGGGCGCTGAGGCGTCCTTCGAACTGCTCGTGCACCGCGCGCGCGGCAATGTTCCGCCGTTCACGCTCATCGACTACATCGCACTCGTCGAGCAGCGCGAGGGCCGCTCACTCGTGTGCGAGGCGACCATCAAGATCCAGGTCGGTGACGCCGTGGTTCACACGGCAGCCGAGGGAAACGGCCCGGTCAACGCGCTTGACGCCGCCCTGCGCAAGGCTCTGTCGCCCGCGCATCCGGAGATCGGCGCGACGCAGCTTTTCGACTACAAGGTGCGCGTGCTCGACGGACGCGACGGCACCGCCGCGGGCGTGCGCGTGCTTGTCGAGAGCGGCGACCACCATCGGCGCTGGAGCACAGTCGGCTGCAGCACGAACATCATCGAGGCCTCATGGAGCGCGCTTGCTGATGCGTTCGAGTACGCGATCATCGCCGCGCGCGAGCGATCAAGCCTTTCGGGCGAGCACCTGGAGGTAGTCCGACTCGAGCGTGAGGCGGCTGCCACCGGCTGACTGGTTCAGCTCGCCGAACAGCCGCTTGCCCTCGTCGCGGAGCTCCGCGAACGCCTCGGGACTGAGCATCATCTTGAGTGCCGACACCGGTGGGTTGGTCCGTTCCCAGAATTCCCAGCCCGCCTCGGGCGAGTCGAACTCGAAGGTGAGAGCCTGTGGGTACACCTCGATCTTCGCCGTCAGTCCCTTGAACCGCTTGTGCAGCACGTCGGTCTCGCCCCAGTCGAACGGCGACGGCATGCCCGGCTGCGGCGCCGGACCGCGTGTGGCCATGAGCGCGGTGAATCGCGGCAGGAATCCCTTCGGTCCGTAATTCGCCATGGCCACGAGCCCACCAGGTTTGGTGACCCGGAACAGCTCGGCGGCCACGCGCTCCGGATCTGGTGCGAACATCGCGCCGAAGACCGATGCGACGACGTCGAAGCGTTCGTCGGGAAAGGGCAACGCCTCGGCGTCGGCCTCGAGCCACTCGATCGACACGCCGTGCTCGCGGCTCCGCGCCTTGCCGAGCTCGACCATCGCAGGCGTGAGGTCCGCTGCGACGACCGTCGCACCGAGCCGGGCGGCCGCGATCGCGAAGTTGCCGTTTCCGGCGGCGACGTCGAGGACCTCGCTGCCGGGCTGCAGACGGCATCGCTGGGCCAGCTCGATGGCGTGCGGCTCCAGGTGGACGGCGAGCGCGCCGTAATCGCCGAGCGACCACATCGCTCGGATCGCATCCTTCATCTGGGAGTCGTCATGTGCCATACAGCTGGAACACTGACAGGTTCTCAACCCGGACAGGCCGTTTGCACACCGGGTGCCGGCTGAGAGCAGGTATCAGAGTGCCGGTTGTCGAACAGATCCCGTCCAGATCATCACGGAATCGCGACGTGGCGTTCCTACGATTCCGGTATGCGCCTCGTCTCTCCCTTCTGGGGTCCCGCGATGCTCTGGACCCTTCTCGCGGCTGTTGTGGCGGTCACGATCGTCGCGCGCATGCGAGCCGGACGCCGCCGCGCGTACCGCCGCGCATCGTACGAGCAGTGGCTCCAACATCGTCGGTCGCACGGCTCCGGCCCCGGGTTGCACGCGCTCGACGTGCGCTATACGCGTCGCGAGATCGGGCGCGCTGACTACGTGCAACGGAGAGCGGACCTGCTGTCAGCACAACCGCAGCCACCACTCCCCGACCGCACCGCGCTGACCCGCGTGGCAAGCGGCTAGAGCGCTTCCACCGGCCGGCCGCTGAAACTGCGTACCGCCCACGCGACCGCGCCGATGAGACCGGCGTCGGTACCGAGCGCTGCGGTCACGATCCTGCATCTGCTCGCCGGTATGGCAAACGCGATCTCCGCCACCGCGTGACGCGCTGGAGCAAGCAGGAGGTCCCCTGCGTTGATGAGCCCGCCGCCGATGACGATCGCGTCCGGCGCGAGAACGTTGATGAAACCGCCGATCGCGCGACCGAGCGCATGGCCTGCGTCGTTGAACAGGCGGAGTGACAATTCGTCGCCTCCATTCGCCGCGACGGTGATCGCCCGGGCGTCGATCGATGCGACGTCCATGCCGCGAAGCGACGAGACGGCTCCGGCCGCCAGCGCGGCGTGCGCCCGCGCTGCGATGGCAGTGCCCGACGAGATGCCTTCGAGACAGCCGGGATGACCCTGCCCGCATGCCGGGCCGTCGTCGGTGATCGGCGTGTGTCCAACCTCGCCCGCGGAACCCGTAGCGCCGTCATACAGGTCACCCCCGATGAAGAGCGCGCCACCGATGCCTGTGCTCACGGTGATGAAGAGCAGATGACGGGCGCCTCTTCCCGCGCCGGCCTTGAGCTCCGCGTAGCCGGCGGCGGCGGCGTCATGACAGATGACCACCGGACAGCCGACCCGCTCGGAGAGCATCGTCGCCGCGGGTACCTCGTTCCAGCCGGTCATGTTTGGGGTGTCGTGCACGACACCGGCGTGGGGATCGATGGGGCCCGGGATGCCGATGGCGAGGCCGTGAATTGCCGTACCGCCCGCGGCCTCTCGCGCGCACGCCGCGACCGCGTCGAGGACTGCCGCGGGGCCTTCGCGCGACGGCGTGTCGCGATGCACCGGCTCGCCGTGCGTGACGACGCCCGTGGCCACAGCCGCGCGAATGCTGGTGCCGCCGAGGTCGACGCCGACCAGCGTGTCCTTCATACGACGGCGACCGAGTCGTCCCAGTGGCTCGGGGTCGCGATGCGCGCCGCGTCATCGGGTCCCCACGTGCCGGCGGGGTAGAACGTGATCGGTGGCGGGGCTTCGATCACCGGTTCGACGGCCTGCCATCCGTGCTCGACCTCGTCCTCACGGATGAACAACGTGTGGTCGCCCTCCAGCGCATCATGCAGCAGGCGTTCGTACGCCTCGGGTGGTGACGTCTTGAACGAGTCGCCGTAGTTGAAGTTCATATCGACGGATTGCGCGGTCACCTCAGGGCCCGGTCGTTTCGCAACGAAGGAGAGCGCGATACCCTCATCGGGTTGAATGCGCACGACCAGACGGTTGCGGTGCAACGTGTGCACACCCGCGGTCTTGAACAGGTGGAGGGGCACGTCGTGGAAGGTGATGACGACGCGTGTGTCGCGCGCCGGCAGTCGCTTGCCCGTGCGCAGCAGGAAGGGAACGCCCGACCAGCGCCATGACTCGAGGTGCAGCCGGAGCGCCGCGAACGTCTCGGTGGTGGACGCCGGAGCAACCCCCGGCTCATCGCGATACGCGGCCACGGATTCCCCGCCGATCTTGCCGGCCGTGTACTGTCCCCGGACGACGTCATGGGGGTGGATCGGCTGGATCGACTGCAGCACCTTGACTTTTTCGTTGCGAATCGCTTCCGCGTCGAAGGAGAGTGGGGGGTCCATCGCGACGAGTGCGAGCACCTGGAACATGTGGTTCTGCACGATGTCGCGGACGGCGCCGATCTCTTCGTACAGCTTCCCGCGCTGCTCGACACCGAGTGACTCCGCTACGGTGATCTCGACCCTCGCAATCGCATCACGACTCCAGATCCGTTCGAACAGCGAGTTGCCGAACCGAAAGATGAGGAGGTTTTGCACCGTCTCCTTGCCCATGTAGTGGTCAATACGGAAGATGCGCTGTTCGGGAACAACATCATGGAGCCGCTTGTTCAGCGCCGCGGCCGACTGCAGGTCGCGGCCGAAGGGCTTCTCGATGATGATCGATGTCCCTGCTGCGAGGCCCGCCGGCTTGATGCCGTCGATGAGCGATGCGAACGCAGAGGGGGGCACGGCCAGGTACGCGATTCGTCTGTCACGTGTCACCGCGTTGCGGATGGCTGTCAGGTTCCCGTCGGCCGAAAGCGGAACGAAATGCAGCCGCGACGCGAAGGCGTTGAATGCCGTCTTCTCCAGTGGCGTCCGCGAGAACTGCTTCACGGACGATTCCGCGAGATCGCGAAAGCGCTGGTCGTTCCAGTCGAATGGCGCAGCGCCGATGATCCTGCAGCCGGCGGGCAGCAGCTGCTGCACCTGTAGGTTGTAGAGCGCGGGAATGAGCTTGCGCTGCGCGAGATCGCCCGTTGCACCAACGATGACGATGTCCTGATCGGGAGGAGCTTTGAGCGGCATACAGCCGGGCTGCAGGCCCGTTACTTGCCGCTGAAATGACGCGCGGTGACGTCGACGAGCTTGATCACGATGGCGACAATCGCACTGCCCAGGCTGATGACGAGCACCGGGAGCAGCGCCCCGGGCGTCGAGTACGTGTAGGTCGCGAGCACCGCGGTGAAGAACATCCCGGCGATGGAGAGACTGAGGAGGAAGACCACGGTTTTGGCCAGCGCATCGAGCTCCGGCTTGCCACGCAGCAGGATGGCCAGGCTCGGAGTCAGCGGTTCCGCCGGCGCGAAGTGCCGGATCGCCATGATGATCAGGCGGAGCAGCAGGATGCCGAC
>Ga0307372_10009433_pt1 | contig 13448 bp, 11 predicted proteins | sample OX1MG_FD_202533 | JGI IMG/M metagenome (GOLD analysis project Ga0307372, IMG submission 202533) | Soil microbial communities from Risofladan, Vaasa, Finland - OX-1 | ecosystem: Environmental > Terrestrial > Soil > Coastal area > Acid sulfate soil | place: Finland: Risofladan, Vaasa | collected...
CACCAGGCGGTCACACTGGTTCTTCGCCTTAAAGTCGCGGATGTCTTTGCGGATCGCTTCCGCCAGTTCCAATTTGGTCGCGGCACGCTTCACGTTCGTACCGTCAAGGCGCTTGACGTAATACTGGTCAAAGACTGCCGGCATCGGTTCGATCGCCTGCAGGAAGTCCTTGATAGGGTCGAGGTGCTCGTGGTGGTCGAGGACGCCCGCCTTCAGCGCCGCTACATAGGCGTTGTCCGGGATCGGGTCCCACGCGCCAAACACCAGGTCGTCGAGGCCCGCGAGTGGCACGAAGTCCTTGATCAGCGGTGTCCGGTTGTCGGTCCGCTTCCCAAGCCGGATGGTCCCCATCTGCGTCACCGACCCTATCGGCCTACCCAGCCCGCGCCGGGTGTTTTCGACCCCCGCGATGAACGTGGTCGCGACTGCGCCAAGGCCCACGAGAAGCACGCCGAGCCTGCCCGTCGCAGGCTTAATTTCCTTGACCGGTGCCGGGGTGAAGTCCTTCGGTTCCAAAACAATTCCTCTTTCGCGTGCGAGGGCGAGCAGCCGCCGGTGATGCTGCGTCGGGATCATCCCGGTGCTCGCCCAGTGTTGGATGGTGCTCTGTCGAGTACCAAGGAGCGCCGCTAAGGCACTCTGTCCCCCGAACCGGGTAATGACCCGTTCGGCGCTGTTCTTCGGTTCCACATCATCACCGTAACGATATTTTCGTTACGCTACAAGCGCCCGAACCCGCCCCCCGGAAAGCCCCCTTACCGAGGGCCACGTCGCTTCCGGCCGCCTTCGACTCCGGCGGTTGCCGTCAGGCGGGCTCCAATCGCAGCAAGATCTGTCCCTCTTCGATCGCTTGGGGCGGGACGACGCAGACCTCGACGACGCGTCCGGCAGCGGGGCTTTCGATCGGGATCTCCATCTTCATCGACTCGATCACCAGCAGCTCCTGACCCGCCGAAACGCTATCGACAGCCACAACCAGGAGCTCCTTGATTGATCCTGCCATGGGCGCGGGCACGTCCATACTGTCTTCCGTTCCTGTCTGCATCCCGGTCCAGTCCGTGGTGCCGCACTTCTAGTGGCCGATTTCGCGGAAAGGGCCCGCTCGCCACGAATCTACGCCGTGCGCGACGGACGCGCATCCGCGCAGGCCGTGCGCTTCATCCCGACCGCTGATCCGTCCGCGCGCCGACCAGGAGCCTCTCCCATTGGCCCCCGGTGGCCGGGGCAGAGCGGGATTTGCGAAAGGGGCGCCACTCTTTCGAGCGTGCGCCCCTTCCATGTGTCAGAGGTGTCTGCCGGGTGCCGTGGACTTCTCCACGAGGCTGCCCCTGCCTTGCGGCCTGGACGGTGCCTCGCTTCGAGCCGGACGCTGCACATGTGCGCGCGGACCGGCCGTCCCTCGACCGGACTGGCGCCGGGACTCACGTCCCGGGAGCTCTGCGGCGCGCGGGCTGTGGTTGCCCACAACCCCTTAGCCATTCCGCAGCGGACGTCCAAGAACGTTCTCTGCGTCTGCTCGCACCGCCGAATGGCGGCACAAGCACAGGCCCTCTCTCCAGCTCGGCGGCCGCGTCAGCAAGTTGCCCGGGGCCGAAGCCCTGGCTGTCTCGCAGTTCGCGGCAGGTGGCGCTTCCGGGCTGATGGCGCATCTCGCTTTCGCGTCGCTTTGCCATCGCCGTTCCCCGCCACCGTGGCTCCCGGCCACCCCGCCTCCAACCACGCGAACTCAATCCGGCGCCGGCCCAGTCCGCTACGCCTTTATGACGAGTCATACCAGCATTCACAAAGGCTTGATGAGCCGTCGTGATTATCGTCGTTCCGCGGATTCTGCGGCTGGCTTCCGGGGCGCCAGCGCCCTCGCGCAATTATGTCCCAGCACCACGGGCCACCCGTCCACCTTCCAGTTGTTGTACCGCCGGACGGCGTATCATGCGCCGCACTACCGCCCGGCGGAGACACCGCGGGCGTCCGGAGCAGCGCATGAAAGCAGCGATTTTCCACGGCCCGAAGCAACCTCTCACGATTGAACAGGTCGAAATCGACCGGCCGCAATCGCACGAGATCCTCGTGCGTACTGTTGCCAGCGGTGTGTGCCATAGCGACCTGCACTTCGTCGATGGTTTCTATCCATACCCACCACCGGCGATCCTCGGCCACGAGGCGGCCGGCATCGTCGAAGAGGTGGGCGATCAGGTTGAATATGTGAAGCCCGGCGACCACGTCATCGCCTGCCTGTCGGTCTTCTGCGGGCATTGCGAGATGTGCCTTAGCGGCCGCCCGAATCTTTGCCAGTCCAAGCCCGGTCGCGGCATGGCCGGCAAGCCGATGTTCACCTGGAACGGGTCGCCCGTCTTCCAGTTCCTGAACATCTCCAGCTACGCCGAAAAGATGCTGTTGCACGAAAACGCGGTCGTGAAAATCCGCGACGACATGCCCCTCGACCGCGCTGCTCTCATCGGCTGCGGGGTCATGACTGGAGTCGGAGCGGCCCTGAACACCGCGAAGGTAGAGCCTGGTTCCAGCGTGGCCGTCTTCGGCTGCGGTGGCGTCGGCCTCGCCGCCATCCAGGGCGCCCGCATCGCCGGTGCACGCCAGATCATCGCCGTGGATATGGTCGAGTCAAAGCTCAAGACCGCGCGCGACCTCGGTGCCACGCACAGCGTCGATGCCTCCAGTGGCGACCCCGTCCAGACCATCCGCGACATGACCGGGGGTGGGGTGGAATACAGCTTCGAAGCGATCGGCAACAAGCGCGCCGCCGAGCAATCCTTCGAGGCGTTGGCGCCCGGCGGCACGGCCACCATCATCGGGATGATTCCCGTTGGCACGAAGATTGAACTCGACGGCCCTGCCTTTCTCTCCGAAAAGCGCATCCAGGGTTCCAACATGGGCTCGAACCGCTTCCGCAAGGATATGCCGCGCTACATCGACTTCTACCTCCAGGGCCGCCTCAAGCTCGATGAGATGATTACGCGTAAGGGCCGCCTTGAAGATGTGAACGAGGCTTTTCGTGCGATGAAGGCGGGCGAAGTCGCCCGCACCGTGCTCATGTTCGACTGACGCAATGTGCACGGTGGTGCCCGGAGCATTGCTTCGCGTACCACCGTGCCCCGCACACATGCGCACCATGCAGAGAAGGGATTGGCGGATGGACCGAATTGCTATCGAGATAAAGTTGAATAGGGACCGCTCCTGGCTGCTGGAATCGCTCTCGGCAATGTCCGAAGAGGAGCTCTTCGCCCCACGCACACCCAGCGAATATGACCCTGGGAAGTCCTGGTCGTTTGCCGACCACTTCATCCACACCACACTCATCGAGCAGAACTGGAACGCAATGTTCCGGCGTCATATCGCCGGTGAGCCGGGAATGCCGCAACGTCTGAACAAGGACGGCACGCCGCAATCGCGCGACCAGGTGATGGCCGGCATCCACAGGTGGACCGAGGCATGGGCGGATGAGCAGCGCGGTAAACCGCTAGCTGAGCTTGCCCGCGTGGGACTCGCCGTCCGGTCGGACACGCTCGCGCTCCTTGCAGAACTCACGGATGAACAGCTGGCATCCACCATCCCCGGCACGCCCTGGGCCGATAGCACTGTCGGCGGCATCATGGCTGCCAACGCCGACCACGGACGCACGCACTACAAATGGGCGAAGGAGGGGACGGCTTCGGCCTGACCCGCGCGCCAGGTACTCGTGGCGCGGGTTCTGCTCAGGAAAAGCACGCGGTTGCTGAGCTGGTCACCCAATCCACGCCTCGCCGCCAACGGCGCTGGGCAACGGGCCGTCCATTTGGAATCGGCGCAGCTCACGCCGCGCTTCCAGCGGCAGGAAGCAGTGCGCGCAGTTCGTGGGCCAGGGCAAGACGGCGGGCACAATGATCCGGTGCACGCCATGGGCGGTGCAGGTGAGCTCGAACTCGATCACGTCGATGTGCATGACCGTCCACACTTCCTCTTCGCGGCCGCGGCCTGCGCAGCGCGACTGGATGACGGTGCGTTCCCGCAAATACATCCATAGCGTAGATCGATCTCACGAACTTTCCACCACTTCTCCACTGTCGATTGTGAAGATTTCGTTCAGGGGTCTGCCCGCGCGGCCGTTCTACGTTCGCCAGCCTGCCCCGTTCAATACCCGGGCGGGCGACGGAAGCCACCGGTGAGCCGCTCGATCGCTCTCGCCACTCCCAGTAGCTTCGCCTCGCCCCACCGGCGCCCGACGATCTGCACGCCGATCGGCAGCAGAGCCGAGCCGTCCCAGGGTTCCCACCCGATCGGCATCACCACTACGGGATTGCCGGTGACCGCGAACGGGGCGGTGTACCCAAAGCTCGCGGTCCAGCCGCCCAGTTCCCTACCGTTGACCACCACCGCGGCCCGATTGGCCCGGTGCGTGAAGGCCGGCGTGAGGGCAACCGGGCAGAGCAGCGCGTCCGCTCCATCAAGCAGTGCCTCTACCCGCGCAATGAGCGCATCACGCCGCATCAGCGTTGCGGTGTAATCCCGAAGTCGCGCATCCTGGCGCCGCGCGCGGCCGCGGCGGTCCGGCTCCGGGTGGCTCAGCGAGACTCCGAGGTTGGCAAGATCCTGCGCCTCCTGCTCTGCCGAAACGCCCGCCCCCCGCTCGGCCGCCGCGAGTTCGCCGTAGGTTTCGAGCGCCCCGACGATATCCAAAGCGTCGGCGTTCAGTCGCTCAACCGTCGCCCCGGCCGCAGCAACGTCCGAGGCGAGTCGCGCGATGGCCGCTGCGACCACCGCCTCCACCCGCAGCTCCGCGAACTCTGGCACCCAGGCGAAGCGCAGACCCCCCAGCTCGACCTCGACGCGCTCGCCGAAACCCACCGGTGGGACCTCCCACTCGACGCCGTCAGGGCCGGAGATGAGTCGCAGCGCCAGCTCCAGGTCGTCCACTGAGCGCGCGACCGGCCCGGCCGTGTTCATGTGGCGCGTCGAAGTCGCCGCACCCGGTAGGGGCGGGATGTGGCCTGTCATTGGCACCCGATGCTCGGTCGGGCGAATGGTGAGTACTCCTGAGTAGTGTGAGGGTTCGCGCAACGACCCCGAATAGTCGCTCCCGATTTCGAGTGGCGAAAGTCCCGCCGCGACGGCAGCGGCTCCGCCCCCGGTGGACCCACCAGGCGTGCGGGCGAGGTCCCATGGGTTGCTGCTGCGGCCGAAAAGAGCGTTGTCCGATAGATTCCCGGCCGCCAGCGGCGGCATGTTCGTCTTGCCGAGGATGATGGCCCCCGCCTTCCGCAAGCGCGCAACAACCGTTGCATCCTTTTCCGGCACGTAGGCGGCGAGCGCTCCCGCTCCCGACGTGGTGCGCATACCCGCCGTCTCGAAGCAATCTTTGATGGTGATTGGCACCCCGTGGAGGGGACCCCACGAGTTGCCCGTTGCGGTTGCCGCATCCGCCGCGCTGGCACGCTCGATCGCGCGCCCAGCTTCGAGCGTTACGATTGCGTTGAGCGCCCCATTGTGCCGCTCAATCTGCGCCAGGTGTGCCTCCACGACCTCGCGCGAAGAGACGCGACGCTCCCGGATGGCAGCGGCGAGGGTGGACGCCGTGAGGAAGTAGAGTTCGTCCGCCATGTTCGCTTTCAGGGCACGCCGCGGGCGTGCGCACGAAGCACGCAATTCGCACGAGAGGCCGCCCGTGGGCAGGCCCCTCGTGCGAAGCAAGCTCGCTGTGCCTAACTTACCCGCTCGAAGATGGTCGCGATCCCTTGCCCGCCGCCGATGCAAAGGCTGACGATGCCAAAGCGCCCGCTCGTGCGCTCCAGCTCGTGCATCAGCTTGACCGTCAGGATCGCGCCCGTCGCCCCGAGCGGGTGGCCCAGCGCAATCGCGCCGCCATTCGGGTTGGTCTTATCGGGGTCCAGCGAAAGCGCACTCGTGCAGGCACAGGCCACCGAGGCGAACGCCTCGTTCAGTTCGATGCAATCGATCTGGTCCATCGTCATCTGCGCCTTTTCGAGCACCTTCCTGATTGCCAGGATGGGCCCGCTCCCCATGATGCTCGGGTCCACGCCCGCTTCTGCCCGCGCTACGATGCGAAGGCGAGCATCCGCCTTCAACTCCTTCGCCTTCGAAGCCGACATCAGCACCAGTGCCGAGGCACCGTCGTTGATCCCGCTGGCGTTGCCCGCCGTGACGCTGCCGCCGTCCTTGAACGCCGCGCGCAGCTTGCCGAGCGCTTCTGCCGTGGTAGCTCGTGGATGCTCGTCGGTATCGAACACCTTCTCTTCGCGCCCGACCTTCACAGTCAGCGGTGCGATCTGCTCCTTGAAGTAACCCTTTTCGATGGCGTTCAGCGCTCGCCGCTGGCTCTCTGCTGAGAATTCATCCTGGGCGGCGCGGCTCACTTCAAACTGGTCCGCGAGGTTCTCGGCAGTGATCCCCATGTGGTACCCCTTAAATGGGTCGCTGAGCAGGTGGATGATCCCGTCTTCGATGCTGTCATGCCCCAGCCGGTAGCCGGTGCGCGCCTTGCGCAAGTAATACGGCATGCGCGTCATGTTTTCTGCCCCGCCAGCCACCACGACCTCGGCATCGCCGCTCTGGATCAGTCGCGACGCCGTGTTGATGGCTTCCAATCCGCTCCCGCAGATGCGGTTCACGTTCATTGCCGGCGTGCCGATTGGCAGCCCGGCTTTCACGGCCGAATGACGCGAGAGGTAGGCATCCTCGGCCACCTGCCCGACGATGCCCATCACCACCTGGTCCACGCGCTCCGGTTCGATGCCAGCGCGGCTCACCGCTCCGCGGATCACATGGGCGCCGAGGTCTGAAGCGGGCACTTCTGCGAGCGACCCCTGGAACCGGCCGATTGCGGTACGCACACCGGAGGCGATGATGACGTCTTCCATTAAATCAGTCCTGAGTGCTGAATACTGAGTGCTGAGTGGGCTGCCACGCCGAAGCGCGGGCCGGGCTCGCCCCAGGTGCACGTGTGCCACCGATTGTAGGCCGTCGCGCAACTGCGTGGTAGCCGATATGAGCGGAGGCAGCGATAGCGACGCCCTATGGGTCGCGCTCCCCGCGACGCGCGAATTGTCCACCACCATGCGCTAAGATGGAGGCACGCACCGCGTCACCATTGCCGAAGCCGCAGGGCAGCTCGCCGAGTTGGTCCGGGAGGCCGCTGAAGGTCAGGATGTCGTCCTCACCGACGGCGATCGTGAGGTCGCCAAGATTGTCAGCGCGACGCCGCCCGCGAAACGCCCAGGGTTCGGGAGTTGGAAGGGGCACATCGAGATGAGCGAAGATTTCGATGATCCGATCCCCGGGTTCAAAGACTACACGGCGTGAGGCTGCTGCTCGACACGCATACGCTTCTCTGGTTCGTGGAAGGTAGCCCGCGCCTGTCTCGTCATGCGCGGGCCGCAATCGATGGTCTCGCCATCCTCAGCGCTGATGCCACCCTCGATGCCTACGGGCCTGTCCGCACCTGGTGACCGCTGCCTGCAGCGACGCAGCTGAAGAGGACCTCCAGGCGACGGTGCTCTTCGGCTGAACGCTCGCGGAGCCTATTCGCCGCGCTTGCGCGTCGTGAACAGCACCATACCCGAGAGCGCAGCGCTCAGGATGAAGAGCCCGATTACGCTTAGCGCGCCCGCTGAATGGAACCAGTTCGAATAGCGGCCACTCCCGGCGGAAGGCGGCGCCGGTGTCGCTCCCGGGCCGGGGGTCTTTTCGCCGAGCACCGCGCTCGTCTTGGTTGGCTCAGCCGTCGCCGTCGGTTGCGGTGCCTCCGTTGGTCTCGTCGTGGGCGTCGCCGTTGGAGTCGGCGCGGGCTGTTGCGGGATCGTGATGAGGGTGATGGGCGGGTTGTTCGGCGGCGGGTTGCTCGTTTCCGTTGTGTTGCGTGTGTTCGTGATCGTGCAGACCACCGCCGTGCCTGCGGCGATGTTCACGCTCCCACCGGCGCAGTTCGCGCTGAACGTTGTCACGTAATTCGAAAGACTCGTGCCGTTCACGCCCGTCTCGGAGACTGTGTGTGGCCCTGCGGTGACCTGCACGGAGCCAGTCGTGCCACCGTTCCCAACGCTGCTAGCCTCGGTGGTGCCATCGATAAGCAAGTTGAAGGTACCGGGGTCGCTTGCGGGCGAAACCACCTTGGTTACCGTCAGCGTCTGCACCACGGTCTGCGCTGTCTGCACTGTGACGCTAGCCTGTGCCTGAGCGCTCACCGTCGTGCCGTTCGCCGTGCCCGTCGCCGTGGCGATGTTCGTTGTATTCGCTGTGATGTTCATCGTGCAGGTGAACGTCCACGTTTCGGAGGTATCGAGCAGGCTGTTGGTGTTGGTGTCTCCGCCCACAAACGTGACGGGACTGCAGGTGTTATCGCTAACGGAGACATTACTCAGCGGCACGTTCCCGGGATTGGTGACGGTGTACGTATAGGTCTCGGACCCACCGCCGGCGGGAAGCACCGGCGTCCCCGCAGCCTTGCTGATGAGGATCGCAGGCCGGGGAGTCACGGAAGGCGCACACTTGGCGTTCGGGTCAGCCTGGAAACTCTGCGACGCGCCGTCCGTATTCACCTTCTCCGAGGTCGATGCGGTGACGTAGTTCGCCACCTCCGTGTTCCGGCACCGCTGGCCATTTACCACGGCGCCAGCAGGCAACAACGTGGAGACCTGGATCGCAAGGCTCCCGTTCGCAGGGACAGTACAGACAAGACCGTCTTTGAGATCGATGCCGGTGCACGGAGAGGTGCTTTCAAGGACTGCTGCCGCGCCAGTCGAGCAGAAGGAATCGCTGCCGCAGTCAGTTACCGTCGTTGCCTTGGGACTGCTCGTCCAGTTGTAAAGCGTAACGGTCCACAGAGCTTTGTTATTCGCGAAGTCGAAGCCTGCGGGAGCCTTAGACACGATACAGTGATTGAGGCCGCACGGGCCGCCATCTGCCGCCTTCGCGGTGCCAGCCCCGCCGAACATCCCCACGCTGCCGAACAGCAGGGCGGCTGCCAAGAATCCAGCCGGCAGAATGAGTGGGTGCGGTCGCTTGCGGAGGGTCGGGAGAATGCGGATCATCGTGTGTGCTCCTGTTGATCTAGGTCGATCGCGACCTTTCGCTCGAATCTGGCTTCAGGGTGTGGCGGTTGCCGCGGCAGTGGTGGTTGCGGTCGTGCTTGGAGGTGTTGTCGCGGTTCCTGGCACGGACGCGGTGGACGCTGGTGTCTGTGACGAACTTGCCGTGCTGCTTCCGGCCGTCAGGGTAGGGGTAGTTGACGGGCCTGGCGTCGCGGTGGCTGTCGCTGTGCTTGCGGGCGGTGTTGGCGTTCCCTCTACGGTGGGCGCGAGGGCCGAGACGAATGGGTAGCCGGGAAGGCTACGGGAGTTGCTCGGCTTAGTCCCGCTCGTTGGTGAAGAACTCGCCGAAGCCGATGCATTGACGCTGGGCGATGCTGATGCCGAATTCGTGGGACTCGCCGTCGTCGAACCGTTCGGAGTCACCGATGGCGACACCGTGGAGGATGGGGACGTGGCGGGTGAGGTGGTAGGCGTTGGTGACCCTGCGGGTGAAGCCGTGCCCGTCGGCGAAGTGCCCGGTGATGGCGAACCAGACGGCGACGGCGACGCCGTGCGCGTTGCTGTTGGCGACACTGATGCGCCGGGTGAGGGCGCGGCCTTGATGACCGTCTTCGCCCCCGGGGACGGTGACGGCGTCGCCGTCGGTGAAGGGCTTGCTTTCGCGGTCGGAGACGGAGATGGAGTTGGCGTTGGGAAGTTGCCGATGATGATGTCGCCACGTGCCGTTTTCTGGTAGGACACGAATGCTGTCGCCGAGTCTAAAGACAGGAACGCAAGGAGGCCGAAGCTGAGCACCCCAAGCGAGAACACCGCCATCCCTAGGGACGTCCCAAAAAAGCGGAATCCCGCGACTGTGAATCGGACCGCTCGGGCGGGCAGAGAGCCATGAGTCATCCTCTCCGGGGCATCGAACTCGACCGGAGCTTCGGTCGAATACTCCCTGCTCGGCTCCCGCCATTGGGACCAGAATTTGGGGCCCCCGCGCTTCATGGTGACGCTGCCTCCCCACCGGGTTCATCAATTGCCCGTGCCCCGGGCGCTTCGTTTGCTGCGACGTGGCCGGCCTGCGCGGCACGTCGCCTACGCCCGATGTGTGCCGTCTCCCACGCTGCCCATAGCAGGGCGATCAGCCCCGCGACGCCAAAGAGCAACACCTGCGGTTGAATCCCGGTCGACGTAAGGAGCCCGAAGGTCGGCAAGTGGAACCAGACGTTTCCGCGGAAATTTGCCGGAGTCACCTGTCCGGCGTCCGGCGCGACATTGGCATCGCCCTTGGTGGTAATGCGGAAGTCCGTCTCCTGCCCGATGATTTTCTGCGTCTTGCCATCGCGCAGGGTGGTGATGATCCGGTTGACGGCCACCGCCCGGTGGACCGTCGGCACATTGCCAGCGGCATCGAAGTAAATGATGTCCCCTTCGTGCACCTTCGTGATGCTGGACGGGCGGACCACCACGAGGTCGCCCTTCTTTAGGGCAGGGACCATGCTCGTCGACTCGACCGTCAGCAGGTGATAGTTGAAAAACTGCGTGGCCAACACGGACACGACGGCCAGCCCCAGGGTTACGCCAAAAAGCACTCCCGCGACTGCTACCGCAGTCACCTTCAGCCATCTCCGTAGTTGCTTCGCAGTCATCCCGAAAGTCCCTCTATGTGGCGAACCGCGTCCGGCTGCCACGCGATATTGGTTGGTGGCGTGCGAGGCGAGCCGCCTCGCACGCCAGGTTCAAACAGTCACGAACGTGCCGTGGCTGCCGACGCCGAAAGGCTAGTTCGCTGTCTGGACGTTCACGAGAACGGTGTACGCAACCGTGCCGCCCACGCAACTATTCGGCATGGAGGGGTCGAGCCCCAGCTTCACGTGGTACCGGCCTGCCGAAACGCCGGTTGTTTCGTCCGGGTTGCCGGTCTGGCCAGGAAGCAAGGTCCCGCCGGTTTCCGCGTTGACGGCGCCGTTGTAGTAGCTGTCAACGGCACATGTGGAAGTGGCGTGGTCGAGGAGCCACTGGCTGCCGGTGCTTCCGCTGGTCGAGACGATCTGGAGCCCGAAGTTGCCCGTGTTCCTGATCCAGCCGTCGCCGATGGTGCGCATTACACCGTCGTTGGGGCCGGCCATGGTGTTTTCCTGTTCGTAATGGAGCGTCCAGGCGACCGTGCCGATCTTGATGGTCTGCTCGCTGGTCGTCTGGCTGTTGTTCCAGGCGAAGGCACCGCCGAGGACGATGGCGCCGACGATCGACAGCATCATCGTGCCGCCGAAGATTTTTCGCATCATTGTCTTGGGATCTCTCTCCTGCGCTCGTGCGCACATGATGTGCGGTTGCTCGCGTGGTGCCTGCACCGCGCGACCCGCACAAACGCCCCGGCTGCGAACCAACTGGCCTCGCGCCGGTCACCGATCCGTTGAAGCACTTGTTCCCCGGTCAGCTCCTTCCCGGGTCACGTGGAGAGAAAAAGTAGGGGCAACGCCTATCGCCTTGCCTGGCGCTCACCCGTCATGCTCCGGCGTGTGTCTTGGTACACTCTAAGAGCAAGGTGCGTCCGACTCTCCTTGCGACCCTGCCCTGTGGCGTTCCCGCGCCTCAGGGCAACTCTTATTTGTCCGTCACACCCCCAGTTCGGCGAGTGCACCGAGAGTGTATAACCGGTCTGAAGTTAGTCAATGATCGGTGGATCACGCGTTAACAGGAGAGGGGGATCCCGGCGGCCTCTCTTCTCTTTTTCTTGCACTTCACGCAGATTCTGCACATTCCATAAGTAGCAGTGTGACGATCATCACATAATGCGTTAGTATCACATAAGAATTTGCCGAGAGTGCCTGCCGGCACGTAACACCGCGCCGCCGCGGGTCGCCGCGCGCACCGCGACCAAGCCTTTACAGCGCTGCCACGCTGCTCAATACTCCGGCGATGTGGTCAACGCTTCGCAGGCTCTGGCATTTCTTCCTCGCCGGCTTCGTGGTCACTTTTGTCGTCTATCTCTTCATTCGTTTCGATGCCAACAAGGTCCTCCTCGGCATCGTCGTCGGTGCCGCCGGGGGCCTCGTCATCTCCGTCATCATCTTCGCCCTCGAGCGACGCTTCCCCGAACGCAACTCGAGCGACCAACTGAACTGATCCCAACCTCCCCGCCTGGCTGAGTCGGCACGTGGGATCCCACCGATTCGCCACTCTCCACCGTGCTCACTGCGATTCGCAAGCTCGACTCAGCTTCCCTATGATGTCGCCATCACGCGCGCCTGGTGAGGGAGACCATGACGGACCAGACCATCCGCGGCCGCACCGCGATAGTCGGTCTCGGCGAGACGCGTTACTACAAGCGCGGCGCTGCCCCCGACCCCGAGTTCAAGATGACGCTCGACGCCATCAAACTGGCAGCCGACGACGCGGGTATCGACGTCCGCGATATCGACGGCTTCGCCTCCTTTAGCAACGACCGCAACGACCCGGCCCACATCGCTTCAGCACTGGGAACGCACCACGTTGGCTTTAGCAACATGTTCTGGGGCGGAGGGGGCGGAGGTGGCTCCGGCGCCGTTGCCAACGCTGCTGCCGCTGTCGCTGCGGGGTACTGCGACATCGCCGTCGCTTATCGCGGGTTGGCCCAGGGCCAGTTTGGACGGTTCGGCCAGGGCAGCACCTCCCGCACCGCCGCGGGCGCCGCCGCCTTCACCGCGCCCTATGGCCTCATGTCGCCGGCGCAGATGTTCGCGATGCGCGTCCGCCGCTTCATGCACGATCACGGGGTACAGCAGGAAGCACTTCGCGCGGTGGCGCTCGCCAGCTACCACCATGCGCAATTCAACCCGCGGGCGGTCATGCACGGCAGGCCGTTGGAGACAGAGACCTACGACAATTCGCGCTGGATCGTCGAGCCGTTCCACCTCTTCGATTGTTGCCAGGAGAACGATGGCGCGGCGGCCGTGATCGTCACCTCCGCCGCCCGCGCCCGCGATCTAAAGCAGCGGCCCGCCTACATTCTCGGGGCCGCCCAGGGCAGCGACTTCCGCCAGGCCGCCACCGTCCACAATGCCCCCGACTACGCCACATCCAACTTCAAGACGCTCTCGCCACGTCTCTATGCGATGGCCGGTGTTGGGCCGGAAGATGTCGAGGTGCTGCAAAGCTACGAGAACTTCACCGGCGGGGTAATGATGAGCATCGTCGAAGCCGGCTTTTGCGAACCCGCTGAAGTGAACGACTTCTTCGACCTCCAGACCTTCCGCTTCGATGGCGGCCGCCTCCCGCTCAACACCAGCGGAGGCAACCTTGCCGAGTGCTACATGCACGGGCTCGAACTGATTACGGAAGCGGTTCGCCAGGTTCGCGGCACGTCGCCCTGCCAGGTGAAGCCGGAAGTGAACGTCTCGATGGTCACTTCCGGGCCGATGGTCCAGCCAGTCAGCAGCCTCA
>Ga0307372_10009434_pt1 | contig 13446 bp, 13 predicted proteins | sample OX1MG_FD_202533 | JGI IMG/M metagenome (GOLD analysis project Ga0307372, IMG submission 202533) | Soil microbial communities from Risofladan, Vaasa, Finland - OX-1 | ecosystem: Environmental > Terrestrial > Soil > Coastal area > Acid sulfate soil | place: Finland: Risofladan, Vaasa | collected...
CGCGCCGTCCGCCATCGCCTGCATCTTGCCGAACGCGACGGGCAGCGGCAGATATTTCATGCCGCAATCCGGCGCGATCGCCAGACGCTCGGCCGGGATGTGGGCCAACGCACGCCGGATGCGGTCGGCGACACTATGCGGCGTCTCGATGGCCGGATCGGCAAGATCGATGACGCCCAAAATAACGGTCTTCGACGGCAATTCCCGCAACACGTTGAGGTCGAGCTTTGGCTGTGCCGCCTCGATGGAGATTTGTTGCACGCAGCTTCCTTCCAGTTCGGTGAGGAAGGAATAACCGGCGGGCTTGTCGTGCACCAAGGCGGCATAGCCGAAACACAGATGCACGGCGGTCGTGCCGGTGGCGCCGGCGAGCGCGCGATCGAGCGCCTTTAATCCATAGCGGCGGGCATCATGCGGATGTTGCTGCATCCACGGCTCGTCGAGTTGCACAATATCGGCGCCGGCGGCGAACAGGTCGCGCACCTCGGCATTGACCGCTTCCGCGTAGGCGAGCGCCAGCGCCTCGCCGTCGCGATAAAACTCGTCCTGCGCCTGCTTGCTCATGGTGAAAGGGCCCGGAACGGTGACCTTGATGGCGCGGCGCGTGTTGGCGCGCAGCACCGCAAGGTCGCGCAACTCGACCGGCCGGCTGCGCCGGACCGGACCGACGACGCGCGGCACCGGGACCGGCTTGCCGTTGCGGTTGATCGCGGTGCCGGGATTGTCGGCGTCAATTCCGTCGAGCGCGGTGGCAAATCGATTGGAATAACTTGCGCGCCGCTGTTCGCCGTCGGTGATGACGTCGAGCCCGGCGCGTTCCTGGTCGCGGATTGCAAGAACGGTCGCGTCGTCCTGCGCCGCCTCGAGACGTTCCGGCGCCGGCAGCCAGAGATCGTCAGCGCGGGCACGCGGCACCTGCCGCGCCAGCCGCGCGCGATCGATCAGCCACTCCGGTTGCGGGTACGAACCGACGAGCGAAGTCGGAAGCAGCATGTTCGCGCTACATCATTCCGGGTTCGCCACTTCCGTGGCGCCCCGGAACGACACTATTTCGCTTTCGCGTACGGATAAATCAGCTCGCCGGTTTTCTGATCTTCCGGCGAGAGCACCGTCTGGTAGCTCATGCCGCGCCAGGTCTCCAGGTTCGCGGCGTCGGTGATGCCGTGATACTGGACTTGCAGCGCGCGGGAACCGACCCACTCGCCGTCTTTGCCGAATTCAATCTTGCCGGCCATGATGGTGTCGAACGCGTGGCTGTGCATGTAGTCGGCAAGCTTCTGATTATCGAGGGTTTTGGCGCCTTCGACGGCTTCGCCGAGCAATTGGAAATAGGCATAGCCCCAACCGCCGAGATAATAGCCGAGCGGGTCGATGCCTTCGGCCTTGGCGCGCTCCTGATATTTCTTGAAGAACGCGGCGGCGGGCGCCATCAGCTTCGGCGACGGCACCCAGGTCTCGTAGTTCACGATGCCGTTGAGCTTGGTTTTCAGCCTTTCCTTGAACGCCGTCGATTGCAGTCCGACCATGGCGCCGCCCAGCATTTTGGGCGTGAAATTCAGTTCGTTCGCCGCTTGCAGAAGGCCGACCGAGCTCAGCGGATAAGAGCACAACACCACGAGGTCGGCGTTGGTGGCTTGCAGCGCGCGGATGATCGGCGAGAAATCGGTCGTGCCCGGCGGGAACGTCTTGTCGTAGATGACCTTGAAGCCGTAGGTCTTGGCGTTGTCGCGAGCGCCGCCGCAGGCGTTGCGCGCGAACTCGGCATCCTCGGCCGCCAGCGCCACGGTTTGCGGCTTCGGGTTCTGCTTCGCCGCACTCTGGAAATATCCTTCGGTAAACGCAAGACTGGGGTGCGGCCCGGCGGAAATCATCGAGAAGTAGCGCGAGTAATGGAACTCGTGGTTGGCATCGAGCGCGAACAGCCCGATCAGCATTTTGCCTTTCTGCATGGCAATCGGGATCACCGGCGCGACCAGGTTGGTGCCGTACGGCCCGTTGATGAGATCGACTTTGTCGACTTCAAGGAGCTTGGTGTAGATGCCGGGAATGTTCGCCGGATTGGACTGGTCGTCGTAGTTCACCAATTCGACCTTGCGGCCGAGCAATCCGCCCTTGGCGTTTATTTCTTCTTGCCAGATCTTGGCGCCGAGCAGCGCCTGTTTGCCGTTCGGCGCAAGCGGACCGGTCAGCGCGAGGCTAAACCCGATCTTGATCGGTTGGTCGCTCTGCGCGGAAGCGGGCGCGGCCAATGCCGCGGCAATCAACAAGGCGGCTAATCCGCAGACATAATTGCGCAACGTTGCGTGCTGACCCACGGCGTTCCTCCCAATGGCTGTCTCGGAGCGCAGCTTTGGCGCCCACGGCCGAACAATGCACGGCTTCGACGATCCTGAAAAGAGTGGGGCGCGGACTTAAAGCCCGCGCCCCGGATCGATCGGCAGGAAACGAAGGCGAGCTTACTTCGACTCCTTCGCCTTGGCGTAAGGATAAATCAGTTTGCCGGTCGCCTGATCGTCGGGGGAGACGACCGTCTGATAGCTCATGCCCCGCCAGGTATCGAGGTTAGCGGCGTCGGTGACGCCATGATACTGCACTTCCAGCATCCCGGACTTTTTCCACTCACCGCTCGGGCCGAAGCTCATGTCGCCCATGATGGTCTTGAATTCATGGGTGCGCAGGTAGTCGGCGATTTTGTCGTCGTTGAAGCTCTTAGCGCCTTCAACCGCTTCGCCAAGCAACTGGAAGTAGGCATAGCCCCAGCCGCCGAGATAATAGCCGAGCGGGTCGATGCCCTTGGCCTGCTCCTGGTATTTCTTGAAGAAGGCTGCGGCCGGCGCCATCAGTTTCGTCGACGGCACCCAGGTCTCGTAGTTGACGATGCCGTTGAGCTTGGACTTGAGCTTGTCCTTGAAGGCGGTCGCCTGCAGGCCGACCATCGAGCCGCCGAGCATCTTCGGCGTGAAGTTGAGCTCGTTGGCGGCCAGCACGAAGCCGACCGAACTCAGCGGATAGGAGCACACCACCACGAGGTCCGCATCGGCGGCCTGAAGCGCGCGCACGATCGGCGAGAAATCCGTGGTGCCGGGCGGGAAGGTCTTATTGTAGATGACGTTGAAGCCGTATTCCTTGGCGTTGTCGCTGGCGCCTTCGCAGGCGTTGCGCGCAAACTCGGCGTCTTCGGCGATCAGCGAAACCGTTTTCGGCTTCGGATTTTGCGCCGCCGCAGCCTTGAAGAAGCCTTCGTTGAACGCATCCCTCGGCTTCGCACCGACCGGCAGGAACGAGAAATATTTCGGGTAGTGGAACTCGCTGTTCACGTCGAGCGCGAACAGGCTGATGAACACTTTGCCCTTCTGCATGACGACGGGCATGGCCGGCGCGTTCATGTTGGTGCCGTAAGGTCCGACCACGAGGTCGACTTTGTCGACGTCCAACAGCTTGGTGTAGATGCCGGGCACCGTCGCCGGCTTGGATTGATCGTCGTAATAGACCAGGTCGACCTTGCGGCCGAGCAGACCGCCCTTGGCGTTGACCTCCTCCGCCCAGATCTGGGCGCCGAGAAGCGCTTGCTTGCCGTTCGCGGCAAGCGGACCGGTGAGCGCCATGCTGAAGCCGATTTTGACCGGCTCTTTACTCTGCGCGGACGCGGGCGCCGGCGCCGCGGCCAAAGCGGCAACCAATAACGCCGCGCCGACCCCACCGGCGACATGGCGCCTGGTAGCGTGATAACTCATCGTTTTCCTCCCAAAAATGGCATTCTTGATGCACGCACATCGCGGCAGTCCGACGCGGCCGGATGCCACTGGCCGCGCACAATGCCCTTGTTCAGACGGTGTGAAAAGGGAGTGAAAAGGGAGCGTGGCAATCTGCCCCGGAAGGGGCGAACGCCCACCGGAACCGAAAAAGGCTGGAGAATTCTCTTGTCGGCAATGCCATCGAAGCCTTATTTTATCGGCTTGGAGGAGGCGAACCCAAATCGGTCGCGCTCTTCGGTGTGAAAAAGGAAACACCCATGGCCTGGACAACCCCAACTCTCGTCGAAATCTGCATCGGACTCGAGATCAACGGCTATCTGCCGGCCGAGTTCTAATTCGCACGCATACGTCACCGCGATCCCCGTGAATGGGGCGCTTGACCGCCATCGTCCTCGGTGCAGCGGCAGGTGGTGGTTTTCCGCAATGGAATTGCGCCTGTCCGGTGTGCCGGCTCGCTTGGGCCGGCGACCCGCGGGTCAAGCGTTCGACGCAGGCTAGCCTCGCCGTTTCCGCCGATGGCGAACACTGGGTCTTGCTGAACGCTTCTCCCGACCTGCGCGCGCAGCTGTTAGCGACGCCAGCGTTGCAGCCGGACCGGCCACCACGATCAAGCCCGATTACCTCGGTCGTTCTGACTGGTGCGGAAATCGACCAGATCGCCGGGCTTTTGACATTACGCGAACGCCAGGGTTTCGCGCTGTTCGCAACCGCCGAGACCCTCGGCACGCTCTCCGCCAATCCGATGCTCAATGTGCTCGGCGACGAGGTCCGCCGCTGCGCCGTTGCCCGCGACAAGCCGTTTGCGCTTGCCGGAGGCATCAGCGCCGAATTGTTCAGCGTTCCCGGCAAAGTCGCGCTTTACCTCGAAGGCAAAGACCCGGCGCTTGCTACCGAGACCGGCGCCAATGTCGGCATCGAACTCAGCTGCGGCTCGCGCCGACTTGCCTACGTGCCGGGCGCCGCCGCCATGACGGCCGCCTTGCAGGCGCGGCTGGCACGCGCCGATGTCGTGCTGTTCGACGGCACGCTGTTTACCGACGACGAAATGATCGCCACCGGCACCGGCGACAAGACCGGCCGCCGGATGGGTCATCTGCCGCTCACCGGCGCGGACGGAACGCTGGCCGCTTTGGCCGAGTGCGGCGGCCGTCGCGTTCTGATCCACATCAACAACACCAATCCGATTTTAATCGAAGGATCGGCCGAACGGCGTACAGTGGAGCAAGCAGGCTTCGAAATCGCCTACGACGGGATGGAGATCGCGTTGTGAATGCGTTGAGTGCGGACGAACTCGAAGCCCGCCTGCGCGACATCGGCGCGCGCCGCTATCACCGGCTGCATCCGTTCCACAAGCTTCTGCATGGCGGTGCTTGCAGCAAAGGCCAGGTGCAGGCTTGGGCGCTCAATCGCTACTATTATCAGGCGCAAATTCCGATCAAGGATGCGAGCCTGATCGCGCGCTGCGACGATCCGGCGATCCGCCGCGAGTGGCGCAGCCGCCTGGTCGATCACGACGGTGCGCGCGAGGGCGAAGGCGGCATTGCGCGTTGGCTGAAGCTCACCGATGGGCTGGGACTCGACCGCGACCACGTCATTTCGCTGCGCGGCCTGTTGCCGGCGACGCGCTTTGCCGTCGATGCGTATGTCCGGTTCGTACGTGAGAAGACATTGCTTGAGGCCGTCGCTTCGTCGCTGACGGAACTTTTTTCGCCGGCGATTATCAGCGAACGCATGGAAGGCATGCTGAAGAACTACGATTTCGTGACGGCGGAAACGCTGGCCTACTTTTCGCAGCGGCCGCCGCAAGCCGAACGCGACTCGCGCTTTGCGCTCGATTACGTCAAGACGCACGCCCGCACGCCGGAGACGCAGCACAATGTGATCGCCGCGCTCGAATTCAAATGCGACGTGCTGTGGGCGATGCTGGACGCGCTCTATCACGCCTATGTCGCGCCGAAGCAGGTGCCGCCGGGCGCGTTTGTGCCGAAGGATCAATCGTGAGCGACGCAGCAGAGATCGCCCCGGATGCTTGCCCGCGTCTGCCGCGCGGCGTGCGGCTGGTGCATAACGAGGCCCAAGGCGGCTGGGTGTTGCTCGCTCCCGAGCGCGTGTTCAAGGCCGACGCCATCGCCATCGAGGTGCTCAAACGCTGCACCGGCGAAGCGACATTCGCCGCTATCGTCGACGATCTGGCGAAGAGCTTCGCGGCGCCGCGCGATCGAATCCTCGCCGACGTGACGGCGCTGCTGCGGGGGCTCGCGGACAAAAAACTGCTGGAGCTGTGACCGCATGGCGGAGAACGGTGAAGCTTTGCACAACCCGCTCGGCCTGTTGGCCGAGTTAACCCATCGCTGCCCGCTTGGTTGTCCGTATTGCTCGAACCCGCTGGCGCTCGATCCACGGCAAGACGAACTCGATACGCCGACCTGGGCGCGCGTGTTCGCCGAGGCTGCCGGACTAGGCGTGTTGCAGGTGCATCTCTCCGGTGGCGAACCTGGCGCACGCCGCGATTTAGTCGAGTTGGTCGCAGCGGCACGTTCCGCCGGCCTCTACAGCAATCTCATTACCTCGGCTGTCGGCATCACCGCGGCAACCCTGCGACGGCTCGCCGATGCCGGGCTCGACCATGTGCAGATTTCGATCCAGGACAGCGCACCGAAGAGCGCCGACCACATCGCCGGCTACGAGGGTGCCTTTGCGCGCAAGCAGGCGCTTGCGGCCGAGGTCGTGCGCCTGAAAATTCCGCTCACGGTCAACGCGGTGATGCACCGCGCCAACATCGACCACCTCGGCGACATGGTGGCTCTGGCGCTTTCGCTCGGCGCCAGCCGGGTCGAGATCGCGCACGCGCAATATTACGGCTGGGCGCTCAAAAACCGCGCCGCCTTGATGCCGACCGCCGAACAGGTCAAGCGCGCGGCCGCCGAAGTCGAGGCGCTGCGGACGCGTCTTCACGGCGAAATCGTCATCGACGCGGTGGTGCCGGATTATCATGCCCGGCTGCCCAAACCCTGCGTCGGCGGCTGGGGCCGCCGCTCGCTCAATGTGACACCGGCCGGAAGAGTGCTGCCCTGCCACGCCGCCGAGACCATCCCCGGCCTTGAATTCTGGTCGGTGCGTGAACATTCACTGGCCGACATCTGGGCGAACTCCCCGGCCTTCAACGCCTTTCGCGGCACCGCATGGATGCGGGAACCGTGCCGCACTTGCGCGCGGCGTGACATCGATTTCGGCGGTTGCCGCTGTCAGGCCTTCGCTCTGACCGGCGATGCCCGCGCGGCCGATCCGGTATGCCACCTCGCGCCCGGACACGACGAGGTCGCAGCCCTTGCCGCCGTGCAGCAGGACGAGCCCTACGCCTACCGTCGGATGTGAGCTGCTTCGTTGGCGATGAAGCGCGTGCACCTTCATCCGGCATCGTGTCCGCGCCGTCGAACCCATGCGGCATGGTGTCCCGGCCGCAGGCGGCGACGTGCCCCGCGGCCTTGAGCATGTGAAAATAGGTCCTCGACGCCGGACACCTGTTCGGAACGAGCGGAGTCAATCACCACCGTTCCGATCGGCCGTTGCTCGAATGCATGTCCCGGTGTTAGCGGCACCAAAGACGCCGTCTGATCGCGAAGGTTTTTAGGGAGATTTTCATGGCACACGCTGTTTTGCGCGCAGCCGGCGCGCTTTTGCTGGCTTTAGTGGTTACGCTTCTGGGCGCGCCCGCATTCGCCCAGGACATTGTCCTCGGCGCGTCGGTGCAGCTCACCGGTCCGGTCGCCAACACCGGCCGCTATTACAAGGACGCCTATGAATTCGCGATCGACAAGATCAACGCCGCGGGCGGTGTAAAGGTCGGCGACACCAAGCACAAGCTGGTGCTGAAGCTCTACGACAACCAGTCCGACGTGAACCTGAGCGTGCGGCAGTACACGCAGCTTATTTCGCAGGACAAAGTGAACTTGCTGCTCGGCCCGTTCGCCAGCAATTTCGCGCTCGCCGATTCCGCGGTGTCCGAAAAGTACGAGGTGCCGATGGTGCAAGGCGGCGGCGCTTCGGACCAAATCTTCTCGCGTAAGTTCAAATACATCTTCGGCACGCTGGCGCCGGCCAGCAATTATTTCGCGTCGACGATCGACATGCTCAAGCAATTGAGCCCGGCGCCGAAGACCGTGGCGCTGCTCTATGCCGACGATGCCTTCGACGTATCGGTCGCCAAGGGCACGCAGCCGCTGATCGAGAAAGCCGGGCTGAAGGCGGTCATCGACGAGCGCTACACCTCGAACGCCAGCGACTTCAATTCGCTGCTATCGCAGATCAAAAGCGCCAACGCCGATGCTGTGCTGGTGGCCGGACATGAAACCGAAATCCTGAATTTCGTGCGTCAGGCCAAGAGCCTCGCGGCCGCTCCGAAGATGTATTCGTTCACGGTCGGCGTGCCGAGCGAGGATTTCCGCAAAGCGCTCGGCAAGGACGCCGACTACGCGTTCGGCATGACCGCCTGGTTGCCCAGCACGAGCCTGAAGGATCGCTGGTTCGGCGATGCGGTGCAGTTCGCCGCGGCGTACAAGGCGAAGTACGGCTACGATCCGGACTATCACGCCGCTTCCGGCGCCGCCGACGTCGAGGCGCTGGCCGAGGCCATTGAGACTGCCGGCACGCTCGATCCGAAAACGGTGCGCGACGCTATCGCCAAGCTGAACTTCCCCAGCCTTTATGGCACCATCGCCTTTGCCGAAAACGGCCAGATCAGCCTGGCGCAGACGGTCATCCAGGTCCAAGCCGATAAGGTGGTGGCGATCTATGGTGGCAAGGGCTTCATCGAGAAGCCGAAGTATCCGATGCCGGCCTGGAACGCGCGCTGATCGCGCCGGCATCGTTCAGGGGGCGGGGTGACGCTTGGATTTGCTTGCGCAAGTCCTGATCAATGGCGTGTTGCTGGGTGGCCTCTATGCCGTGATGGCATTGGGGCTTGCCCTCGTCTGGGGCGTCCTCAACATCGTCAACCTCGCCCACGGCGCCTTCATCATGCTGGGCGCTTACCTCGCCTGGCATCTCTATACGTATCTCGGCATCGACCCGTTCCTGGGCCTGCCGGTGACCGCGATCATCATGTTCTGCGTCGGCTACGCGTTGCAGCGCGGCCTGCTGAACCTCGTGGTGCGGGCGCCGATGTTCAACACGCTGCTCATCACGTTCGGCCTCGAAGTCGTGCTGACATATCTGGCGCAGCTCGCCTTCTCGGCCGACTTCCGCACCATCAACCCGCCTTACGCCGGTAACAGCATTGCGCTCGGACCGCTGGTCGTGCCACTGGCGCGGTTGATGGCGTTCGGTGTCGCGGTGGTACTGACCGTCGGCGTGTGGGTTTTCCTCTTACGCACCAAGCTCGGCCGCGCCATTCGAGCGACCGCACAGAATCTGGTCGCGGCCCGCCTCTATGGCGTCGAGCCACGCCATCTTTACGCGGTGACGTTCGGCATCGGCATTGGTCTGGCGGGCGCCGCCGGCTGTCTCTACGGCACCGTATCGCAGATCAATCCCTATATCGGCGCGACATTGACCGCGAAATGCTTCGCGATTTCGATCATCGGCGGGCTCGATAATCCGCTCGGCGTACTGGTCGGCGGACTTGTGCTTGGCATCATCGAATCGCTCACAGTCCTCTATGTCGGCGCGACGTTTGGCGATGTGGCGAGTTTCGGGATTCTGGTTCTCGTCCTGATCGTGCGGCCGAGCGGCCTGCTTGGAAAGACCACATGACCGCATCCCGGCTCGGCGTTGTCGTCGCGGTCGTTGTGGTCGTCGCCGTCCTGGCGGCCCTGCCGCTGTTCAGCTCCGACGTGATCATACAATTCGGCATCAACGCGCTGCTGCTCGCCGTACTGGCGCAAGGCTGGAACATCATCGGCGGCTACACCGGTTACGCCTCGTTCGGCAATTCGGTGTTCTACGGCCTCGGCAGTTACGGCGTCGCCATCGCCATGGTGCAGTGGAACCTGCCGTTCGGGGTCGGCATGATTTTCGGCGCGGCGCTTGCGGTCGCTTTCGCTTTCCTGCTCGGCGTTCCGGTGCTTCGCCTCAAAGGCCACTACTTCGCCATCGCCACGCTTGGGCTCGCGCAGGTGATGAGCGCGATCGTCTCCAACATCGGCATCGCCGGCCAGAACATCGGCCTGGTGCTGCCGCCGCTCAACAACGACCACTTATTCTACGAACTCTCGCTCGGCCTGCTCGTCATTGCGACGCTGACGGTATTCTGGCTGACCCGCAGCCGCTTCGGCTTCGGCCTGATCGCCATCCGCGAGAACGAGGAAGGCGCGTCCGTCATGGGCGTCAATACGACGCTTTATAAAGTGCTGGCCTTCGCGTTGTCGGGCGTGTTCACGGCGCTCGCCGGCGGCATCCATGCCTACTGGATCACGTTCCTCGACCCGGAGAGCGCCTTCGATATCAGCCTCAACGTCAAGATGATCATCATGGCGGTGTTTGGCGGGCCGGGCACGGTGCTCGGTCCGGTGCTCGGCGCCTTCGTGCTTTCGGCGGTGTCCGAAATCCTGTCGAGCAAAGTCACCAATCTTGCCGGCCTGTTTTTCGGCGTGGTCGTGGTCGCCGCGGTGGTCTTGATGCCGCGCGGCGTGGCCGATGTGATGCGCCAGTTCCGCCGAACCGGCTGGCGCTACTTCGCCGAAAATCTCCGCGCGCACCGGATATGAGTGCGATCCTCGAGGTCAAGAATGTCACCCGCCGCTTCGCCGGACTGGTGGCCGTCAGCGACATCAGCTTCACGCTCGGCAAAAACGAAATTCTCGGCGTGATCGGCCCAAACGGCGCCGGCAAGACCACCCTGGTCAGCCTGATCAGCGGCACGCTGCGGCCGACCTCGGGTGAGATCTTTTTCGAAGGCAGCAGGATTACGCACCTCGCCGCCTACCGCCGGGCCCGTCTCGGCATCGGCCGCACGTTCCAAATCATGCGGCCGTTTCCCGGCCTCTCGGTGCTCGACAACGTCGCGGTCGGCGCCTTGTTCGGCCATGGCTCGGGCGAAAGCGACCTTGCCAAAGCGCGCGAGAAAGCCCGCGCCCAGCTCGACGTCGTCGGTCTCGGCAAGTTCGCGTCGCAACGCGCCGAGGAGCTTGGCGGCCCCAACCGCAAGCGGCTTGAGCTCGCCAAAGCGCTCGCCATGCAGCCCAAGGTGTTGCTGTGTGACGAAGTGATGGCCGGATTGAATCTCGTCGAGATCGACGAAGTGATCGAAGTGCTCAGGAAGATCCGCGCGAGCGGCATCAGCATTTTGGTGATCGAACATGTCATCAAGGCGATCAAAAAATTGTCGGATCGTCTGCTGGTCCTGCATCACGGCAACAAGATCGCCGACGGCCCGCCCGATGCGGTGCTGTCGAATAGTGAAGTGATCGAGGCCTATCTCGGCAGCAGGCGAGCATGACCGCCGCCGGTACGCCGAACCAGCGGGAACGGCTGCTGGTGGTCAATGGATTGAGCGCCGGCTACGGCGGCATGCCCGCTTTGCGCAATGTTTCGCTGGAAGTGCGGCGCGCCGAAATCGTCGCATTGATCGGCTCGAACGGGGCGGGCAAGACTACGCTGCTGCGGGCGCTGTCGCGCGTCATTCCCTGCACCGGCACGATCAGCTTCAACAATCATGATCTGGTGGCGATGACGCCGGACCAAGCCTTCGGCACCGGCTTGGTCCAGGTGCCGGAAGGCCGTCAATTGTTCGACCGCATGACGGTCGCGGACAATCTGATGATGGGCGCCTATCGCCGCCGCGACCGGGCTGCGATCGCCAGCGACCTCGAGCGCATGTACAGCCTGTTTCCCCGTCTGGGCGAACGGCGCACGCAACTCGCAGGCTCGATGTCCGGCGGCGAGCAGCAAATGTGCGCGATGGCGCGCGGGCTGATGGCGCGCCCGCTGCTCTTGATGATCGACGAGATGAGCCTCGGCCTCGCCCCCGTCGTGGTCGAACAGCTGATGGACGTGCTCGAGGAAATCCGTAAACAGGACGTTACCGTCCTTCTGGTCGAGCAGGACATCCACCTCGCATTGTCGCTTGCCGACCGTGGCTATGTCATGGATACCGGCTCGATCGCCCGCAGCGGCGCCGCCAAGGACCTGATCGACGATCCGGCGGTGCGCGAGGCTTATCTCGGTCTGGCCTAAAGTCGTACCCCAGCCGGCTTTGCGACGCGCGTATTTGCGTATTTGCGGACACCTTCTAACCGGGTAAAATCGGCGGGTGCAGTGCCGGTCATAAAATGCGCTTTGGAATGCGCTTCAGTCGCAATCACGGAACGATGAGATGACAACGCTTTCCGTAAACGGAAGGTCGTACGACGTCGATGTTGAACCCGACACACCCCTGCTTTGGGTGCTGCGCGACACCATCGGGCTGACCGGCACCAAATATGGCTGCGGGATCGCCCAATGCGGCGCCTGCACCGTACATATCGACGGTGTTCCCATGCGATCGTGCCAGGTGCGGATCGGCACGCTTGGCACAAAACAAGTGACGACCATCGAGTCGCTTGCCGAGAACGGCAAGCTGCATCCTGTGCAAAAGGCCTGGCTCGATCTCGACGTGCCACAATGTGGCTACTGTCAGAGCGGCATGATCATGACGGTGGTGGCGCTGCTCAGACATACGCCGAAGCCGACCGATGCCGAAATCGACGCCGCCATTACCAATATCTGCCGGTGCGGCACGTACCAGCGAATTCGCGCGGCGATCCACGCGGTCGCCGACGCCTGACGGGCACGGGACATGATGCGCACGGTCGGAACCTTGCTGTTCTTGACCGCTGCACTGGTTGCCGCGCTGCCATCCGCGGTGTCTGCGGCCGAACAGGTCGATCTCCTCCTGGTGCTGGCGGCCGACGTCTCGCGCAGCATCGATGCCGAAAAATTCCAGCTCCAGCGCGAAGGCTATGCGGCGGCGATCTCCGATCCGCACGTCCTCGATGCGATCGGCTCGGGCCGTAACCGCCGCATTGGGCTGACTTTTGTCGAATGGTCGGGCGTCGGCTCGCAGCGCGTGGTGATTGATTGGACGGTGATCGCCGGCGCGGAATCCGCCAAGGGATTCGGCGATCGCGTGCTGGAGGCGCCGCGCTCGTTTGGCGACCGCACTTCGATCTCGGGCGCGATCGAATTCGCCATGGGGCGGCTTGCGCGCGCACCGTTCGAATCGGCGCGACACACGATCGACGTTTCTGGCGACGGCACCAACAATGCGGGACGCGACGTGATACTTGCCCGCGACGAAGCGTTGACAGAGGGCGTGACCATCAACGGCCTGGTCATACTCAGCGAGACGCCGCTGGTCTGGAATCCGGACCACACCAATCCGCCGGGCGGTCTGGAGAATTATTACCGCGAGCACGTGATCGGCGGCCCCGGCGCCTTCGTGATGGCGGCGCAAAACTTCGACTCGTTCAGGCAAGCGATCGTCAAAAAGATGATCGCCGAGGTGGCGCAAGCTCCGGCCATCGCGTTGCGGCGATTGTCGGCCCGCTAGTGGAGCGGATTTAACATTCGCTACCCACCTAGTGGAGAGGATTTAACATTCGCTACCCACCTAGTGGACTGACTCTAACGTTTGCTTCCCGCGTTTGACAGCGGCGAGCACGCGCTTTGGGTCTGCGGTCCATGCGAAGGGCTTGGGATCTGCATTTGTATCGGC
>Ga0307372_10009435_pt1 | contig 13446 bp, 12 predicted proteins | sample OX1MG_FD_202533 | JGI IMG/M metagenome (GOLD analysis project Ga0307372, IMG submission 202533) | Soil microbial communities from Risofladan, Vaasa, Finland - OX-1 | ecosystem: Environmental > Terrestrial > Soil > Coastal area > Acid sulfate soil | place: Finland: Risofladan, Vaasa | collected...
GTGGGCAGGTCGACCTGAGGGTGATCGGCCCCCAGTCGGAACAGCTCGGCAAAGCCCTGAATGGAGGTGAGCGGGGTCCGCAGTTCGTGAGAAGCGTCGGCCAGGAAGCGGCGAAGTCGCTCCTCCGTGGCCCGCCTCTCCCGGAACGCCGCCTCGATCTCATCCAGCATGGTGTTCAAGGCCAGGCCCAAACGTCCGATCTCACTGTGGCTTTCGGCCGGTTCCACCCTCTGGCTGAGGTCGCCTTCGGCAATACGACCGGCCGTCCCCGCCATGCGTTCCAGCGGCAACAGACCGCGCCGGAGGATCTCCCACGCTCCGAAGATGAGCAGGGCCAACAGGATGGCGGCGCCCAGCAACTCGATGAGCACCAGGCGTTGGAGCGAGTTCTCCACCGAGGACAGCGGTACGGCCACCGCCGTCACGGCGCCGGCCGAGTAGTCCGAGTCCGAAACCAGCACCCGCCACCGACCGCCGCCCGACACCGATCCGGTGGTGAACAGCCGGACCTGACCGGCGGCCGGGCGCTCGAGATCGGCCGACGTAAGTGTCGGGGCCGAGGTCCCGCTGGGGAGCTGAACGTGGGCCAGGACGATGCCGGAGGAGTTGAGCAACTCCCCGTAGGTCCCGGGCCCGGTGAACAGACCCGGTCCCGAGCGCGGGCTCCCCGGGCCTCCTCCACCCTGGTTGTTGAGCGGACTTCCTTCGCCGGGCTCACCTCCGGTCACCGCCGAACCGGGTGGGGGCGTGTTGGCCGTGACGCCCCCGGCCTCGAATTCGAGTTGGCGGGAGACGGCGGGGGCCGACTGGCGCAGCGATGAGTCCAGGTGGTCGTACTGGGAGCGGGAGTAGAGCGAGTACGTGGCCAGGCCGAACAGGCCGAGGCCGACGGTCACCAGCACTACCAGGGCGCCCACCAGGCGCAGGCGGAGGGTCATGGAAGCTGAGGAAGGCTACTCAGGCGGCTTTTCCGAAAACCCAGCGTCGGAGTAGGAGGAAGCGTCCGAGAGTGGCGGCCCGTCCGGGCTCGACATGCTCGTCGTGTTCGGGGAGCGCCCCGGCCGGGACCCGGCCCCCGCCGGCGGCAAAGCGACGGAGCAGGCGGGCCACGCCCTTCAGGTCTTCCCGGGCGGTGGTGACGATGTCGACTCGGGAGTCGGGATCGTCCACCCAGTCCACCGGCACTTCGTGGATGCGCAGGCCGTTGTGTTCGGCCAGCACCAGCAACTCGGTGTCGAAGAACCAGTCGTTGTCCTCCACCAGCGGGAGGAGGGCCCGGGCCACGTCGGTCCGCATGGCCTTGAAGCCACATTGGGCATCGGTGAAGCCGTTGTGCAGGGTGGCCTTGAGGATGAGGTTGTAGGTGCGGGAGATGAGCTCCCGCTTGGTGCCCCGGGTCACCCGGGCGCCGGACGCCAGCCGGGAGCCGATGGCCACGTCGCTGTGCCCGGACAAGAGCGGAGCCACCAATGGCAGCAGGGCGTCGAGATCGGTGGAGAGGTCGACGTCCATGTAGGCGACCACTTTGGCCTGGCTCGTCTCCCAGGCGGCGCGAAGGGCGCGGCCCCGGCCCTTCTCGTCCAGATGGACAGCCTGGACGCCCTCCAACTCGTTGGTCAGGCGGCAGGCCACGCCCCAGGTGCGATCCCGGCTGGCGTTATCGGCCACGGTGATGATCCAGCCCAGGGGAAAGCGGTCGCGCAGGTAGGCATGGAGGCGCCGGATGGAGGCGTCCAGGGACGCCTCCTCGTTGTAGACGGGAATGACGATCTCGACGTCGGCGCCGGCCCGGCGCTCGGGGCTGGCCTCGACGGTAAGGAGGCCATGACGGGCCGGCGGCTCGGTGGTGGCGGTGGTCATGGATGCAGCATCGAGTCGGTCCCTCAGCCGGCTCTTGGGCCAACCTGGGAATTCGCTCCGAAGCTGGTCGGCGCCCACGTGGCGATGGTGCGGGCCGAGCTGGGAAATTCCTGGGCACTCGTCACAGGCCCGGCGTACGGTGTCCTAAATGCGCACAGGAGCCATTAGGCGCCTCATGCCTTATGTGCGCCCGTACCGCCGGCAGATGTTGGAGATGGGGACGTCGGCCACGGGCGCACTGGTAGCTGTGACCACCATCCCTCTCGTTACCGAGGCGGTGATCAACGGCCCGATCACCCACCACCGGGGTGGGCTGTGGCTCCTGGCCGGCCTGGCCCTGCTGCTGGGCCTCGGGGAGGGCGTGTTGTTGTGCATCCGCCGCTGGGTGCTCGGCAGCGCCGCCACCCGGGTGGAGACCGACATCCGCAATGACCTCTACGCCCACCTGCAGCGCCTGCCCGTCTCCTTCCACGAGCGCTGGCAGTCGGGCCAGTTGCTGTCCCGGGCCACGGGCGACATCACCCTGATCCGTCAGTTCGTGGGCTACGGGATGATCTATCTGGTCGTCAACGCCATGACCTTCATATACGTGGTGGCCCTGCTGCTGCACCTCGACGTGCGCCTGGCCTTTGTCGCCATCGTGGCTGTGATCCAGATCCTGGTGGCCGGCAACCGGTTCCGGCGCGAGTACCACCGGGCCAGCCGGATGGTCCAGGACCAACAGGGCGACCTAACCACCATCGTGGAGGAGGCCGCTGTCGGCATCCGGGTCATCAAGGCCTTCGGCCGCCACGCCCTGGAGAAAGCCCGCTTCACTGGGATGGCGCGGACCCTGCAGTCCTCGTCGATGGTGACGGTGCGGCTCCGGGGCCGCTTTTTTGCTGTTCTGGGCCTGATTCCCAACCTGGCCCTGGCCGCCATCGTGCTCGGCGGGGCCTGGGCGGTCAGCGACCGGGTCATGACTCTGGGCGGCCTGGTCGCCTTCGTCTCGCTGTTCCTGATGCTGGTGTGGCCGGTGGAGAGCCTGGGCGAGATCCTGGCCATGGCTCAGGAGGCCAGCGCGGCGGTGGAGCGGATCTGGGAGGTCTTCGACACCGAGCCCGACATCACCGACCGGCCCGGGGCGGTGGCCCTGGCCGAGTGCACCGGCCACCTGCGCTTCGAGGGTGTCACCTTCGCCTACGGCTCCGAGGCCGTGACCGGATCCGCCGGCACCGCTCGCCCAGCGGACCCTGACGGCGCGTTCCGTGCCGACGCCTCCGACGCCTCCGACGGTCCGGGGCCCGTCCCGGTGCTCGACGGGGTTGACCTGGACATCGCCCCGGGCGAGACGGTCGCCCTGGTGGGCGCCACCGCCTCGGGCAAAAGCACCCTCATCTCCCTGGTGCCCCGGCTGGCCGACGTGTCGGCCGGGCGGGTCACCCTGGACGGGATCGACGTCAGGGACATCCAGCTCAACTCGCTTCGCCGCCACGTGGGGATGGCCTTCGAGGAGCCGACCCTGTTCAGCGCCAGCGTGAGGGAGAACCTGACCTTCGGAGCTCCCGACGCCACCGACGCCGAGATCGATGAGGCCCTGGAGACGGCCCAGGCCGGCTTCGCCCACGACCTGCCCTGGGGCCTGGACACCCGGGTGGGGGAGCAGGGCCTCTCCCTCTCCGGGGGACAGCGCCAGCGCCTGGCCCTGGCCCGGGCCATCCTGGGCCGGCCCCGGGTTCTGGTCCTGGACGACCCGCTGTCGGCCCTGGACGTTCACACCGAGGCCAAGGTGGAAGAGGCCCTGGGCCGGGTCCTGGCCGGCACCACCGCCCTGGTGGTGGTCCACCGTCCCTCCACCGTGGCCCTGGCCGACCGGGTGGCCTTCCTGGACGGGGGCCGCATAGTGGCCACCGGCAGCCACCACGACCTCATGGACTCGCTCCCGGCCTACCGGGCCGTCCTGGCCCAGGAGGTCGACGGAGCCGCCATCGACCTGGGCGAGGAAGAGCCACTGGCCGAGGAGGAGTCGGCCCGTTCCGCCGTTCCTGGCGCCAAGCCCGAGCCGGCCTGGTGGGAGGTGTCGGCCCGATGAGCACTGACCTGGCTACCGCCTGGAGGGGCGTGGCCGCCGAGGACGCCGAGGTCATCACCGCCCCGGTCAGCGCGCTATTGCGGGGGCGCAGCCAGCGCCTGTTGCGCTCGTTGCTGGCTCCTCACCGCCGCTCCCTGCTGGCCAGTCTCGGCCTGATCATCGGCTTCGACGTGGCCAGCATGGTGGGGCCCCTGCTGGTGGAGCGGGCCATCGACAGCGGGCTGCCCGCCCTCCAGCACCACCACGACGTGGTCCCCCTGGCCCTGGCCGTGATCGGCCTGGCCCTGGCCGGGGTCTTCCAGGCCGCCAGTGACTTCGGCTTCACCATGGTCACCGGCCGGGTCGGCCAGGACGTCCTCCTCGACCTGCGCCAGCGGATCTTCGACCACTTCCAGTCGCTGTCGGTCAGCTTCCACGAGCGCTACACGTCCGGCCGGGTCATCTCCCGGTTGACCTCGGACGTGGATGCCATTTCCGACCTGCTCATGGACGGCCTCCAGGTGCTGGCCTGGGCCAGCCTCACCATCCTCACCGTGGCCGGCATCCTGATCTGGTCCGACCCGGTCCTGGCCGGGGTGGTCTTCCTGGCCAGTCCCTTCGTGGCCGTCCTGACCCGCTGGTTCCGCCGGGAGTCGGTGCGCGCCTACCGGGCCACGCGGGAGGCCATCGCCCTGGTGATCGTTCACTTCGTCGAGTCCTTGGGCGGGATCCGGGCCGTCCAGTCCTTCCGGCGCGAGCCGCGCAACCAGGAGATCTTCGAGGTCCTCAACGAGTCCTACCGTTCGGCCAACCAGTGGTCGATCCGGCTGGTGGCCGTGTTCGGGCCCGGGGTCAAGGCTCTGGGTAACGCCAGCCTGGCTGCCGTGCTGCTGGTCGGAGCCGTGCGGGTCGAGCACGGGCGCATCACGGTGGGCGTGCTGGCCGCCTTCATCCTCTATCTGCGCCGCTTCCTGGACCCGATCCTGGACCTGTCGCAGTTCTACACACTGTTCCAGTCGGCTGCCGCCGCCCTGGAGAAGCTGTCCGGGGTGCTCGAGGAGGTGCCGGCGGTGCCCGAGCCGGCCGAAGCCGGCCGGGTTTCGGGCGCCGCCGCCGGCGGTGGGGCCGATGCCGGCGCCGCCGCCGCCGCCGCCGCCGCCGGCGCCATTCGTGCCGCCCTCCCACAGCCGGTGCGGGGCGAGGTCACCTTCACCGGGGTCGACTTCGGCTACCGGCAGCGGCTGATCCTGGAGGGCCTGGACCTGCACATCCCGGCCGGCCAGACGGTGGCCCTGGTGGGCGAGACCGGCGCCGGCAAGTCCACCGTGGCCCGGCTGATGGCGCGCTTCTACGACCCCACGGCCGGAACGGTGGCCCTGGACGGAATCGACCTGCGCCGGATCGGCCGGGACGAGCTGCGCCGCCACGTGGTCATGGTCACCCAGGAGAGCTTCCTCTTCTCCCGCTCGGTGGGGGAGAACATCTCCTTCGGCCGGCCCGGGGCCACCCAGGCCGAGATCGAAGCCGCCGCCGGGGCGGTGGGAGCCCACGGGTTCATCTCCCGGCTGCCCGAGGGTTACGACACGCCGGTGGGCAAGCGGGGCGGCCGCCTGTCGGCCGGTCAGCGCCAGCTGGTCTCCTTCGCCCGGGCCTTCCTGGCCGACCCCGAGGTGCTCATCCTGGACGAGGCCACCGCCTCACTGGACATCCCCAGCGAGCGGCTGATCCAGCGGGCGCTACTCACGCTCCTGTCCGAGCGGACGGCGGTCATCATCGCCCACCGCCTCACCACGGTGGAGATAGCCGACCGGGTGCTGATCGTCGACGACGGCCGGGTGGTCGAAGACGGCAGCCCGGCCGAGCTCCTGGACCGGCCCAGCCGCTACCGGGACCTGTACCAGGCCTGGGCCGACAGCCTGGTCTGAGGCCGGGCCGCCCGCTGGGTCACCAGTGAGCCAGCTTCCGAGGGTGGGGGTGGTCAAGCAAACGTTGGTCTTTGGTGATGAGGTCCCAGCCGCTCTCGATGGCTGTCGCGTAGATGATCCGATCGGCTGGATCTTTTGGGAATGTCTCGGGCAGGCCGACGGCGGTGGCCGCCACCTCTGGAGTCACTCCGGCCGTCCTGACCTGGGCCGAGAGTTCGGCCAACCAGGCCCGGGTCGGGATGGCCAGGGTGATGCGGTCATGCTGGGCCAGCCAGGCCAACTCCCACCAGGAGATGGCCGCGACACAGACTTCGTCGGCGGCCGCGATCAGCTCGCCTGCACGCTTGCTCAATCGGTCAGGCTCCGCCGTCCACCAGTGCAAAACGTGAGTGTCGAGAAGGACTGTGGTCAGGACGACTCCCAGTTCTCTCCAGTCGAGAAGAGTTCCTCGTCGGTGGCGTTGGAGCGGGCCCGGCCCTTCATCAAGTCACGGCTGGCTCCGGGCCCCCGGGCTGGAACCAGCCGGGCAACGGTCCGGCCGTGTTTGGTGATCTCGATCTGATCCCCCCCGGACACCTCGTCCAGAAGGCTCAGCAGCCGAGCCTTAGCCTCCGTAGCGGTTACTTGACGAGTCATCTGACCATCTTAATGGTCAGCAGGGCGAATGTTCTGATGGCGGCCTACCGTCTGGGCCATGGCCGATGAGGCGGTCGTGGACGCGGCGGGCCGGGAGATGGCCATCAGCCATCCGGGCAAGGTCTTCTTCAGCGAGCGGGGCGACACCAAGCTGGACCTGGTCCGGTACTACCTGGCCGTCCGGGAGCCGCTGATGAGGGCCATGGGGGGCCGGCCCGTCCTCCTCCAGCGCTTCCCCAACGGGGCCGGCGGCCCGTCCTTCTTCCAGAAGCGGGTGCCGGAGGCCAGGCCCGACTGGCTGGAGACAGCCGTGGTCTCGACCCCCAACGGGACCACCTCGGACGCCCTGGTGGCGGCCGACATCGCCCATGTCATCTGGGCGGTCAATCTGGGCTGCCTCGGCTTCCACGTCTGGCCGAGCCGGGCGGCCGACCCCGATCACGCCGATGAGCTGCGCATCGACCTCGATCCCTCCCCGGGTGTCGACTTCCCCATGCTCCAGGAGGCGGCGGCGGAGGTTCATGCGCTGTTGGTGGAACTGGGCATCGACGGGCGGCCCAAGACGACCGGCAACCGGGGCATCCACATCTATGTCCGGCTGGCCCCGGAATGGGACTCCTACCAGGTCCGGGCGGCGGCGGTGGCCCTGGCCCGGGAGCTGGATCGGCGCCGGCCCGATCTGTGCACGTCGGCCTGGTGGAAGGAGGAGCGGGGGGCGCGGGTCTTCATCGACTTCAACCAGAACGCCCCCCACAAGACGGTCTTCGGGGCCTGGTCGGTCCGGGCCCGCCCCGGGGCCCAGGTGTCCATGCCATTCCGATGGGAGGAGCTCGGCTCGGTCCATCCGGACATGTTCACCATGGAGACGGTTCCAGGATTGGTCGAAAAGTCGGGAGACGCCTGGGCGGACATGACCGCCCAGTCCCTGGAGCCGCTATTGGAGATGAGCCGGCGGGACATCGAAGCCGGGCTGATGGATGCGCCCTGGCCGCCGGTCTACCCGAAGATGCCGAACGAGCCGGACCGGGTCGCGCCCAGCCGAGCCCGCAAACCCAGGGCCTGACAGAGGGGGAGGGCCCTGGTCATGTCGGATACGACATGAATGGGCCATGAGGAGCGTGCTCGGGGACCTGTCGGGCTTCATCCGGACCACTCGGACCCGGCTGGGTACGAGCGTGACGAGGAGACAACGGTAAGGGCGGGCTGGTCCGAGGTGGACCGGGATGCGGCCCTGGTGGAGGCGGTGGAGGCGGTGGAGGCGGCGGCGGTGGAGGCGGCGGAGGCGGCGGAGGCGGCGGCTTTCATTCTCGAGGAGAAGGCACGCCGATGAACCGGCCGGGGACGACGGCTGGCTGCTCGTCCAGAAACGCCCGCCAGGCGGCGGCCGACGCTGCCGACGGCCCGGCTATGGCGACGCGGGGGGAGATCAGGCCAAGCTAGACAACCGCGCCGCCCCGAGATCAGGAGCCAACTCTGACCGCCACTGCATCCCCGGACGGCCTGTCCACCGCCCGACGCCGGCTGGTGGTGGCAGTTGTGGTCGTCGTTCTCGTCGCCGCAGGAACGGCGGCCTATGTGGGGTCGGCCTGGGTACGTCGCCAAGTCGACCTGTCGGTCACCCACCGGCCCGAACCCTTCACCGCGTTGTATTTCACCCACTCCCGTGACCTGTCGCAGCTGGTCAGCCTGGGCCAGCCGTACCTGGTAGAGGTGACGGTGGCCGATCACGACGGCGCCCCGCCCCATCACGTGCTGGTGGTGGAGGTCTCGGCCGGCGGGCTGACCATCCCGGTGGCCGAGAGGACGTTCAACCTGGCTCGGAACGGGCATGAGGATGAAGCTTTCGATTTCGTCCTGCCCCGGCCCCACGTCCTCTACGACCTGGTCTTCACCCTCGACAACACCGAGCACCTGCGCTGGAGGGTGCTGAGCACCTGAGGCGGACCGGCCGGAGGCCGCAAGTTTGGCGCCGTCGGACCGTCTCATTCTGAGTGTGGCTCATCCTGAGGGGCACGAGGACCGCGGCAGGGTTTGAATGGCTTCCGTGACCGCGCCTGAGCGAGCCTCCCAGAGCGGGCGCCGCCTGCTGGCGCTGACCTCGCTGCGGGCTTTCGCGGCCCTGGCCGTGTTCACCCGGCACGCCTCGGAGACGTTCTTCAAGATCGGTGACCACTCGTCCCTCACGCGCCAGGGTGCCTCCGGGGTGTCCTTCTTCTTCATCCTGAGCGGGTTCGTGCTGGCCTGGTCCTGGCGCCAGGCAGACACCCCCGGTCGCGTCTATCGCCGCCGCTTCGCCCGGATCTATCCCGCGTACATCGTGATGCTGGTGGCTACGCAGGTTGCAATCGGAGCCCGTCACGGCTTTCCCTTGGTCCCGTTCCTGTTCAATGCCGCTCTGCTCCAGAGCTGGGTCCCCCAGGCCAAGGTCTTCTTCACCTCCGGCATGGGCGCCTGGTCGCTCGGGTGCGAGGCCTTCTTCTACCTGCTGTTCCCCCTTCTGCTGCCGCTGGTCGGCCGGGCCAGTTCCCGCCGGAGGTGGCAGATGCTGGGTCTGGTGGCAGTCGTGGATCTGGCTGTGGCCCTGACCACCCACTCGCCCAACCAGTCCAGTGGCATCGGTCTGTGGTTGGTCTACGTCCTGCCCCTGACCCGGGTCGGAGAATTCCTGGTCGGCATCGTCCTGGCCACCGCCGTCAAGGAGGGGATGCGCTCCCGCATCACCCTCAACCAGGCCCTGGTCGTGGCCCTGGTCGCCTACGCCCTGGCCGGGGTGATTCCCGTCTATCTGATGTGGGAAGTCTTCACCCTGGTGCCGTTCAGCCTCCTGGTCCTGACCGCCGCCTCCTGGGAGTCGGAGGGGAAGGCCACCTGGCTGGCGAAGGGTTGGCTGGTCCGGCTCGGGGAATGGTCATATGCGTTCTACCTGGTCCATATCAGCGTGCTGGCCGTCATCCACCATGTGTTCCCCCAGGAGGGCGGAGCGGAGGGACTGGGCCTCACCGCCATCTCCCTGGTCTTGGCCGTGGCCGCCGCCTTCTGCCTGTTCCACGTGATCGAACGGCCCTTCGAGCGCCGGCTGCGCGGGGACGCCGCCATCGGCGAGGCCGCCGCCCGACTCTCGCCCCTCCGGCCGCCGATCCGCCATGGCCGCTGAGCTGGCTCCTCCCCGTGGTGCCGGCCGGCGCCGTCGGCTGGTCCCGCTGGTCGTCGCCCTGGCCCTCGTCACCTCGCTGGCGGTCCGGTCCGCCATCGCCTCGTCCGGTTCGGCCGATGCCGGGGGCAGGGTCCTGGTCACCGGCCTGGCCATGGGCAGCGGATCCACCACCATGTCGTCGACGGCCCTGGACAGGCGCCTGTCCGACGCCGAGTCGGTCGGTGTCGGCTGGGTGCGGGTGGGCCTGTCGTGGGCGGCCGTGCAGCCCTACTCCCCCCTGGCGAGCGACTGGGGAGCATTCGACCGGGTGGTGGCCGCCGCCGGCTCCCACCACCTGAAGGTCCTGGCCGTGGTCGGGTTCACACCGGGGTGGGCCCGGCCGCGCGACTGTGCCGAGTACACCTGCGCCCCGGACCACCCGGCGCAGTTCGCCGCCTTTGTGAAGACGGCCGCCGCCCGCTACGGGGACCAGGTGGCGGCGTGGGAGATCTGGAACGAGCCTAATCTGGAGATGTTCTGGCAGCCGGCACCCAACGCGGCCCAGTACGCCCAGCTCCTCTCGCTGACGGCCTCCGCCGTACATTCGGCCGTTCCCGGCGCCACTGTCATCTCGGGCGGTCTCGCCATGGTCCCGAGCTCCTCCCGGAACGTCAGCGGGCTCGACTTCCTCACCTGGGTGTGCCAGCGCGGTGGTCTGGCCGGCGTCGACGGGGTCGGGCTGCATCCCTATTCGTCCCCCGTGCCTCCGTCCTATTACGCCACGTGGAGCGGTTGGAGCCAGATGTGGCAGACACCGGTCAGCGCCGAGACCATCCTCCAGGGCTGCGGGGAGGGCGATAAGCCGCTGTGGCTGACCGAGTACGGCGCCCCGACCAACGGCCCCGGGCCCGCTTCCACCCCGTCCAACTACGAGCTGTCCTCGAATCCCAACCACGTCGACGAGGCCCTGCAGGCCGAGATGGCGTCCCAGTCGGTGTCCATTGCCGCCGGGTCCCCCGACGTGGCCGCTCTGTTCTGGTACACCGACGAGGACAGCGCAACCTTTGCCTTCTCGAACCAGGGCTTCTACGGGCTGCGCACGGCCAGTGGAGCCGCCAAGCCGGCGTGGTCCGCTCTCAAATCCGCCCTGGCTCAGGTGACGCAGGGATGAGTGCCCCGGGACCGGGGAGCATCCTCGTCGTCATCGACTTCTTTCCGCCCCACATCGGCGGATTGGAGGAGGTGGGCCGGGCCCAGGCCGTCAGCCTGGCCCAGCGCGGCCACCAGGTGACAGTGCTCACCTGCGCCCACCGGCGGGACCTGCCCCGGGACGAGGAGGCCGGCCCCGGCTACCGGGTGGTGCGCGTGCCGGCCCTCAACTTCACCGAACGGCGCTGGGGGGTCACCTTCCCACTGGTATCCCCACTCTTGCTGTCCCGGATGGTCCGGGAGGTCCGCCAGGCCGAGGTGGTTCACATCCACGACGCCTTCTATCCGCTGTCGCATATCGCCTTTCTGGCCTGCCTCCTGGCCCGGCGGCCGTTCCACATGACCCAGCACGTAGCCGTCGTCGACCATCCCAGCCGTCTGGTGGTCGGCGTGCAGCGGGTGATCTACGCCGTGGCCGGCCGGACAATGTTCCGGAGGGCGGAGTCAGTGGTGACCTACAACGCCCGGGTGCGTGACTTCGTCCGGGCCCAGGGGGCGGCGGTCGAGCGGGTGGCCATGCAGCACAACGGCATCGACACGGCGTGGTTCAGCCCCGCCGACCCGGCCACCAGGAAAGAGTTGCGGCGCCGCTACGGTCTGGACGAGGACCGTCCGGTGGTTCTCTTTGTCGGGAGGCTGGTGTCGAAGAAGGGCGCCCGACTGGTGATCGAGTCGGCCCGCGCCACCCATACCACCGTGATCGTGGGCGAGGGCACTGACGTGCCCCGCCACGTTCCCGAGCATGTGGTCATGTTCGGGCCGGCGGATCGGGACCAGTTGCGAGACCTGTACCGGCTGGCCGATGTATTCGTCTTCCCGGCGGTGTCGGAGATGTTCACACTGGTCATGCAGGAGGCGATGGCCTCGGGCCTTCCGGTGGTGACCACGGATGATCCGGCTTACGCCGAGTACGAGGTGGACCGCGAGCTCATCGCCCTGGTGCCCCGGGACGCCACTGCTCTGGCGGCGGCGGTGGAAGGGGTGCTCTCCGACCCCGAGCGAGCCAAGGCCATGGCGGCGTATTCACGTCGCCTGGCCCTGGAGAGGTTCAGCTGGGAGGCCAATTACCCCTCCGAGTACGAGCTCTACCCGCCCGACCTGCGGGGCCCGGGCAGCATCGGACACGAGCCGTTCTCCGAGCTGGCCCTCGACCGGGCGGCGTCGTGCTCGTGACCGACCAGACGGCCAAGGGGATACCGCGGACGGCCGCCATCGAGGCGGAACTGGGCGATGACGGCACCCCGGCCTTCCACGACCCGTTGCGAGAGCGCCTGGGCCGGCTCGGCTCGAAGCTGCCTTCCACCATGTCCCCCATTCGTCCCGAGCTGATCTGGCGGATTCTCAGGAGGGTGTCCGTCCTGCGCACCCTGTACTACTCGGCCCGCTTTCGGGGCCGCTTCCTGGTTGCGAGGCGCGCCCGGGTTGTCCTGGACCGATCGGCCCGGGTCGAGTTCGGCCCCCGGGGCTTCCTGCTCCTCGGGTTCCACCACGACTCGCCCCTCCCCGCACTGCTCAATATGGGCCGGTCAACCAGGATGGTCGTCACCGGTACGGTGCAGGTGTGGAAGGGAAGTCAGGTACACGTGCTCCGGGGGGGATGTCTGGAGTTCGGGGACAAGATCATCCTCAACGAGGGCTCCCGCGTCACGTGTTGCCACAGCGTCCGCTTCGGCAACGGCAGCGGTCTGTCCTGGGACGTCAGCCTGCTTGATACCGACCTGCACCCCATCCGTTTGGGAGGAGCCTGGAAGGCCCAGGATGCTCCGGTGGTGGTTGGCGACCACGTCATGGTCGGGACCCGTGCCCTCGTCCTCAAGGGAGTGACCCTCGGGAACGGCTCGATCGTCGCCGCCGGGGCCGTGGTGACCTCCGACGTACCGCCCCGCTGCCTGGTGGCGGGGAATCCGGCCCGGGTGGTCCGGGAGGGGGTCGACTGGCGCTGAGGCCCGCCTGGCCGGCCGCGATGGCCGGCTGGACCGGCCGGGTCGAGAGAACCTTGAGCCCTTGCTCAACTGTCGGGCCCCGGGGTCGATACGTCCCATGTGACCGATCCCTCCTCCGGCCCGTCCCGAGCCCGACGGCTGGCCGGGGCCGCGTTCGCGCTCGGAGGCACCCTGTCCCTGGTGGTGACGGCCTCCCTGGCGCCCCGGGCCGCCCAGGCCACCTCGACAACCACGGACGCGTCGACCACCATGGCCGTGCCGGGCGCCGACACCGTGGCGACCTCCTCGGGGGCCGCCACCCCGTTGAGATTCGGTGTTGTCGACGGCAACCTGCTGTCGGAGACCCCGGCCCAGATCAGCTCCGAGTTGACGACCGTGGCGGCCACCGGCGCCCACTTCATCCGGGAGCAGCTGTCCTGGAACGCCGCCGAGCCCCGGCCCGGCGTCTACGACTGGAAGCCCTTCGACCAGGTCGTGCAGGGAGTGGCCGCCCATCACATGCAGCTCCTGGTCCTGGTCGACTTCACGCCGTCCTGGGACCGCCCGGCGGGGTGCACCTCCTGGACCTGCGCCCCCGCCCAGGCTTCCCAGTTCGCCGCCTTCGTGGCCGCCGCCTCGGCCCGCTACGTGGGCTACGGGGTGCACGACTGGGAGATCTGGAACGAGCCCAACTCCAGCTACTTCTGGGAG
>Ga0307372_10009436_pt1 | contig 13444 bp, 15 predicted proteins | sample OX1MG_FD_202533 | JGI IMG/M metagenome (GOLD analysis project Ga0307372, IMG submission 202533) | Soil microbial communities from Risofladan, Vaasa, Finland - OX-1 | ecosystem: Environmental > Terrestrial > Soil > Coastal area > Acid sulfate soil | place: Finland: Risofladan, Vaasa | collected...
TATATATTTATTCTTTGTTTATTAACTAAAACCATACTTATGAGCCTAACAGAACGTTTTTCCAATGGATGGACAATTGCAAAAAATAGCCTTAGAGTTTTAAGAGAAAACAGGCAATTGATTATTTTCCCAATACTTTCAGGTATCTCAATGATCCTGATTGTAGTATCTTTTTTTACGGTAATCTTAGGTTTTTCAGGATGGAATATTGATAATATTTCAAACCCGGGTACTGTAGAAAGTTATGCATTTCTATTTGCCTTTTACATTATCAATTATTTTGTTATTGTATTTTTTAATATGGCGCTTATTCATTGCACTTCTCTTTATTTTAAAGGTGAAGAAGTGACTATTAGAAAAGGAATAGATTTCAGCATGAGTCGTTTGGGTTCCATATTTGCGTGGGCTGTTTTTGCAGGAACCATCGGGGGAATCTTAAAAATAATACAGGAGAATGCAGGCTCATTAGGAAAAATAATTACTGGAATTATTGGTATTGTATGGAGTATTGCTACTTTTTTTGTAGTTCCGGTTATTGCTTATGAAAACCTTGGTCCGATAGGAGCATTTAAAAAGTCAGCTAAATTGATGAAAGAAAAATGGGGCGAAAGTATAGGCGCGGGATTTAGCTTTTTCCTGATTGAGTTAGTAGCGGTATTAGCCATAGCAACTGTTGCATTTTTATTGGCTTCTATTAATGTAATTGCAGGTATGGTAATAGGTGTAATGGGATTATTATTATTAATGACGGTAATCAGTGCTGTGAAAACCATATTTATCAGTGCTATATACCATAATATTAATGGCGATCCGGTTGAACTGTACAATCAGCAATTCATAGATAATCTTTTTGAAACTAAAAAGAAAAGACCTTAGATTATTACTGAATTTTTTCACAAACTCAGGTCGTTTAAAATAAGTAATTCATAAAAATCAATTGATGATTACTTCCTAATCTTTCTTTTCAAAAATTTTCTTATTTCTTTCAAATCGTCTTTGTTGAAAGCGCTCTTTGGTATTAAAAAAAACGACTGGCTGTTGAAATATAAATGAAAGAAATTCACACTTTCTATAAAATTGCTGAAATCTTTCCAAGGCCAGCTACGGCTACCGCGTTCATTTTCGAGAAAAAAATGCTGATCTTCAAAGCTTACTTTAAAATGATCTTTAAATGTAGCTGCTTTGCGATAAATGACAGAAGGCAATACCCACCAGAAAGCTATCATCAAAGTAAACCAAAGAGTGGAGCTAAATAGAAAAGCAAGTGGAGAGACTTTGCCTGTATAGTATAAAAAAGCAGCAAACAGGGCAAAAACATTTACCACAACAATCATGATTTTTATTTCATTCCTGTTGAAAAAATGAAACCGCAATGCCTGCAAAACTTTTGGTTTGTTATAAGAGAAAGATGAAGATGTCATTTGAAACAAATGTACGATGTGCAAAGGAAAGCTAATCTATTTTGTTCTATATGATTATAGAAAAATTCAGGTTCTATCACACATTTTTTGCCCACGCCTGATAAAAGTAATAAATTGAGAAAATAATAAAGTTCACAATGAAATTAGTTAAATACTTAGCCATCTCCTTATTGCTGCTTTTTCGTTTGAAAAAGCGTTCTCAAGCAAAAGCCGTGCCTGCCAGTCAAATAATTGAAGAAGCAAAAGTGGAAGCTGCAAAAACTCATAAAAATGTTTTTATCATTTTTCATGCTTCCTGGTGCGTTTGGTGCCACAGGATGGACACCGCCTAAAATCTTTCTTTGATAAAAGTTATGTAATAAAACATCTTACTGTGGAAGAAAGTAGTGATAAAAAGAACCTTGAAAATACCGGTGCTCCTGCACTTCTTAGAGAATACAATGGCCAGCAACAGGGAATTCCTTTTTGGGTTATTATTGATAAGAACGGAAGATTTCTTGCCGATTCAAGATTACATTCTGACAATGGAAAAGTGACTGGAAATAATGTGTGTTGCCCCTCAAAGCCTGATGAGGTGACTTATTTTATAGAAGTGCTTAAAAAAACTTCCCATCTTAACAATGCCCAACTTGTTTTGATACAAAAGAGGTTTCAGAAAATTGGTCAATAAAATAAATTAGGTTAAATCTGTTGCTGAAAAAATTTCAAAAGCCATCTTTTTTGCAAATAGCCTTATCAAAATAAAGCATAAAAATTTATGACAGACTATGACTTCCTGAAAACCCCGCGAGTACAAGGCTCCTCTTTTTCAATTTTACAATATCCAATGATTCAATGATTGGATCGGAAGTAAGTATCAGAGATACATTATTTTTTTTCCACCAATCATTTTCCTGAAGTTTTTTGAAATGAATAATTCCAACTAAATAATTGATTTCTTCATTGGAATGCCATTCTTCGATGCTCTCAAAATCTTCTTTGCGGATATGATTCCAATCTGTAAATCCCAAATAAGTTTTTATATAGAAATCATTGGTAAGTTCATTAGGTTGAAGATGATACAATTTCTTATATTCATATTTATAATCGTATCGCAAAGCAGATATATCACTCAACACTGCCGAAGCTGTGGGAAGGCTGCCGGCACCTTTTCCATAAAAAAATTGTTTATCAGCGAAAGAGCTTTCTATCACAACTCCATTGTATTCGTTTTTTATAAATGCCAGTTGATCGTCTTTTTTTACAAATTGGGGCAAAACATAAGCCGCTACTTTCCCGCTATTTAATTTCTTTGCCGAAGCCACTAATTTTATAACACATTCTTTTTTCTCAGCCTGTTTTGCATCCTCTGCGGTTATATTCTGTATTCCCGTGAAACAAAGTTCATTCCGTTTAGGCAAAATGCCGTAGGCGTGAGTCAATAAAAATGTCCATTTATTTAATGCATCAAAACCTTCAATATCCAATGAAGGATTGCTTTCTGCAAAACCCAATTGTTGGGCCTGTATTAATGCATTTTTAAATGAAAGTTTTTCCTCAAACATTTTCGTAAGAATATAATTGGTAGAACCGTTTACCACTGCATGGATAGAATGTAAAAGATCGTTGTCATAATATTCCTCGAGATTTCGTATCACGGGAATCGAAGCGCAACATGCCGCTTCATAGAGGAATGAAGCGCCTGTTTGTTGCTGCAATTCGAGGAATTCAGGTAAATGTTCAGCAATCATTTTTTTATTGGCACTCACAACAGATTTGCCATTTAAAAATGCGGTCTTTACAATTTCATAAGCTGCATCCGCATCGTCTATCATTTCAACTATTACATTTATTTCGGGGTCATTCAGCAATAATTGTTTGTCCGTTGTAAATAGCTCCGCCGGAGCGTTTCTCTTTTTTTTATTGTGTTTAATGCAAACTTTTTTTATGGTTGCATTTAATGATGGTGTTAGATTCAACACTTTATAAAGTCCTTCACCCACTACGCCGAAACCAAAAATTCCTAATACCAACTTTTTATGAGTATCCATTGTTATTGTTTGATTTTTAATTAAATATTTTTTTAACTGTCTTTACAAATCATTTATTGAATGAGAAAGATAAAAGGGAGTTGTGAAAGCCTGGATATTGGCATAAAAAAACTCACCCGACAGAACAGATGAGTTAATATATTGTAATAAGTAAAACAAATTTTATTAAAACCTGGGTCTGTCTTATCTGTCCCGATAACCATCGGGATGGAATTAGCACCTTTTAATGTTTAAAAAACCTTTCAGGTTGCCAAGGCGTCATCGGGCCATTTCCCTCTGCCTTTCTTGATAAGTGAACTATAAAGAACTGGCGCAAAGTTGAAGGGAGAAATTGAATTTGCCAAATCTTTTATGAATTTTTTTATCATAATCAGTCGCTTTTAATAATTCTTAGACTTTTGAGTTTTTTACCATTTTAAAGAAAAAACAACACTTGATTGAATAATTTGTTCTTCTTTAGATTCCTTTGGGATAAACTAACATTTCCATAAATTCGTAATTTGTAGCCAATTATTTTTATATGAAAGAAAAAAAATACATTTTTGCATATAACCATCAGTAAATGAAGTTAAAAGATATATACTCTTCCATCTGCGAAAGAAAAGCAACGAACAAAAAATCTTTCGCGGTTTTGGTAGATCCCGATAAAGTTGACGATCACAAAATGCGTAGCATTATTGATCTGTCTGTTGCCGGAGGGGTAGATTATTTTTTAGTGGGTGGCAGCCTTATCATTTCAAATTACCTGGATGAATGTGTTCAATACATAAAACATCATTGTTCTATTCCTGTTTTACTTTTCCCGGGCAGTTCCGCTCAGGTTTCAAAATATGCGGATGCGCTGCTTTATCTCTCACTCATCAGTGGAAGAAATCCTGAATTATTAATAGGCCAGCACGTAGTAAGCGCTCCTTCTATAAAGAAAACCGGTTTAGAAATAATAAGCACCGGATATATGGTAATTGACAGTGGGGCACCTACCACAGTTTCGTACATTTCTAATGCTTCACCTTTACCTGCTGACAAAAATGAGATTGCTATGTGTACTGCCATGGCTGGTGAAATGCTCGGGATGAAATTAATTTATATGGATGCCGGAAGTGGAGCCAAAGTTCCGATTAGAGAGAGCATGATAGAACAGGTTGCTAAAAGTATAGATATTCCCTTGATCATTGGGGGCGGTATTAAGGATCCTGAAAAAGCGTATCTAAACTGCAAAGCCGGAGCAGATATAATTGTAGTGGGCAATGCAGTAGAAAAAGATAAGTCTCTTATCATGGAAATGTCTTCAGCGGTGCATTCTGTGACCGTAAAGGTCTAGAATGAATCGTGAATTTAACCTATTTCTACTTCCTATTGGTTTTGACTTCAGCTAATTTAAGACACTTTCAATTTCAAAATCTTCTTAAAATAATTCTCTAAATATATCCAACAAAAAATGGAAGAAAGCATTCCGATAAAAGAACCCACAAATACATCATCTATAAAATGCTGGCCCAGATATAAGCGACTATAACCAACTAAAGCAGCCATTATTAAAAAAAATAGAGAATAATCTTTGTTTCGTAGAGAAAAACTTAAAATAGCCGCGAGTGCAAATGCAGAAGTAGCGTGCCCCGAAGGAAATGAATGAAAATTGTGAAGTGTAACATGATCTATGAAATAGGGATAATTGGTTTTTTCTAAAAAATAAGCCGGACGGGCTTCCAAAATAAAATATTTTAAAACCTGTACTATAATACCTGATAAAGCATAGCTGCTAAATATCATTAAACTCAAAAATTTCTTTTTAAAAAGAAATAAAATAATACAAAGAGGTATCAGGAAAAGGCCATGCCCAAGATAAGTAAATGGAATAAAAATTTCATTTAAAAACCTGGAATGAATCGGATTCATCAAATAAAATCCATTTGCTTTTGAATAAAAAATTAAAATATAAATAGCAATAAGAGCTAGCAGGAAATATCCGTAGAAAAAAAAACGATTTTGTTTATAAATTGATTTTAATGACATTTTATTTTAATTGGTGAAGTTTCAAAAATAAACAATGTCAAATCAATTTTGCAGGGATAGTTTAATTTTGAAGATAGTATTCTATTTTTGCTCAAATCAAAAAAATGGCCGGCAATTCTATTTTAAAGTTTTTTCTACCTAAAGACAAAGTCTTTTTCCAGTTATTCGAAAGTGTATCGGAGTCCGTGGTAATAATGGCTGAAAAACTGAAGCAAGTGGTGCATGAAAAAGATTTTGGCAAAAGAGAGATTTTAATAAAGGAGATTGAAGAGATGGAACATGTAAATGACGATTACACACACAGGATATTCACAGAATTAAGTAGAAACTTTATCACGCCTTTTGACCGTGAAGACATTCATTATCTTGCCACTTCTTTGGATGATATTTGCGATTATATTTATTCAGCCGCTAAGAAAATTAATTTTTATAAAGTAAATCCCTACGACCCTACCTTTCAAAGAATGGCTGATTTGATTTTCAGCAGTTGTTCAGAAGTCCGTAAGGCTGTAGTGGAATTGCGGGACATGAAAAATCTCAGGAAAATTACTGATGCTATGGTCGCTATTAACAGTATAGAAAACCAGGCAGATGATATTTTTGATATGAGCATTGAAAAGCTTTTTGAAACAGAACCTGACGCCAAAGAAGTTATTAAGAAAAGGGAGATTTACCAGGTAATGGAAATAGTAACTGACAAATGCGAAGACGCCGCCAATGTAATAGAGTCCATTATTATTAAATATGCATAGTTGTCTTTTTTATGCTAAAAAAGATAGTCATTTTAAAAGTTGAATATGTTTGTTTTTCTGATTACCATTATTGTACTGGCACTCATCTTTGATTATATTAATGGTTTTCACGATGCCGCAAATTCAATAGCTACCATTGTTTCCACAAAAGTGCTTACTCCTTTCCAGGCTGTTTTGTGGGCAGCTTCATTTAATTTTATTGCATTTTTTATTTTCAGGGAACATAAGGTTGCCGGCACTATTGCCAATATTATGTCTGAAGATATTATCAATTTTAAAGTAATTATTTCCGCTACCATTGCAGCCATCAGTTGGAATTTATTAACCTGGTATTACGGTATTCCTTCCAGTTCATCTCATACACTTATTGGAGGACTTGCCGGTGCGGGTATTGCGGCAGGCGGATTAGCTGGAATAAATACTTATCCTGTATTAATCGCATTACTATTTATGATATTGGCGCCTATTATCGGGTTATTTTTTGGCTTCGTTACTACAGTTATTACCGTAAACGTGGCAAAGAAATCACGTCCCGCCAAAGCAGAGAAATGGTTCCGGCGCCTTCAGTTACTTTCTTCAGCATCCCTAAGTCTTGCTCATGGAGGCGGTGATTCTCAAAAAACAATGGGATTAATTTTAACCGCAATATGGTTTTACAATAAAACGGTACATGGTTATACCGGTTCTATAGAAGCTCGCGAAATGCCTGACTGGCTGCCACTTTCCTGTTATACAGCCATTGCTTTGGGCACTATGACGGGCGGATGGCGGATTGTAAAAACCATGGGCACCCGAATTACCAAAGTAACTTCATTGGAAGGTTTTTGTGCAGAAACTTCGGGTGCGTTAACCATTTTCCTAACGATCTTTTTCGGAATACCGGTGAGCACCACCCATACACTCACAGGAGCAATTGTGGGCGTAGGAGCTACTAAACGTTTATCGGCGGTGCACTGGGGTGTTACCATCAATCTTCTCTGGGCCTGGATACTCACAATTCCGATAAGTGCTGTTGTAGCTGCTGTTGTGTATTATATTATTCATTTTCTTAGTTAAATTATTTTTTTGAGTCATATTTTTTATAATCAATTTCCCTTAAATTGTAACCATGAATAAAATATTAGTTACCGGTGGATGTGGATACATTGGTGCTCACACGATTCTTGATCTTATAGAAAATGGTTTTGACCCGATATGTATTGATAATAATTCAAGGTCAACAGCGGCACTACTTACCGGAATAAAAGAAATTACCGGGAAAGACGTTAAGAATTATAAAGTAGATCTCGCTAATTTTGATGATACGTATGCTGTATTCCAGGAAAATTCAGATATTAAAGGTATCATACATTTTGCGGCGTATAAAGCAGTAGGAGAATCAGTAGCTAAACCATTAATGTATTTTGAAAACAATTTATTTTCTCTTATCAATGTTTTGAAATGTACTCAAGAATTTGATATTCCCAATTTTATTTTCTCTTCTTCATGCACTGTGTATGGTAGCCCTGACAGCATTCCTGTAACAGAAGAGTCACCTACTAAACCTGCCGAATCGCCTTATGGCGCTACCAAGCAAATGGGAGAAGAGATTGTAAGAGATGTTACAAATACATCAGATTTAAAAAGTATCCTGTTAAGATATTTTAATCCAGTTGGCGCGCATCCCACCACTTTAATCGGAGAACTGCCTTTGGGAAAACCTGAAAACCTGGTGCCCGCAATTACCCAAACTGCGATAGGTAAAATAAAAGAACTTACTGTTTACGGAAATGATTATCCTACGAGGGATGGGTCGTGCATACGTGATTATGTGCACGTTTGCGATATTGCCCGCGCTCACACTTTGGCGTTGCAATATTTAATTGAGAATAAAAATAAAGACAAATGTGAAGTGTTTAATCTCGGAACAGGTAATGGTGTTTCTGTATTAGAAGCGATTTTGGCTTTTGAAAAAGTAAGTGGTCAAAAACTCAATTATAAAATAGGACCAAGAAGGCCTGGTGATATCATGGCTATCTATGCCAATAATTCTTTTGCCAAAGAAAAATTAAACTGGAACCCAAAATTTGGTTTGGATGAAATGATGGAAACCGCCTGGAAATGGGAATTGAAATTACAGAAAGATGCATCGTTGCATAATAACCCTAATTTTCAGATGAATTAAGATTGATAGGCAAAGGAAATTTATACTTCTATCCCATCAGATACGCCAAGCCATTACTAACCGGCTCGCATAAATTAAGTACATTTTTTCTCCTGAATAATTTTTCAATCAGATTACGTGCCTCTGAATAATCGTTATGTATTGGACAAGGATGCGCAGACGAACATTTGCTTAATCCCAATCCGCAACTTTTAAAGATCTGCTTTCCATCAATAGCTTCCACAATATTGATGATCGGTTGTTTACGTTGTTCTTTGGAAATATAAAAGCCTCCTGTAGGGCCTTTCTGGCTTTTTATAACATTTTGTTTTACGAGTGTTTGTAATATTTTTCCTACCGTATGTTCATTAGCATTAATAAATTCTGCAACTTCTTTAATGCTTGCATTTTCTTTCACATCAAATTTTGAGCATAGATAAATTACAGCCTTAATTGCGGTTTTACAGGTATTGCTTATCATTCATTACATATTTAAAAATTCACGCCCTTCCTCAGAAATTTTGTGAGAACTCCACGGAGGATCAAAAGTAATTTTCGCTTCTACTTCATAACCTGGAAACGTTTGCTGCAGTGCATTGGTTATTCCATCATTAATTGATTCGCCCATCGGACAAAATTGAGTAGTAAGAGAATGTGTACAAAAAACTTTCTTTTGCTCCTCATCAAAATCAATCTGATAGATCAATCCCAGGTCAACAACGTTTAACCCTATTTCCGGATCATCCACAAATTTTAATGCGCCCAGCGCCAACTCTAACCTGGCTTCGTCATTAGTAATTTCATTCATTTTTTATTAGGTTTATGTGTTACAGCCTTCCATACATTTCCATTGTATAAAATGGCAGCGATCAACAAAAGTATTGCGGCAATTTTTATAGTCAATTCATTTGAAATTAAAACGCCGGCTGCAAATAAAACAAATCCTGCCAGATAAAAGCATCCCATCATCAGGAATATTTTATCACTAAACAATTCTTTAGGGTTGGGAGTCTTTCCAAGACCTGCCTTATCATGATAAACTTTATTCCAAACAATAAATGGCAATGTCTTAAAAGTCATTCCAAAAATAATGGCAGTAATCCATCCAAAAAAAATGCAAAATCCATAGGTCAATACCAAATGAAAATTATTAATAGAAAATAATAATAGTAAAATAACAATCAATAAAAATATCAGTGGAAGCACCATCATTAAAACAGATAGTAAAGAAATTCTTACCTGGTAATCTACTTTTTTACGAATCCTTTGCTTATAGGCATGATAACAATAATATGCAAACAAAATCAATGAAACGGCAATAGCAGCCAGTGGAAGAAGATACAGCCAGGTTATTCTTACGTATAAAAAGAAAATGATAAAACTGATCAATGCAATGTTGATCAGGGAATATATCCACCACAATAATTTATTGTTATTGTATTTTGAAATAAGAAAAAGTGGTATTAATCTTGACCCTACACCAATCACCAATAATAAAAACCAGCCTATAATTCCCAAATGTGCATGTAACGGAAGATAATGTAAAGAATCTTTGGATAAAATATTATAAGAGAAATTATATACTAAAAATAATCCAACAATAACTGTGATCAATAGCCACAGTGTTCCTGTAAAAACAAATACAGCATGTACATTTTCATGCTTACTTTTTATCATGCTTACCGCAATATTTACCAGGTAAAATATGATTGCAGCATTAATAAATATAGCACCGAACTGCGCCGGCCACCCAAAATCAAATTCATAAAATCCAAAAACCAAAAGCGGAATACCTATCGCTGCAAATGCAAATGAAAGATAAGCCAGTGCGTTGCTGTATAATTTTCCTTCTATCAATACAGGCACCAATTGATGACTCGCGCCAAGAATCATCATTGTGCCCCAGCCTAATGCCATCAGATGCGTAATGGCTAATGTGCGTGGATGAAAATAATGTTGAAGGAATGCAGGTGTAGAAAATACTAGTATAATAGTTGCTGCGAGAAGTGATAATCCTGCGTACAAATAAAATGGCAGCACTACTTTCCACGAGGTGTTTTTTGCAAGACCGTTGTTTGTTGCTCCGGGAAACATTTTAAGCTTTAAAAATCAGGAGGCGCACTTCATTGGGTGCTTCTTCTTTTATACGATAATCAAATTTTCTTTCTCTTAATTCAGGTAATAAAAATACCGGAATTCTTTTATGATACACAAATAGAGCAGTGTTGTCTTGTAATCTTTCAATAGATTCAAGAATCGTCATCATCGGTTGAGGCATTTCTAAATGGCGTACGTCAACAGTTTTCATTTTACCGGTAAACTTTTTTAAAAGTTCATCCCAGCCTTCCGAATTATTTTCTTCTTTGTTTATTTCTACTGCGGTGTCACTTGTTTTGTAAAAGTAAGTATCCACCTCCTGTACATCAATGGTATCAACAAAGGCTTCGAATCCCTGTTTTTTCAAAAGAGAGATCAATGGTGTGGGTTCAAAACTATTAATGATTTTAAGAACGCCACCTTTAGGAATGCTTTTTACTTTATCTACAATTAATGTTAATGGATCTTTACCTGCATCCATAATAGGACGCACATCAAAATCTGTGATCTGTTCAGGCTTTATAGAGTTAAAGAAAGCCGGTAGTTTTGGCTTTTCTTTATTGGCTTCCGGTGCTGTCTCTCTATCTATTTCGAAGCCTAAAGGTTGTAATTTTTCAAAAAATCTCTCTACATCAAATCCTCCAATCTTTGAAGCCATTCCAATACTTGTCCGGGCAGCCATCAGTTTTCTTAACAGCGGATTGCGAAGTTTTTCAAACTTTGGATTAATACTGATAATCGCTTCAAGCGCTTCAGGATTCTGCTTTAAAATCTTTGCAATTTTCGTATTGGAGTTTATAATCATTTTTTAAAATAATTGCGAAAAAGAAACACAGGTCTCATCCTTTTTCTAATTCTTAGCAAACAATGAATCATTTCTTAATCTTACAAGATGAGATCCTGCGTTGCGTTTTGGTAAAGCAGTTCGGTTTTTCAATTCACTTCTTTTCTAATTTTAATGCCTTCGGAAACAGGATATTGTTTTCAAGGTGAATGTGTATGTGCAGGTCATCCTCAAATTCATCCAACGTTTTAAATAAATAAGCATAACTGGCACAGGCATCTTCAGGCAATGCGAAATTGTTACTTATCTCTCTAATCTCGTCCATATTATTTCCAACTACTTCATGCTCTGCTACTGCTATATCAATAGGTTCTTTTACATTTTCAAGACTGTCAAATTTTTCATAACTGCCATTTTGTGTCTTTACAAGATGCTTTACATAAGGAAATAAAACAGTTTCTTCCTTTACCATGTGTTCAGACATCTCATCACAAACCTCCTGTGCCAGTTTATTTATCTGCAACAGTTCAGGATGATGAGCACCATGAACTTTAGCTACTTTTTCTGCATAACTGCGTATATCGGGTATGGTCTTTTTCACATAACTGTGATGTGTATTCACAATATAATCAGCCAGGAAATCAAGGTTCCAATCATTGTAGGGCAACGGCCGGGCGGTGGAAACATTTTTATCAGCGGTTTGTAATTCCTGTTCTACTTTAGTAACGTCCAATCCTTTTTCAGCGCAAGCTTCTTTCACTGTTTTCTTTCCTCCGCAACAAAAATCCAATCCGTATTTCTTAAACACTTCTGCCTTGCGTAAGTCTTTGGCAGCAATCTCTCCAAGGGTTTCATCACCTTCTCCTTCAGGACGTTTTGAAATTTTTACTCTCCATAATTTCGGACCCTGTTCCAGGTATTCCCATGTAAAAATATTCCCTCTTTCACCAAGTAACTGATAGTAAAGAGGTTTGGGGTCGTGATCATTATGAATGGTCAAACTTTCACCAGGTTTTAATTCATCAAATTTTACGAAGATGGTAGGATGTTTCAGCTTGGGCTCTATTGCTGTCACATTCAGTATATTTTCTTTTTCAGTCTTTACTTCTTTTTTTTCTTCCTGTGGTAGTTTGTTTTTAGTAATTTTTATCCTGTATAATTCAGGCCCTTGTTCCAAATAATCCCATGTAAAAGTATTACCTATCATGCTTTGTAGTTGATAATACAGTGGTTTTGGATCGTGGTCGTTAAGTAATATTAAAGTTTCGCCTGGCTTCAATTGATCGAATCGGCTAAAAATCGTAGGATGTTTCAAACGTGGTTCAAGTAGGGTAACATTGAGTATATTTTCTTCGATAGTAGTTGCTTCCTTTCGAGGTTCAACTTTCTTTGCTACCTTGTTCTTTGTAATTTTTATTCTCCATAATTCTGGTCCTTTTTCAAGGTATTCCCATTGAAAAATATTTCCTCTCGTATTCTCTAGTTGAAAACGCAACGGCATCGGGTCATGGTCATTGTGCAATTCAAAAGATTCCCCAGGGTTTAATTCATCAAAAGTTTTAAATATGGTGGCATGTTTTACGCTTGGATGTAATAAAGTAGCATCAAGAATATGTTCTTTTTCTTTTTGAGCTGCTTTCTTTTTAGTGATTTTTACTTTCCACAATTCAGGTCCCTTTTCCAGATAATTCCATGTAAAAATATCTCCTCTTTCTGCAGACAATTCATAATAAAGAGGTTTTGGGTCATGGTCGTTGTGAAGAGTTAAACTTTGACCCGGTTTTAATTGATCAAATCTTACAAAAATGGTAGGATGTTTTAATTTAGGTTCTATTAAAGTTACGTTTAGAATATTTTCAGGTTCCAGTAATGTTTCCATGTTGAAATTATTTTTTTGATTAAAAGGAACACAAAAGTAAGGGAAATTATTTTAATAAAAGTATTAAAGTACTTTTATTATTTTATATTCTTTGGCCCTGTTTAAATCCGGGGATTTATTTATTAACTTAAAATATTGATTAAAGGTAACCAATCAGTCAGAGAAGTAGTTTCATGGTGATATAAGAATTTCTGCCTACTCGAGTGTGTCACGAATGAAAAGGATTAAAGTCTTTTCAATGCTTTATAAGAGATGAGGGCAGACCCCTCATATACGCCTTGCGGGAGGAGTATATAAACCACTTCATGATGCTGTAATCAAAAGT
>Ga0307372_10009438_pt1 | contig 13442 bp, 10 predicted proteins | sample OX1MG_FD_202533 | JGI IMG/M metagenome (GOLD analysis project Ga0307372, IMG submission 202533) | Soil microbial communities from Risofladan, Vaasa, Finland - OX-1 | ecosystem: Environmental > Terrestrial > Soil > Coastal area > Acid sulfate soil | place: Finland: Risofladan, Vaasa | collected...
CGGTCGTCCACCTTGCTGGCATGGTCGATGGCGTACGCGAACCGGTGACCCAGCTCTTGGTCTACTTCGCTGTAAATGTCGGTCTGCACCGCCAGCATGTCCTTCGGCGTCAGCTTTTCCCGGCCCTGGAGCGCCTTGTAAATCCGCTCCACCCGATAGGGGTCGATCCACTCCAGCGACAGCGGGTACGGCGATTTGTCCGTGGTCACGCGCGCGTTGGCGGTGGCCAGGAAACCCGAAGGCGGGTCCACCGCCTTGGGCATGCTGTCGAACGGGATGTATCCCGCCCATTCGTGCGCATGGTCCGCGATGGGCACGGCCGCTAATCCTGCCGGACGCAGCGGCACCCGCCCCACCGCATGGTAAGCGATGTGCCCCTGATCGTCCGCGTAGACCAGGTTCTGCGTCGGCCAGTCCCAGTTGGCCAGGGCCGCTGAAAATTCCGCCCAATTCGAGGCCGTGTTCATTTGGTAGATGGGCATTCCCCGCAGCGACGGATCGTACAGCGTCCACTTCAGCGCCAGCGGCCGCGTCTCGCCCGGGATGACCGGCGTCACAATTGGCCCATGATCGGTAGACTCCACGTCCACCGTCACATCCTTGCCGCCGCGCACCTGGATGACCTCCCGATCCGTTGCCAGGGCCTGCCAGCTCCCGTCGGCGGCCTGGTAGTGCCCCTTGCCGTCCAGCTTCTCCACGTACACGTCCTGCACATCGGCATAGAGAGCCGTAAACCCCCACGCCTCATGGAGATTGTGCCCGGCAATCACGCCCGGAATCCCCGGCAGCGTCACCCCCTCCACATGAATCCCCGGCGCCTCCAGCCCCGCCATCAACCAAATGTTGGGAACGTCAATCGGGAGGTGCATGTCGTTCGAGAGCAGCGGAAGCCCGCTTGCTGTGTGCTTTCCGCTGATCACCCAATTGTTCGATCCGGGGGCGCAGCTCCCACAGTCCGGCAATCCAAGTTCCTCGCGCAGCGCGCCCCACCCCACCCTTACCGGTTCGACATTTTCCCTATGCCTTGCCGACGCCGTCTCGTCTTCTGCGCTGTTCTGCGTCCGCTCAGGATCGGGTTTCGACCAGTCGATCACGTCGCCGGTGGGAGGGTGGTCGCGCCATGAGCCCACCGGGTACAACTCCGACTCAAGCTGCGGATTATGCAGCCGCGACCGGACTCGCTCCCGTTCCACCTTGATGTTCCAGTGGGTGTCCAGCATGTCGATCATCATGGTGGCCACGCTGATCGAGTCCGGGCCGCGCCACGGCCTGGGTTTGTACAGCAGCATGCGGAACTCGGCCGGGAGATTGTTCTGGTGCTGCTGGATGAAAAGGTTGACCCCGCGGGCGTATTCGTCGAGGCGGCGCCGGTCGTCAGAATCGAGATTCGCGTAGATGCGCTCCGCAGCGCGCCGGAATCCGAAGATGCGCTGCATCCTGTCGTGCTTGACCAGCGCCGATCCCAGGATCTCAGCCAGCTCGCCGTTGGCGTTGCGCCGCCACAGGTCCATCTGCCATAGCCGGTCCTGCGCGGTCACGTAGCCCTGCGCGACGAACAGGTCATCCTGCGTGGCCGCTTCGATATAGGGCACGCCGTGGCCGTCGCGCCGCACCGTCACCGGTGCTGAGAGCCCCGGCAGCCGGATGGTGCCATCCAGTTGCGGCAGCGACGCCTTCTCCGACGCGCGCAGCCACAGCGCCCAGCAAAAGACCCCGCCGATAAGAAGCAGCACCAGCGCCGTGAGCGTGTACAGAACAATGCGCAGCCAGCGCCACCGCTTCTGCGGGGCCGTTCGTAAGGTTCTGGCAAAGGAGGAAGCGATTGCGTCGGAGTCGGCCATCGGTCACTGACAGAATAACGCCACGCTCCTTCGCGTCACGGCGCTTGTTGAAAGAGGACTCCGCGCCGCCTTCCCGCATACTCCCACGCCAGCCGGCATTGAAGCTATTCGCCAGACACTGCCTCAGCCCGCCTGCTCCACAATGGCTCCCTGCGAGCCGTTCCCCCTCTGCCGCCCCCCGTAAAACACAAGCAGCATCGCCAGAATCAGCAACACCGCCGGGATCACCAGCACGCTTCCCTCCGGCCCATCGGCCCCTCCGCTCCAGAATGCCGATCCCGCCGGGGACGTCGTCATCAGGTGTCCGCTGGCCCGCATGCCGCTGTCGGCCACCCCATAAAAATAGGTCTGTGCCCAGTCCCACCCCGCATGGCAGCCGATGGCCCACCACGCCGAACCGGTGACGCGAATGCTCACGCAGAACACCGCGCCGATGGCCGCCGCGGAAAAGATCCCGATCCAGTTCTCGCCGTTGTTGCTGGTGTGCACAAATCCAAACAGCGTGGAGGTAACCCACGCCGCCTGCCAGAATCCGTTGCCCGGCCGCCCGGTGACATGTAGCCAGAGGCACGGAATCAGGCCCAGCGCCGCAATGATGTAGACGCCCCAGATGCCGTTTCCCTTCCCTCTCCACAGCAGCTCTCCGCAAATGCCGCCCACCAGCGCCAGCGCCCACCAGAAATTCACCCCCCGGGTCAACGTGAACTGCAGGTAGCAGCGGAACATGCCCTCCTCCATGCAGCCGACCAGGAAAAACATCGCTCCCCAGGCCGCAGCATCGATGGCAATCTGTCCCCCGCTCAATGCCATTCCGCCGAAGCGCAGCCATCCACCCGCGGCCAGCGTCCCCACCAGGCCCGAAAGCGCCAGAAACCCGCAACCCACTCCCTGGAAAAAATGGGGCAGCTTGCGCGGGCCTGAAAGGTTATAGGCGAGCGGATTGCGGCGCTCCATCAGCGACATCAGGAACACCACTAGCGCCAGAAACAGCACCCCGAGCAGTTCTCCAAACCCCGCCTGCCATGGGCTCAGTCCCTGCGACGGCGCCGCTTTGACCGTCGCCGGCGACACCTTCTGCACGTAATGCACGAAGGCCATCAGCCCGGCGATCGGTCCCGCGAAAAGCGAGATGAAAATGGCGACCGACCATCCGGCGCGCAGCCCCTGCGGGCCGATGAATACCCAACGCATGCTGCCCGGCGGGGGCGGCGCATGCGCGCCACCTTCCGTTGCCAGGCTGCCTTCGCTTGCGGCCGTCACGATCTGGTGGCCGGGTGGAACTTCGGGTGCGGACGTGGGAATCTCCGGCTCCATGGGCTCTCCTCAGAATTCTCAGGTTGTTGGGAATCTTAATTGAAAGAGCCTTGCGCGTACACGGTGATTTCGGTCTTGGAGATCAAAGCGCTTTTGGCCACTCTCGTGCTCCGTGCCAGATTCCCAGGATCTCAACGGCGGTCGGCGAAACCTGGTAGGCAACAATATAAGGGGTCCTCGGCACCACTGCTTCCCGCGTACCGGCAATCCGGCCGGGGCGCCCCGAGCGAGGCATGATGCCCAGCCGTTTTACGGTGTCCAGAATCCTCCGGCGCACAACTTCGGTGGCGCCAACGCTCTCGCCGCTCAAGTAGTCACAAATCTGTTCGAGGTGGCGGACTGCACTCTCAGACCAGGTAACTTTCATCCCGCCTTGCGCTTCTTCCTTGCCGCCCAACCCTCGGCCATGCGTTCGACCTCTTCATGCGAGTACACCCGGCCCGCGCGAATGTCCTCCCTGCCTTCCTCAACCATCTCCTCAAAGCGGCGGCGCTCCTCAAGGTAGTGCTCTATCGCTTCGTTCAGAACATAGCTGCGGTCACGCTCGAGGTTCCGTGCAATCTCATCGAGCTGATCCACACTGTCGGCGGCGATGCGAAAGGAAATGATTCTGGAACGGTTCATAATACACGAGAATACGCTGTAATACGTATCGTGGCAATCTGGTTTCGCCGCGGCCACGGCTCCGGCTCACGACTGTTCCCTGTTCCCTGATCCCTGTTCCCTGTTCCCTGCTTCATTCGTCCCGCAGCGCCTCCATCGGCTCCACGGCGGCGGCGCGCCGCGCTGGAATCCAGCTTGCCACCAGCGCCGTGGCCACCACCGCGGCGGTAATGGTGGTAAAGACCACGGGATCGTTCGGGCTCACGCCGCGCAGAAGACCCGCGACCAGGCGCGCCAGCGCGAAGGCCATGACCAGCCCGATCGAAACCCCGGCAATCATCAGCTTCCCGGCGCGGCTCAGAATCATGCCCAGCACGTCTTCCCGGCGCGCGCCCATGGCCAGGCGGACACCAATCTCCCGCGTGCGCTCGCCCACCAGGTTGGCCATCACGCCGAAGATGCCGATGGCGGCCAGAAGCAGCGCAATCAGCGCATCCAGGCCCAGGAGCACAGCGGAGTAGATGAGGCCGGTCAGTTGCACCTGCAACTGCGTCTCCCAGGTCTGGACGATACCGAGAGGCAGCGTGGGATCGAGAGCGGCCAGCGCCTTTCTCGCCGAAGCGGCCAGAGCCATGGGGTTGCCATCGGTCATGATCGCGTAGGACTCCTGGGTGGTGGGCACCTGGGCCGCGTCGAGGTAGACCGCCGGCTGGATGCGGTCGTCCCAGAGCGAGTAGTTCACCTCGCCGGCCACGCCCACAATGGTGAGCCAGGGCGTTAGCGTGTCTCCGGCTGTGCCCATGCGGATGTGCTGGCCGATGGGGTTCTGATTGGGGAAGTAAAGCTCGGCATAGCGGCGGCTGACCACGGCTAGAGGCTGCGTGTTCAGGGTGTCGCTGGAGGCAAATCCACGCCCGGCCACGATGGGAACATGGAACGCGGAGAAGAAGCCGCTGCTCACGGTCTGGCGGATGGCGCTCTGGAATTTGCCGGGCGTCACGGGCCGGTTCTCGATGGCCGTATCCTGCACCCAGCCGTAGTCGCTATAGGGAAGGGCTCCCACCACTTCCACGTGGGTAACGCCGGGCAGCGCGCGCAATCTGGCCAGGCTGTCGGCATACCAGGCGGCCATCTTCTCGGGGGTGTTGTAACTCTTGAGCGGCAGCGTGGGCCGGAAAGTGAGTACGTGGGCGGGATTGTAATCGTCGGCCGAGTGCAACAGCGAGTTCATGCCTTTGGACATGAGGGCGGCGCCAATCACCAGCGCCACCGCCAGGGCGATCTGGGCCACGGCGAAGATGCTGCGCAGGCGGTGGGAGCGGCGGGACCCGATGGAGCCGCGTGCGCCGGAACGAAGCTGTTCCACCGGGTTGAGGCGCAGGGCCTCGAACGCCGGAGCCAGACCCGTGACCACGCCGGTGGCCACGGCCAGAAGAAGAGAGAAGCCCAACGCTCTTCCGTTCAGCGAGGTGTTGGACCATCCCGGCATGTAGCGCGCCACCTGCGGCGGCATGGTGATCAGGATCATGTGCAGGTAGAGAGCCGCGAATGCAATGCCGCCCAGCGCGCCGGCAAGGCCGAGCATCAGGTTTTCGGTGAGCAGTTGGCGAACGATGCGGGTGCGGCTGGCGCCCAGGGCGGAGCGAAGCGCAATCTCGGGCCGGCGCGCAATGCCGCGGGCAAATTGCAGGTTGGCCACGTTGGCGCACACCACCAGCAGCAGAAACAGGGTTGCGCCCATCAGCAGCTTGTAATAGCGCGGCGTATAAGGGCCGTTGACGTCATCGAGCAGGGTATCGACCTTGACGCTCCAACCCCGGTTGGTGACCGGATAGGCCTTGGCCAGGCCCTCGGCGACGATGCGCATATCGGCCTGCGCCTGTTTCACGGTGACGCCGTTGCGCAGCCTGCCGATGACAAGATAGGAATGATCCGCGCGATTGCTCAGTTCCTGCGGCGTTGGCGCGAAGGGGATAAAGACGTCCACCTCCGATGGGTACTGCGTGGTCTTGGGCATCACGCCGATGACGGTGTAGGCGCGCTGGTCGAGCTGGATGGTCTTGCCCAGCACCCCGGGATCGGCGCCGAAATGCTGCTGCCAGAAGGCATAATCGAGCACCGCAACGTCATCGCGGCCAGGCTGGCATTCACTGCCAGTGAAGATGCGCCCCAGCAACGGCTTTTCGCCCAGCACTTGAAAGAAGCTCGCCGAGTTTTTCGCCTCCCGCACGCGAATGGCGTCGCCCGCGCCGGTCATGCTGGCATCCAGGCTGGTGAGCACACCCATCTGTTCGAACGAACGGCTCTGCCTCTGCCAATCCTCGTAGTTGGCCAGGGCTACCTGAAGGTACCCGCCCACGTCGGATTTTTCCCGCTGCTCGGCGACGGTGACCACCCGGTCCATTTGCGGCACCGCCAGCGGGCGCAGGACCACGGCATCCATGCTGCTGAACATGGCGGTGTTGGACCCGATGCCGAAGACGATGGTGATGACCGCGGCCAGGGTGAACCCCGGCGACTTGGCCAACTGCCGCAGCGCATAGCGCAGGTCTTTCCATAAATCCCGCATGGTTACACTCCCGCTGAACCTGATTGCTACGAGGAGAGGACTGCCGCGGTTCAATGTGCACCTGGGTCACCAAAGACGAATGGGAGCAACTGCCTTCAATCAAATGACTTGCGGGAACCGCGTTCTTGGCAGCAATGTCCGTTTCCGGCCAGGATGTCCGGTTCCGCACAGCAGGCGGGGCTCACGGGGCCGAGGCAGCGGAAAAACTCTGAACGAAAGGCAAAAACCTCTCAGGGCACGACCGGGGAACCCATCCAGTGGATGGATCGCGTGCCGAAAACCCGCAAATGAAGGACGTGGGCTTTGGCCTCCGCAGCTTTTCGCACCGCTCAAATGAGTTTTTCGGCTGCCGGTTCAGTCGTGCCGACAGGTCCCAAATGAAGGATTTGGGCTTCAACCCCTACGCCCTCCTTTGCGCCCATCGATCCTCTTCAAGCCTTCTTCCCATCCGGTTTTTTCCGCAGCCTGCCTTGACACAACCAGCCACGCCCGCGATGCTAAACAGTTCTGGTTCTTACGCCTTTTTGAGAGAGGAATCCGCCCGCCTTGCAGGTTCGCGTCTTTTACCACGACAAATGTTTCGACGGCGCCTGCTCGGCCTCGCTCTTCACCCGCTTCCACCGCGAGTGCATCGCAGTTCAGCCGGCCGAGTACTCCTACCACGGGCTGGTTCACCGCGCCGGCGCGCTCTTTGACGAGTCCCACTTCACCGGCGACGAAAACGCCATCGTCGACTTCAAGTACTCCGCCTCGCCGCGCATCACCTGGTGGTTCGACCACCACCTCTCCGCCTTCCTCACCCCCGCCGACCAGGCCAACTTCCAGGCCTGCCGGCAAGACCCCGCCTGCGCCTCGCGCAAGTTCTTCGACCCCAACTACACCTCGTGCACCAGCTTCCTGGCTGACGTCGCCGCCGCCCGTTTCGGCTTTGACACCCGGCCCGTATCCGAGCTCGTCCAATGGGCCAATATTGTCGATGGCGCGCTCTACGAGAGTCCTGAGGCCGCCGTCGAGATGGCTGCCCCGGCCATGAAGCTCACCCTGGTCATCGAATCCACCCCGGATCCCACCTTCATCCCGCGCCTGATTCCCCTGCTCACGGAAATGCCCCTCGCCGAGGTCCTTGCCCAGCCCTTCGTAGCCGAATTGCTGCCGCCGCTGCTCGAGCGCCACCAGCACAACATCGAGCTCATCCGCGCCCGCAGCGAGGAACGCGACGGCACCATCTTCTTCGACATCACCGACCACCCCACCGAGGGCTTCAACAAGTTCATCCCCTACTACCTGCATCCCCGGGCGACGTATTCCATCGGACTGTCGAAGTCGAGCTTCCGCACCAAGGTAGCCGTGGGGTCCAACCCCTGGACCAGGGCCGAACCCGCCAGAATGGTCAACCTGGCCGCGATCTGCGAGCGCTACGGAGGCGGCGGCCACGCCCGGGTGGGCGCCATCAGCTTCCCGCCGGATCAGGGAGACAAAGCGAGGGCTGCTGCGGCTGAGATTGTCGCCGAGTTGCGGGCAAAAAACCCGCTGAAATAGTCTCGCGGGGCGGCAGATCCCATATCCTCCATTTGCGGCCTCCCGATCGGGCCGAATTTCAGCCCATGCCTCCGAAACCGCTTCGTTCCCGCCCTTCGACTGTGATCCCGAACACATCCAACCGCACCTTCAGCGGACTATTCCTGTTTCCGACCTTGTAGTACCCGCGAAGCGTGTCCCCAACGACGGTTGACCCGCACGCGCTCAGCTCGGAAATCTGCTCGCCCCATCACCGCCTGAGCCTCCGTCCTCTCCGCCCTCGTTGTTGCGAAATGTCCTCGCGGCATCTCATCATCGGAGGCATCATCCCATGACGCAAGGCGTGGTGGATCAGGGGTTTGCCCAGCCGGCAAGCCAAACCACAACCGCGGTAGCAACCAAGTACGTCTATTTCTTCGGCGGCGGCCAGGCCGATGGCAACGGCCGCATGAAAGACACCCTCGGCGGCAAAGGCTCCGGACTCGCCGAAATGACCAACGCCGGCCTGCCCGTCCCTCCCGGATTCACCATCCAGACTGAGGCCTGCCGCGAGTACATGCGCGGCGTCATCAGCCCCGAGATGGAAACCGAGATGCACGAAGCGCTCGATCGCCTCGAACGCCTCCAGGGCCAGAAACTCGGCGCCGGTGAAAACCCCCTCCTCGTCTCCGTCCGCTCCGGCGCCAAGTTTTCCATGCCCGGCATGATGGACACCATCCTCAACCTTGGCCTCAATGACCAGGCCGTCGAAGCCCTCGCGCGCCGCAGCAACAACCCGCGCTTCGCCTACGACTCCTACCGCCGCCTCATCCAGATGTTCGGCGACGTCGTCCTCGACATTCCCAAGAAGAAGTTCGAGCACATCTTCGACGCCATCAAGGAGCGCGAAAAGGTTCACTTCGACTACGAACTCCAGCCCGAGGCCCTGAAGGACATCATTGCCGAGTACAAGAAGCTGGTGAAGAAGGAAACCGGCAAGGACTTCCCGCAGAACCCGCTCGATCAGCTGGTGCAGGCCCGCGACGCCGTGTTCCGTTCCTGGCAGAATGAGCGCGCCAAGACCTACCGCCGCATCAACCACATCGACGACATGCTCGGCACCGCCGTCAACGTGCAGTGCATGGTCTTCGGCAACCTGGGCGATAACTCCGGCACCGGCGTCGGCTTCACCCGGAACCCCGCCAACGGCGAGCGCCAGTTCTTCGGCGAATACCTCATGAACGCCCAGGGCGAAGACGTCGTCTCCGGCGTCCGCACCCCCATGCCCATCAGCGAGCTCGAGAAGGCCATGCCCAAGGTCTACGACCAGCTCCGCACCATCACCTGGAAGATGGAAAAGCACTACCGCGACATGCAGGATTTCGAGTTCACCATCCAGGATGGCAAGCTCTACATGCTCCAGACCCGCAACGGCAAGCGCACCGGCCTGGCCGCTGTCCGTGTCGCCATCGATATGGTCCGCGAAGGCCTCATCACCCAGGAAGAAGCCATCTTCCGCGTCGAGCCCAACCAGCTTTACGACTTCCTCGTCCCGCGCCTCGATGAAAAGGGCGCCAAGGTCGAGGTCCTCGCCACCGGCCTGCCGGCCTCGCCCGGCGCTGCCGTCGGCCAGATCGTCTTCACCGCCGAGGACGCCGTCAAGCATCACCAGAAGGGCGACTACACCTCCATCATCCTGGTCCGTGGCGAAACCACTCCCGAGGACATCGGCGGCATGGAAGTCGCTGCCGGCATTCTCACCTCCCGCGGCGGCATGACCTCGCACGCCGCTGTCGTCACCCGCGGCATGGGAAAATGCTGCGTGGCCGGCGCCGGCGACTGCACCGTCGATGAGAACCGCAAGGAACTCCGCGTCAAGGGCAAAACCTTCCGCCAGGGCGACTGGATTTCGCTCGACGGCACCACCGGCCGCGTCATCGAAGGCAAGCTCAAGACCATTGCGGCCAGCCCCGACGATCAGGACCTGGTCCACTTCATGAGCTGGGCCGATCCGGTGCGCAAGCTCCGCGTCCGCGCCAACGCCGATGTGCCCCGCGACGCCAAACAGGCCCGCGCATTCGGCGCCGAAGGCATCGGCCTCTGCCGCACCGAGCACATGTTCTTTGCGGAAGGCCGCATCGAGCACGTCCGCGCCATGATCCTGGCCAACGACGAAAAGGAGCGCCGCGAGGCCCTCAAGCACCTGCTTCCACTCCAGCGCCAGGACTTCATCGGTCTCTTCAAGGCCATGGAGTCGCTGCCCGTCACCATCCGTCTGCTCGACCCGCCGCTGCATGAGTTCCTGCCCCAGCGCGAAGAGCTCCTCGTTGAAATCCAGCACCTCCAGGACACCAAGCCCCGCTCCCCCAGGATCAAGGAGCTGAGCACGTTGCTGGCCCGCGTGCAGGAACTCCACGAAGTCAACCCCATGCTCGGGCTGCGCGGCTGCCGTCTCGGTATCGCGTTCCCTGAGATCACCGAAATGCAGGCCCGCGCCATCTTCGAGGCCGCGGTCAACGTCAAAAACCACGGCGGCGATCCTCACCTCGAGATCATGGTCCCGCTCGTCGCCACCATCGAGGAGATGCGCCACCAGGCCGCGCTCATCCGCAAGGTCGCCGAGCAGGTCTTCAAGGAAAAGCACGCCACAGTCGATTACATGGTGGGCACCATGATCGAGTTGCCGCGCGCCGCCCTCACCGCCGACCAGATCGCCGAAGAAGCCGAATTCTTCAGCTTCGGCACCAACGACCTGACCCAGACCACCTATGGCATCTCGCGCGACGACATCAACCACTTCCTGCCCGCGTATCTCAAGGCCGGCATCTTCAAGCAGGACCCCTTCGCCACCCTCGACCAGGCCGGCGTCGGCGCACTGGTGAAGATGGCCACCGCCAAGGGACGCAACACCCGGCCAACCTTAAAGGTCGGCATCTGCGGCGAGCACGGCGGCGATCCCGAGTCCGTCAAGTTCTGCCACAAGATCGGCCTCAACTACGTATCGTGCTCTCCCTTCCGGTTGTTGACGGCAAGGCTGGCAGCAGCGCAGGCGGCACTTCTGGAGAAGCAAACGGGGCCAGACCTGCACAGCTCCACCTGCTAATCAAGTCAACCGGACAAACAGCAGGGCGCGGCCATCAAGCTCATGGCCGCGCCCTTGCTGCATTCATGCGCCTGCGGCGGGCGGTAAATGCGCAAAATAAAAACGGCAATGTCCTGTGGAATCCTAGAGATAGGAGCTAAAAGTGCACAGAAGTGCAGGGAACGATGGAATGAGGAAAAAAAGGAGGGAAAAGGGGACGAGGGACCGAGGGAGGGGTCGAGGGACAGAGCCTGCGGTGGCATGTGCACGTGGGGCTTTCCGGCCGGGATGTGGAGCGTGTGGTTCATCGCAATTTCTCCTTTGGCAGCAGGACGGTGCGACCGCCTGCTGGAAAATAGGCGCAAAAAGCAAGCGCCCGCGCAGTGCGCGGGCGCAGTTTTCTCAGGTGGATTAAGAGTAGCATTCCGGATTCTTAAGCCCGAACCTGCTGCAGAAAACTTTTTCTGATAGTAAACAAATGGGTTATGACGTTTTCCACAGACCGTGGAGCTTGACTCCGAGACAGGAGGCGGGACATTTGCATCGGAAATGGTGCAAGTGGCCCACTCATGATCTGCGAGCTGCCCCGTTCATCGCCGGTTTTTCGCGATGAGCGGGCGTGGGAGTCATGCCGCCTTTTCCCGCAGCTTCACCATGGTCCACGAGCGCTGACGCGCGGCCATCCAGAGATCGTGACCACAGCCGGAGTTCAACTTTGCTCACGATCACCCGGGGTTCAGTGGTGGTGGGAGTCAGCTTCCCTCCCCGGTCTCCAAAAGCGAGAGACCGGGGCACCCGCGATCCATGCAATCGAAGACCGACTGGACAGTTGTCGTCCTGCTGCCAATGGCTGCCACCTTCATGGCAGTTTTCATGGACGCCTGAGGATTCTAAAGTAGAAAGCAGCAATCACCAGGACAATACCGATATTCACTGTCAGCCGTTCCCAAAATCGGCCTCAACTGTGTTTCCTGTTCGCCCTTCCGGTTGTTGACGGCAAGGCTTGCAGCGGCGCAGGCGGCACTTTTGAAGCAACAGACGGGGCTAGACTTGCACAGCTCCACCTGCTGATCACGTCAGCCGGACAAACAGCGGGGCGCGGCCATCAAGCTCATGGCCGCGCCCTGCTGCATTTGGAGCCTCTTCGACTCGAATTGCTACCGGCCGGGTGCCCCATCCATTTCGCGGCTTTATCGCGAAATGGGTGGGAAACAAAACAGCCCTACAGGGAAGGCACGGGGGAGCCTTGCCATCCTTGACCAAGCCGTGAATCGGGGCTAAGTTGAGCTTATGAACGTGACGGTAGAGATTCCAGACAATCTGGCTCGGAGCCTGCACGCCACAGGTGGCGATATCTCCCGCCGGGTGCTGGAGGTTCTGGCTCTTGAGGAGTACAAGAGCGGCCGCCTGACCGAGGCCGAACTGCGGCAAGTGCTGGGGTTTGAGACCCGATACGAACTCGACGGGTTTCTCAAGCTGCATGAGGTCTGGCTGGACTATGGCGAAGAGGATCTCGCGCGTGAGCGTGCAGCGCTGGAACGGCTGGGGCTGTGAGCCGGATCGTCGTAGCCGATACCAGCCCGATTCTCTATCTACATCTGATTGGTCAAATTGAATTGCTCCGCAGCCTTTTCGCCGAAATTCACATTCCGGAAGCCGTGTTTGCCGAGTTGTGTCACTCTGCTGCCCCGGAATTTCTTCGGGCCTGGGCGCTTTCCCGGCCGGAATGGATGATCGTCAACACCGATGTCGTTTTCGCCGATGCGGAGACGTCGCGGCTGGACATTGGAGAGCGGGCAGCCATTGCGCTGGCAAAACGGCTGGCCGCCGATTTGCTGCTGATGGACGAAAGACGGGGCGTGCGCGTTGCGCTCAGCAAGGGGCTCGCGGTAACAGGAACGTTGGGGATTCTCGTTCGCGCCGCGCAGCGCGGGCTTATTGACGCAGCAGACTGCGTGGAAAGGTTGAAGAGGACGAACTTTCGGTACAGGCCGGAGATGCTGGCCGCCTTGATTGATAAGACTCGCCCGGGTTCCTGATCACAGGGCCTGGCACGGCAGTTGGCGAGGGACGGGGCTCGGACGGAACGGGAGCGGGCTTCCTTGTTTCTCAGATCCCAACCCCAGGGAACTAAGGCACCCGGCGATCCCGAGTCCGTCAAGTTCTGCCACAAGATCGGCCTCAACCACGTTTCCTGTTCGCCCTTCCGGTTGTTGACGGCAAGGCTTGCGGCGGCGCAGGCGGCACTCCTAGAGAAACAAATGGGGCCAGACCTGCACAGCTCCACCTGCTGATAACAAGCACCGGATGAAAGCGGGGGCGCAGCCAAGACGGCTCATGGCTGCGCCCCCGCTGCATGAAGGCGTCAAGATTCTTCATCTTTGGATTAATGCGCTGTTACCGGCAATTTCGCTCAGTCTTGTCGTGAGCGTTACGTGAACACCAGTCGCTACGAAGTCGGGGACTGGCCTTGCAAAGTGGCGAGCCTTTCTTTCTGAGCGAGCTTCCAGTGATCGGGCAGCCAGGCTGGTAGATC
>Ga0307372_10009441_pt1 | contig 13440 bp, 17 predicted proteins | sample OX1MG_FD_202533 | JGI IMG/M metagenome (GOLD analysis project Ga0307372, IMG submission 202533) | Soil microbial communities from Risofladan, Vaasa, Finland - OX-1 | ecosystem: Environmental > Terrestrial > Soil > Coastal area > Acid sulfate soil | place: Finland: Risofladan, Vaasa | collected...
GGGAGGATCGTGCTCAAGTGACGGCCGCGTCACCAGCGGTGGGTGGAGAACTCACCGGCCCGTTCAGGCTCTTCACCGAGGACGGTGGGCCATCGAAATCCAGGAGCAAGCGGTTCGGCGAACCGCTGGCCTAGCCTGGCGGGGTCCGGACCCAGCACCTGCCGTCACCTGCGGAAATGCCCCGTGAGCTGGGTGTTCCCGGCCTCCTGGGCCGTCTTTGTGGTGTCCCACTGTGGGTCATAGTGTGTCGCCGTGCGCCCCTGTATAGCAGTGGTTGCGGACGCATGACGGACGGGATCAGGCCAGAACCAGCGGTGCACCTAACCGCTTGATCCCGCCATTTCGGGTGGTCAAATCGCACTGGACGAGGACCGCGGCCACGCTGGGATGGCCGCCAATGATCCCGTTCTGGCTCGGCGAGGGCGGATGAGGCACCAACTCCACGGCGGAGCCCGGCCAGCCGTAGCGCTAGGCATGTGTGCACGCCATGCCTGGCGCGTCCATCAGCCGAGGTCTACCTAAACCCAGACGCGGGATTCGTTGCGGGCTTCCTTGGCGCGGAAGGCGTCCTCAAGGTTGATTCCGCATCGGTTGACGATCGAGATAAGCAGGATCAGCGCATCGACGGCTTCATCGCCGACGTCGGCTGTGCGACCATCCGGATCCTGGGGCTGTCCCTGGAGTTTGCGGATGGCCCGGTAGAGTTCGCCGACCTCTTCACCGAGTTTGAGGCATTGGGAGGGCAGGTCCTGCTTGTCCAGCCCGCGCTCGGCTTCCATCTTGGCGACGTAGTCCTGGATTCCGGGCAGGGATGCACCCTGCCTCAATGGGTCCATGCGGTGGTCACCTCATTTGCGGTGCGGGGCTGGCGGGGTTGTGACGCTAGCAGCCGCAGGGGCCGGCAGTGGGGCTATCGCGGGGACAGCCTGGGAGAGCGGCGGCCTGGTCGCCGATGGCGGGCCTCGATGGCGGTCAGGGCGCCCACGCTGAGCGAAGCGTCTCGGTCAGCGTGGCGGCGCGGGCCTTCACCTGGCGCCGGATAGGCGCAGGGGCCTTGCCGGGAACCAGGTCGACGTCGATGCCGGCGGTCCGGGTATTCCATGACCAGGTGCCCGCCACGAGACCGTCGACGATGACGCAGGGCAGCACCTCCCCGATCTGGTTGAACGCCCGTCGCTGCGGGAGGCCTCCGAGATAGCGGCCGCGGGTCTGGAAGTAGGCCTTGAGCGCGGTGTCCTCGTGAGCGAGGAACTGCACCCCCGTGGTGATCGCCTCGTTGCCGGTGCTTTCTGCCAGCTGGTCGGCGAACATCAGGCACGGATCGCCGCTCCAGGGCGTAACGACCGCGATGACGGGACGGCCGCATGCCAGCAACGCTGCGGTGATGTCGGCCGCTGACAGGCCTGACCACCAGGTGGCGTCTCGTACGGTCGCGGGCCCGTACCGCTCGAAGTAGGCGGTGACCAGTTCGGTGATGGCCTGTTCGCGGGCGAGGGATACGTTCAGGGTGGGGTAGGCGGCGGACGTGAGGGCGAAGGTCCGGGCCTCGCGGTTCCAGGCAGTGGCCGCGTTGACGTAAGAGATCGTTCCGCGTTCCCACGCGACCTTGATCGCCAGCCGCCAGGAGTGGACGCCGACCCGGCGGGTGCTCAGGCGTGCTTCGATGGCGCGGTGCGGTAACGGGCCGTCCTGAAGCAGCACGCACAGCTGGCCGATCATCCGGTCGATCGCGGCTGGGGCATGGCCGGCGTTGAGCACGGCCCGGCGGGCGTCGCGATCACGGAACCTGAGGGTGGCGGTGTGAGCAGCCGCAGCGAGGGGCAGCGGCAGGGTGTGCAGCGTCTTGCGCATGCACCGGACGGTCATGAGCGAGGCCCGGACTGGGCCGGTGAACAGGCTGGCCGGTATGGCCGGGTCACTGGTGCGGGCGGCGACGATGGCGTAGGGGGACGGCAGCCGGGCCGCGTGAAGCCCGAGGGTGGCATCGGCAACCTGCCAGGCAGTGCTAAGACGGCGTGAGTCAGTGAGGCCTTGCCGGGCAAGGATCCAGTTCCAGGCCCGCGTAGCGGCCGTTTCATCCAGTACGCACAATGCGCTGCCGGCTGCGGGCGCAGCCGGGGTAGATGAGGCCACGGTGGCAGGTTAGCCGAGTGTGCCGGGCCGTAAACGTGCCTTTGCCAGGATGGGCGGCATGCTTAGCTCTGCGGGCCCCAGGTGGCTTCGATGAAGTCACGGAGCCGCTGGTAGGACGACTCGACCACCGCCCACTGGGCGTCGGTGCCCCACCAGCGGCGGGTGTTGTGGTGGATGTGGAACGCTGACCAGTCGCCATCCCAGCCGGGTTGCAGGTGCGTGCCGGTTACCCCGTATGCGTCGGGGTTGGCATACACCTGAGTGCCGGGCAGCGGTACGAACCGGAACAGTGACACCCGGGCCAGATCAGGCGCGAGTTCGGTGAGCAGGCTGATGGTGTCGTCGGTGGTCTGATCGTTCTCGCCGGGGAACCCGTGGATAACGAACACTTTCGCCGCGATGCCGGCCTCCACCGCGGCGTGGACCGCACGTCGGATCTGCTCCCGCTTGGTGTTCTTCCGCATGGCTTTCAGCAAGTCCTCACTGCCGGACTCCATCCCGTACTTGACCTCGATGCAGCCCGAGGCGGCCATCTTGGCCAGAAGCGGAGCGTCGATGGTGTCGACCCGTGACAGGGCCGACCATCGCAGCCCGAGGCCGGTGATGTGGTCGCAGATGTCACCGACCTTGGCCTTGTTGACGATGAAGTTGTCATCGACGATCGCGAACCCCTCGATGCCGTACGCGCTGATGAGGTGCTCAAGCTCGAGCAGGGCGGACTTGCCGGCCCGGTACTGGATGCGGGTCTGGCCGGCGGCACAGAAACTGCACGGGAAAGGACAGCCGCGGCTGAACATGACGTGAGCCATGCGCAGGTCGGTCCCAGCGAGCCGGTCGGCCAGAACCACGTTGTCGGCGGGGAGGAGGTGCCGTGCGGGGAGCGGCAGCTGGCTGATGTCACGCATCAGCGGCCGGGCAGGGTTGCGGTGGGCCTCCCCACCCGGGCTGCGCCATAAGATCCCGGGTATGCCGGCGAAGTCCCGCCGGGCACCGCGTTCCAGGATCTCCAGAATCGTCTCCTCCGATTCACCATTGGCGGCCAGGTCGGCATTGAAATCGGTCAGGCTGGACTCCGGGAAGAAGTTGCAGTGCACCCCGCCCACCATGATCAGCGCCTGCTCGGCGAACAGGGATTCGCGGCGGGCCTGGAGCATTAACCCGTAGGTCGCTGAGGAGGCCAGGCTGAACCCGACCGCGTCGTAGCCGCTCAGATCAAGGCGGGTATGCGAGGGCGCCACCGCTTCGACCGTGACGCCGTGACCGGCCTGCTCGATGACCGCCGCCAGGTACAGAACGCCGAATGGCGGGAACTCCTTGCGCTTGTCTTTGAAGCGCGCCATGTCGTAGACCTCGGGATAGAGCAGCGCGACCTTCATCTCAGGGTTCTCCTTCATCGCTATTCGCGGGTGGTCATACGGTCCTGGATGAGGCCGAGCACGGCTCCGGCGACTTGCTCAGCGGTTCGGTCACCAATAGCGAGGGTCGCGATGGGATAGCCGTACCCAGCCAGCAGGTCGGCCGAGCGGGCGTAGAGGGCCGCTTCAAACTGCCCGGCGTCGGTGCCGCCTTCGTGGAAGCGGCTGTAGACACCGCGGCCTGCCGCGCGTGCCCGGCAGACAGCCGGGTCACCGGTGAGGATGACCGCCACATCCGGCCAGCGAAGGTACCGGTAAATACTCCAGATGAACTCTGGGTCGGCGCCATCCATCTGATCCAGGACCATGGCAGTGGTTACGTACCGGTCGCACACCACTACCCGTCCGGCCTCCAGCGCCGGGGTAATAACGTGTTCCTGGTGGTGGTAGCGGTCAGCGGCCATCAGGAAGCTCAGTGGCAGCCCGTGCAGTTCGTAGGTGGAGGCGCGGGCGAGCTTGCCCATGGGCGAGTCCGACGGCTGCCCCGTTAAGACTGCTGGAAAGCCCCGCTCGGTAAGCCCGGCAACGGCTAAGGCTGCGACGGTGGTCTTGCCCACGCCGACCGGTCCGTCGATCGTGGCCAGGAAACCCGGAGTTGCCGAGGCGGCCGGAACATCGATCCTGGCCGGGTTGGCCTCGATCCAGCTGGCGTCCGCTCTAGCCTGAGCTTGCACGGCTTGGATGGTGGCGCTCATCCGGGGCGCTCCTCGCACGCGAAGGGAAATACCCTGGGCGGGCTCCTCCCGGAAGATCGCTTTTCAGCAAAGGCGGGGTTCGCCGCCAGCGGGGCATCCGAGCTATTTGCCTGGAATTCCCCGCATTGCTTACTTTCCCCCGCACTCGCCCAGGTACGCCGGGCACGTCGCGCGCATCGCAGAATTAATTCGCACGCACGTTGGAGCAGTCGCTGCAAGGGTGAGTACGCGGAGGCGTCTGTGCCCTCGCAGAGCGCGCATGGGCTGCGCCCGGCCGCATGCGGCCCTGATCTGGCGAAGAGGGTGCTCACGGCTGGGACGTCAGTGCCGGCCCGTTGGGGTGTCACTGATCTGCGCGACTCCCGCGTAGAGCCACTTGGTGTGCATGGTGCCGGCAGGCTCGGGGCGCCATTGCCAGGGACGGACCAGGCCGGGCCGCTGGAGTGCGAACCCGTCGAAGAGCTGGGCAATCTGGTTGCGGGACCGGAACACGATAGGTGAGGTTGCGCTCTCGTATACCTCGACGGTACGGGTTACTGCAGCGGGCGGTGGCCCGTCAGTGGTGAGGTGGGACAGTACCAGGTAGCTGCCGCTCGTCATCACGCCGCGGAAAGCCTTGACTATTCCTGCGGGAACCTCGCTGTCCTTTATGAAATGGAGCACCGCCACGAAAAGCACGGCGACCGGGCGGGAGAAATCGATGAGCGCCTGCAGGTCCGCGTTGTTGAGGATCGCATGCGGCTCGCGAATGTCAGCCGTGATGACCGTGGTACCCGGGCTGTCGGCCAGCAGGCTGCGCCCGTGCGCGAGCACGATCGGGTCATTGTCGACATAGACGACCCGGGCGTCAGGAATGATTTCCCGTGCGATTTCGTGCACGTTGCCCTGGGTCGGCAGGCCAGTGCCGAGGTCAAGGTACTGATCGATACCTGCCTCGGCCAGGTAGCGGACCGCGCGCTGGAGGAAGAACCGGTTCTCCCAGACGATCTCGTAAGTGTTTGGTATGGCCTGCTTGACCCGTTCGGCGGCCTCCCGGTCCACGGCGAAGTTGTCCTTGCCGCCTAAAAAGTGGTCATACATCCTTGCGGGCGTCGGCCGGTCCAGCCGCAGGTCGACCGGCGGCCGGGACGCGGGCAGGCCTGACGGAAGCGAATCTGTCATCACGCGGTCCTCGGGGTGTGCGCAGCCGTGCTGGGGAACGACTCTCGGCAAGTATTCACTTTTATCGTGAATACTTCAAGAGTTTCTCAGTCGTCTTGAATCATCTAGGAGAAGCACCTCCTGAGCGGGACGTCAGTGCCCGCCGTTGAGGCTGGCGCCCATCGCGACCAGGCGAGAGCGGGCTGCCTGGCCGAACTCGGCTGCCTGTGACATGGTCGCGAACAGCCGCAGGTAGGTGGCGACGTCGCGAGGGTCAGCTACCGTGACGACGGCGTGCTCCAGTTCGATGCTGGCTAGCCGGTCGTCAAAGATCTGGTATCCGTGCAAGGGGATGTCGCCCACGGGGGAGCCAAGAAAGATCACTCCGACTTCGACGTTTGCCAGGGTTGCGAGAGAGGCGATGTGGCTGGCCTGGACCGCCATGACATCGCTGGGGCAGAATCCCCAGCGCAGCGCCGCTTCGGTGATGACGAACGTGAAGGACTTGGCGGTGTCGTAGAGGATCTGCTGGCGTTCCTGCCTGGCGGCGACCGTCCGGGCGAGTTCGGCGCCAGATAGTTCGAGTGAGAACACGCGCCGCATGTATTCGGCTGTCTGAAGCAGCCCGGGGAGCACGACCGGGGAGAAGTACCGCAGGGTGGTCGCCTCGTGTTCGAGTTCGCCGAGCCGGGCCTGCATGCGGGCTGCGCCGCGGCGCAAGATGGTCCGGTTGCTCTCGATCGTGGCGTGCAGCCGGCCCGCCACCTCAAGCAGTTCCTCGCGGGCGGCTGCAGGTGCCTGGTACAGGGCGAGGAGCGCCTGCACGTCCTTTACTGACGGCAGCAGGCGGCCGGTTTCCAGCTTGGAAATTTTGGGTTGCGACATGCGCGATCTGCGTGCGGCCTCAACGCCGGTCATCCCTGCGCTCTGCCGCAGGTCCCGCAGCGCGGTGGCGAGCCGCTCGCGTTCAGTGAGGTAACGTTCTGGGTCCATTCACCCCCGGATTCTAGGGCCGCTGACGATCATGTCCGGGTTCCGGGCCAGTTCTCGCGCCAGTATTGCGGGTGCGCGGCCCAGTACTCGGGGAACGGGACGGCAGCGGCCAGGGCCGCGTCGCGGTACTGGCGGTGCTCCGCCAGCTGGCCCGCGTCCTCCAGCGGATCAGCACCCAGAAAGGCGCCGTTGCCGTCGTAGCGGAAACACAGGACTACCCGTTCATCCAGCATCCACCAGTCGTAGTCCGGCAGCTTCGGCGGATCGGTGGTCTCTGCCAGGTCAAGGACGAACGTGTGATGGCCGGACTCTTCGCTTACTGTGTACCCCCACTCGCACTCCCACCGTTCGTAGTCGCTGAGCGGGCCGCGCATCACCCGGACCCGATGCCAGGTCACGCCCGCTTCCACCTGGCCGCGGACGTAGGTGTTGAAAGCCTGTCCTGCCTCGCTTTTCTGGAAGGGCTCGCCGATCAGGTAAGCACGCAGGCCCGCCGATTCCACCGCCAGAGCGTAGGCGGGCAGCGCCTCAAACCGGAACGCCTCGTGCCGGATGGCGTCGAAGTACGGGTCGAGCTCGGCCTCGCTCAGCATGCCTGGAGCACCTCGGCGAGGAGCGTGGCCGGCACTTCGACCGCCTGCTCGCCAGCAGGCAGGCGCAGTTGCCGCAGCGCGTCTGGGTCTGTCACTGCGGCGCCGGGCACAATCAGGGTGCCATGGCCAGTCCGGTGCAGGGCGGGCCAGCTGCCGGCCACCTCCGCGAGCAGCCCGGCCGGTACCTCCACGGCCAGCCCGCCAGCGGGCAGATCCAGCTGACCGAGCACCTCGGTACCGGTCACTTCCCAGCCCTGGACGATAACTGTTCCGCGGTCCGTCCGGTGCAGGGCAGGGCACGTCTTGCCGTCGGAGCACTCGCCGCGGATGAGTTCGAGTAACATCACAGTCCTCTCTGTTGAGAATAGCTGGCTATATTCCTCTATAGCGGGAATAGTCTGCGTGCTGCAATACCGCCTCTCGCCTCGCGTCGGCCGTTCCGGCTAGGGCCGGAGGTCGAACTGCCCGCCCTTCGCGAGGGCCAGGAACCTGGCCCAGGCGTGGGCGGTAACGGCGAGCGCTGGCTTGCTCCGGTCCTTGGAGTCCCGGATGCCGACGCGGCTATCGGGGAGGAACGCCACCTCGACGCAGCCGCTGTTGGCGTCGCTGGCGGTGGCCTTCCGCCAGGCTGCGCCGGCAAGTGGATCCGGCCCGGCGGGGGCGGATCCAGGCTGATGGGTCACTGCATCTCCTACGTTCTGCGTTTCTGGTAGCGATTCTCCGCCGCTGCGTGGCATCTGGCGGCGGTGAATGCAGCGCCGGGCGGGGCCCGCCCTGCTCACATGTCCCCTGCGATGCGGGTGATCAACTCGGTCGAGTCGCCCATGTCCAGGGCGGCTGCCCGCAGGTGGTCAAACCTCATGGCAAACCGCTTGACGTCTTCGATCTTCTCGATGAAAACAGTTCCGGCCTGGCCTCCGACATAGGCCACATCCAGGTCGCCCGGCTCGGGGAACTCGAAGAGGGAGAAAGAGCCGTCCAGCCCGGCATGGGCTCCCCGTGCGGTTGGCAGGACCTGAACGGTGATCGCCGGTTCCTCAGCGGCCTCAAGGATGTGCTGAAGCTGGGCCTGCATGACCGCAAGGCCGCCCACGGGCCGCCTCAGCGCCTCCTCTTCGAAAATGACCCACAGCTGAAGAGGATTCTCAGCCCGGGTGAGCTGCGCTTGCCTAGCCAGCCGGAACTGGACCAGTTTCTCAACTGACTCGCGGGTGTCCTCAGGCCGCAGCGCTCGCAAAACCGCCGTGGCATAGTCCTCGGTCTGCAGCAGCCCATGCACGAGCTGGGCCTGATACGCCCGGACTGACGCGGCGGCAGCCTCCATGCCGGCATAGGTGTCGAACCCCGAGGGCAGCCACGACCCGAACTCCGCCCACCAGCCGCGCTGCCGCGATTCCCGGGCCAGGCCAAGGAGGCGCTCGCGCTGCTGCTCGTCACTGACCCCATACAGGCAGAGCAAGTCCCGGACATCCCGGACACTCACCGGGGATTTCCCGTTCTCAAGCCTGCTGATCTTCGACTGCGAGCAGCCCAGTTCCTCGGCCGCCTGCTGCGAATTCAGGCCAGAAGCCTCGCGCAGCACGCGCAGCTCCATGCCAAGGCGCCGAAGCCGGACAGTTGGCCCCTCGCTGCTGACGGGCACTGCTGCGCTCCCTCCCCATGCCAGATGGATCAAGGCTGGCGCATGGTCAGTCCGTCAGCCTACGCCCCCCAGAGCCCAGTGGCTTGACTAGCAAAATATCTGTTATGCATATTCACAATGAATATTACATGCTATGGTCGTCGTCACTCGCACCCCACTGGTGGCCCGTGGCGACGGGTAGAGGAGGGCAGATGCCGACTGCGAGCGGAACTCCCGGGCAGAGCAGGGGCTCCACCAGCCCATCATCGCCCTTAGCGCCCGACCTGCGTTGGCGTCGGGTATTCCCAGGCCACGAACGTGAGCTTTCGAACATGCGGCGATGGCTGTCGTTGCTGCTACCGGACTGCCCGGCACGGGACAACGTCCTCAGCGTCGCGACCGAGCTTGGCAGCAATGCCATCCAGCACACCGCGAGCGGACAGGGAGGCTCCTTCACCGTCGAGATCACCTGGCGCCCATCCACCGCGCAAGTTGCGGTAGCGGACTTCGGAAGCCCGGCCGAGCCGCATGTGATCGACGAGCCGACCGGTGAGCGTGGCCGGGGCCTCTTGCTGGTACGCGGCCTGTCCGTTCGCACAGGGCACACCGGCGACCAGCGGGGCCGGCTGGTATGGGCACAGATCCCCTGGGATGGCCCCAGCTCCGCCGTCCCGGCGTCGTCACAGGACCCCTATCAGACGGCGATCCGCGACGGTGAGGCCGCGCTGGCGCGGCGGTTCGCTGGCGTGCCCGCATGGTTCGGGCGTTCCACCCTGGCCTGGTGGGCACTGGCCGGAACGGGCGGGCTGGTGTCCGCGCCGTCGGCACGCGAACTGGCCGGGCTGCTGTACCGGCTGCTGGACTCCCCCGCCTCGCCCCAGCTTTCAGCCGCAGGGCAGGCTCACCCCGGCGCCGCCGAAGAACCCGCCCAGCAGTCCGGCCGGGGACCGGGTGCCCTGGGCTGGCCCCCCGCACCCGGGAGGTCCGCGCACGCCACCAGAACCGGCAGGGGGCGGCCCGGCACCCCAGATGGCCGACACCCGGCGCGCGGCAACCGCCCGGCATTCATCCCTCAGCTGCTGCCAGCCGACACAGCAGGTCCGGCGTGTGCGTGACAACCCCAGGCCAGCCGCCTCCGCTGCGGGAGGAACCATGAGCGATCACGTGCCAGCGCACTGCTGCCCTCACGTATTCACCCCCGCCTGCCCCATCGACTGCCTGAAAGCAGTCCTGTCGATGGCCACGTTCAACACGCTCGCACAAGCCGAGCGCGCCCCATTCGGCCCGCCGGCCACCGTTGGGCGGGTCATCGAGCTGCTGCGGCAGAAACGGCTCAGCCAGACCGCCGGGCTGGGGCCGCGCCGCCTGGGCGAGATCCAGGCCGGCCTTGTCCTGGCCGGGCTCGTCATCAGCGAAGCCACCCAGCCTGGGAACGGCCTCGCGCCCGATACACCTGGCAGCAGTCCCCTCTGCTCCAGCGACGAGAAGAAAGAACCACCGCTGCGGGTCACCCCCGCCACCAGCCCAGCACCTCCCAGCGCAGCAGTGCCCGCCACGCCGGCGCTGCCCCGGCGGGCCCGGGACGCCCTGCCCGCGGCCGGGCCGGGCCGTACCGTTCAGCCAGCCGCCGGGCCTGACGTGCTGCGCCGGGTCCTCGACGGCCTGAACCGGCTGTGAGAGCCATCAGCGATGACAAGTGCCACATCGCCACTGCCGGGCCGGCCACGGACGGGTTCCGGGCAGCTACGGCTATCAGGCGAAACGCGATGCGCATGCAAGCCAGGCACGAAGCCGCCACGACCAATCGGGGAGCCGGGCATGGACCCGTGTGAGCAGCATCTCATCGCGTTGCGCGATGAGCTGGCCCGGCGGGCCGTGCGCTGTGAGCTGGATGACCGCGGCATCTGGCCCCGGCTGCGCGTCTACTGCCCGGGTGAGACTACCGGCGCGGAGTTCGACAACAACGTGGTCGCCGCCCCCATCAGCGATCGGTGGTGCTACTGGTGGCCGTCGGCCACGCCGATCGGCCCCGTCACCCACCTCACGCAGGCAGCCGAGACCATCATCGACGAACTGGGCATCGACGACGCCGAGTACGAGGACGGGGACCGGAGGACGAACGTCACGTCCCTGGCCGTCGGGCGGATGCTGCGGCAGGCACGGCTGGAGATCTCCCGCCCGCCCGTGCCCGCAGGTCCCGAGGCGGGGCACTGCCTGCCGGGCGGCAGCGTGTGCCGGGCGCTGGCGGCGCTGCTCGCTGAGCTGGACGCCCGGGGCATGACCACGGCCGGCATGACCATCACCCGCCTGCAGGGGACCTTGACACTGGCCGGCGGCCCCGCTGTGGGATACCGCTGCGGCTGGCTGTCCTGGCCCGCCGGCCGCCTCAGCCGCGGCGGGCGCCCGCTATATGCCGCGCACCGTGCCCAAGATCCGGCCGGCGCGGCCCGGAGGCTCGCCCCGCCCAGCGCACCGGGCCGGCAACGTAGCGGCCTGGCCATTGACCCGCGACCATCCCAGCCTGCCAACCAGGCGCGCACGACAACTGCCTGGACGCCACCATCCCCACGTTGAGAAGAAAGGAACATCCCGGGTGACTGAGACCAGCAGGTCATCGCCATCTGTGCTGGCAGGTACCGCAACGTGGCCCGCTGCCGTGACCGGCAGGCCCGCTACCGAGCGGGAGCTGGGCAGGCTGGCCGCGCACCTGACACAGCGCGAGATCCATGTGCTCGCCGCGCTGTGCGAACCGGTGCCGCCGGGGCAGGCAACCGCCACGGCACCCACGGTCCGGCAGGTCGCCGCCGGCCTGACCGTGGCTGAGGCGACGGTCCGCCAGCATCTGCGGCACCTCTACCGCAAGCTCGACGTCCCCCCGGGGCCGGAGCGCCGAGCCCGCCTCGTCCGCAAGGCCGCGGCGCTCGGCCTGTCACTGCCAGGCGCGCAGCATGCCCCGTCGAAGTAGCCGCCCGGCCATGGCGCACCTGACCATCACGGCCGCCAGTCACCGCGCAGGCGCCCCGCATGCGCCGTGCGTGGCCTGGGCGGCACTGGCCTGGCGCGGTCCTGCCATGGGTGCGCTGGGCGGGGTGGGTGCCCCGTGAGCGCCCACGGCGAGTTTGACCATGACATCAGCCAGGCTGCCGCGCGGGTGCAGGACGCCTACGACGCGGCGGTGAAGGAGGCTCAGGCCCAGGTGATAGAGAGCGCGGGCCGGGTGCTGTCCCGGGCTGGTGGAGGTGACGGTGGCTCTGTAGGTGAGTCCTGACGCCAGTTATCGGTGAGTTCTGGATCCAGTTGTTGATCAACAGGCGGTGCTTTGCTCGCCCGCCCAGGCTTTCCCGGGGTGCTGGTCATCACCGCGAAAGCCGCGCTACCATTGACCCGCGCAGCGGGTATGCAATTCACTGCCACGCCCCGGCCGTGTCCCTTCCCGGGGCTGTTACCAGGCCGGGGATGACCCGCGAACCGGCCGGGGTTCCTTCCCGCCAGCTAATCCGTATTCCATTCTGGATACCTGCTGAGACTGGAATGCCCGGACGCCCGATAATCCCCCGGTAGCGGCCAATCTGGACCTTCCGGTGGACTCCCAGACTGATACAGGTCCATGCCTGTAAAACAATAGTGGGGGTGGCCGGGGCGGTAATCATGTGTGGCTGATAGCGGTTGTTAATGTGCCCGGCGGCTCGCTTGCATGCCTGTTCACAGGCGCTCGTCCTCCCGGGTGCCCGCCCGGCGAGGTGCGTGTACCGGCGGGTGCCCGGCGAGGCGCGCCCGCGCGAGGCCGGGTGAGGCTGGCCAGGGCGGACGTGGCCGCGGGCGAGGGCCCGGCGCGGATGAGTACAGCGCCGCGCCGAGGCCCCGTGCGGGCGAGGCCGCCCCGCCGAGGGCCCGCACCCGCGCCGGCGGCGCACACCCGACCGTAACCACGCTACCGCTAATTGCGCATGCGGAATGCTTGCGCCGCCCCGGGAATCCTGCCTGCCGCAACCGGATATGCCAAATCGGGCCGCCTGCGTGAATTTATCTGCCGGGTGTTCTGCCAGGTAACTGGGTTCAGCCGTCCAGGTAACCGATATAACCACGCACACCGCTTGCCTGCTGCGCCACCCGGAGTGATGGTCGCTCAGACCGCAGGAAAAATCCTCGGCAATAACCCGGAATAACCCGGGCCGGGAAACCCCGGAAAAGGAGTCGCGCCAATGCCCGCAAGAAAGAAGAACACCCCGCAGGCTAACGACCCGCACACGGCCCCGTCCCCCCGACCCGCCCCGGCCGCCGGCCGCCCGGCCGGCACCCCCGCAGCAGGCATCTGGGCCGCGCTGACCGCCGCACCCGGCGCCACCGCCAGCCGGGGACTGGCCGCCCTCGAAACCAGCGGCCACGCCACCCGGACCCCCGGAGAACGCACCGGCCGCACCACCGCCCCGGCCACCTGGCAGCCCGCCCCCGCCGGGCCGGGCGCCACAGATCAGGACGGGACAGCGGGCACCCCCCGCACCCGGCAGCGACCCGGCACCAGACGAGGCGGACGCCAGCCCGCCAGACACCCAAGCCCCCGGCAGCACCGCCACCGACGCCCCCGCCGCGAGCAAGACCGCCCCCGCCCCGGCGGACGGCACCGCGCCCGGCGACGAGGCCGCGACGGACCCGGGCATCCCCGATGACAGCGCCGCTGACGCCCCCGCAGCCGGGGACGCCGCCGCCCCGGCGCCGGCGGACGGCGAGCCGCAGCCCGCGGCCGGTGAGGCAGCGGAACTGCTGCGGCGCGAGGTAGCCTCCGCAGCCACCCAGGCCGCCGACGTGCTCGGCAGCGGCGACACCGCCACGGCGCTGGCGGCGATGGACGC
>Ga0307372_10009442_pt1 | contig 13440 bp, 6 predicted proteins | sample OX1MG_FD_202533 | JGI IMG/M metagenome (GOLD analysis project Ga0307372, IMG submission 202533) | Soil microbial communities from Risofladan, Vaasa, Finland - OX-1 | ecosystem: Environmental > Terrestrial > Soil > Coastal area > Acid sulfate soil | place: Finland: Risofladan, Vaasa | collected...
AGATAACGAGATCGCGGGCCCCTATCAGGTGTCCGATAACGCCGAGATTGGTTGCGTATCCGGAAACGAAGATCACGCTGTCTTCGACGCCATAATGGTTGGCAAGCGCGCGCTCGAGCGCCCGATGTACCGGACGCTCGCCGGCAACGTGACGGCTGGCCGAAGCCGATATGCCATAGCGATCGATCGCAGCCTTTGCCGCTTCGATAACTTCCGGATGGCCGTTCAAGCCGAGATAGTCGTAGGAGGAAAAATTGAGCACAGTTTGCTCGGCGATCCGGCTGTGGGCGCCGGCGCGGCCCTCGTGCACGCGGAAATACGGGTTATCGACGTCGAACTTGTCGGCTATCGAGCGATAGAGCCGCAATTCGCCATAGCCGGGCAGCGTGGAAAAGTCGGTGCTTGCATCGGCGGCAGCCGGCGTCTGGTCGGCGCGCCGCGATGTTAGCGTCTGCTGCATCGATACCACGTGCTGCCGGAGCTGTTCCCGGGCGTGGGCGGCGAGAGCCGAGTGTTTCTTCACGACAACACCCTCCGCTTTTTCGCATCGTTTGCCAACTCATGGTCACCGACAATCTCTTGCAGAATTTCGAGCTCATGTGGCGCGGCTTTGTTGACGTGATGCTCGGTGATGGTTTTGACCATAGTGCCGGTTGGGCCATCGTCGAGATTGATCTGGGCCATAATCTCGTTGGCGAGGCTGCCGACGGTCAGACTGCCGACGGCGCTGGTCATCGCCACGTGGATGCCAAAACGGTCCTCAAGATTCATGGCGAATTCCAGCGCCATCAATGAATCAAGGCCGATATCGCTGAGCGGCCGGACGCGGCTGATCTCCTCCTCGCGGGCGCGCAGAACGCGGGCGAGGCTGGTGACGATGATGTCGGTCAGCCGCCGTCGCAGACCGTCGAGACCTTCGGCTTGGGCGATGGCGCGCAAATCCAGCGCGCTGGTTGCCGCGCCCATTTCGTTTTGCCCCTTGGCGGCGAGATGCAGATAGGTCGGCGATTTCAGCACCGCCAATCTATCGGCAGTAAATAGTCCATCGGTTTGCGAGATTGTCATGACGGCGAGACTTGGCGCCGATGGCAGCGCCAGCGCCTGCGCCATGAGATCGAGCGCATCCCTTGCGCGCATGCCGCGAACGCCGGTGAGTTTCTGGAACCGCGAGCGCAACCGTTCGGAATTAGCGAGCACGCCAACGTCGATGATCGGCCCCCAACCGATAGCCAGCGCCTTTAGGCCGTTCTGCCGGCGGCGGCGGGCGAGCGCTTCCATATAGGCATTGGCGGCGACGTAATTCCCTTGGCCCGGATTGCCCATCAGTGTCGTTGCCGATGAGAACAGTACGAAATAATCGAGCGCCATTCCTCGGGTGAGCAGATCGAGATTCTCCGCCCCTTGCACCTTGGGAGCGAGCACACGGCGAAAGCGCCTCGCGTCGAGATTGGCAAGAAGTCCATCGTCGAGGACCATCGCCGCATGCAGGATGCCGACCACCGGCGGCATGGTGGCGTTGACTTCTTCGAGCAGTTCAGTGATTGCGCGCCGGTCGGCGACGTCGCAGGCCGCTTTATGAACGCTGACCTGGCGCGCGGCCAGTTCGGCTAAAACTTTCTTTGCTTCGTCGGTTCTTGCGCCGTGCCGGCCGATCAGTACCAGGTGGCGCGCGCCTCTTTCGACGAGCCATTTGGCTGCTTCCAATCCGAAGCCGCCAAAGCCGCCGGTTATGACATGCGTGCCCTCGGGATCGACCCGGAATGCCGCGTCGGCGCGCGGCACGGTTTGCAACGGCGGCGGTTGGACGACGATTTTGCCGATGTGCTCGGAGCGTTGCATCAATTCGAATGCCTGACCTACGTCGCTGCCGCGAAATACGCTGTACGGCAACGGCGTCAGCCGGCCGGAAGCGAACAGACGCATCAGATCGGCGTAGAGTTTCTGGCCAAGCTGCCGGCGATCGAGCAGGATCTGATCGATGTCGATGCCGAAGTAACTCAGGTTGTTGCGGAACGGCCGGAGGCCGACTGGCGTGTTGCTGACGTAATCGCGTTTTCCCAATTCGATAAAACGTCCGAACGGCCGCAAACAAGAAAGGCTGCGTTCCATGGCTTCGCCGGCGAGGCTGTTGAGGACGACGTCAACGCCCTTGCCGGTGATTGCGCGCACATCGTCGACCAGGGTGCTCGCACGTGAGTCGAGGACATGCGGGACGCCCAAAGCGACGAGAAGGTCACGCTTGGCCTGTGAGCCCGCCGTCGCGATGATGCGCGCGCCTTTGGTCTGCGCGACCTGAATCGCGGCCATGCCGACACCGCCGGCGCCGCCGTGAATGAGAACCCATTCCTCGCGCGCCAGCTTGGCTTGGGTGATCAACGCGTAATAAGCGGTGAGAAACGCAACTGGAATGGTGGCGCCGGCTTCGCAGCTGATGCCGGCGGGCAGCTTGGCCGCCTGCGAGGCGGGCACGGTCACGTGGGTCGCAAATGCCGAGGCGGCAAAGGCGGTCACGCGATCTCCGGGCTTCAGATGACGGACGTTGCGGCCGCGCTGGATGACGCGGCCGGCGCATTCGCATCCGAGCGTCGGGCCGGCAATGCCGCCTTCCAGAATTTCGTCAGGCAGGAGCGAGAGACTCCACATCACGTCGCGGAAATTAAGTCCGGTCGCTTCCACAGCGATCTCGACCTCGTTTGGTCCCGGCGGGGTGCGCTCGCTGGCTTGCCATTGCAGGCGCTGCCCTGGCAGTAGCCGCCGCTGTAGCCGTGCCGCGGTGGGCACACTGTCGGCATCGCGGGCCTGACCGAGCGCCCGACCGATGCTGTCGGCGCGCACCACGCGCAAGGATTCGCCATCAATTTGCAGTTCAGTTTCGGCGGTGCCGGAAACGACGATTTCGCAGGCGCGCGCGGCGGCAACCTCATCAGGCGTGTGCGGCGCGATGTCGATGCGCCGCACGTCGAGATGGGGAAACTCATTGGCGAGCGTGCGGGAGAATGCCCAGGCGCCGGCCGCCACCGGACGGATCGAAGACTGTTCGCTCGGCAGCGCGCCGCGGAAGACAAGCCAAAGCGTTGCCCGCGCGGAGCCAAAGCGTTCGGCGGCGGCTTTGATCGCCAGGCATCGGGCCGTCAGCGCCTCGACCGGATCAGGAGATCCATCCTCGTTTGCGCCGAGGTGAATGAGTGCATCCGGCGCTGGATCGGAGAAGTCGAGCGAGTTGATCACGCCGCAATTCATTCCATCCTGACGCAGCCGGCGATCCAGCGTAGCGCCGAACCCGGACGAGGGTCGCCCGGTCTCGCCGTCGTGGATGAGCACGGTCTGCGGCTTCCGGTGCAACGCCGCTGTGGTTTCGGTGCGCGTCCGCGACTTTGGTTCGGCGACGAGCAACGACGCCCGGCCGCCGTCGAATGCGACGGCATGTGCCACCACGTTGGCAAATCCCACCTGCTGCAACGTGGCTTGCCAATCGCTGGCACTCTTGGTGCGCCCGACCGGCCGGTCGAAGGCGCCGGGGATCAGCCAGTTCGGATCGAGACCGAATACGATGTCGCGGAACAGCGAGGATTGCGGCTCAAGCGCCAGCAAAAGCCCGTGCGGCGCCAGCGCTTCGTGCAGGCAAGTCGGATCGACCGCGGCGGGAAGCCGGTGCAGGCTTTCGGCGGCAACGATCAGGTCGAAAGGACCGCGCGCCAGTGTCGTCTTCGCATCGGCAAGCACGACAGCGTCGCTGCTCAATAGCCAGCGTTCGGCCAGGTCGCGTCGGCGCAAATCCGGTTCAAAAATCGAAACGGCGAAGTCGCGATGCCGCTGGAGGGCAATGAGCGATTGCGACAACGGACCGAAGCCAACTTGCAAAATCCGCAAGGTCCGTTGCCGCGGCCAGAGCCGATCACTTTCGATCAACCGCTCAAGCAAGGTACTCGCCTGGCGCAGCTCGACACCGGCGAGGTCATGGAAATCCAGCAGCGCGCGGGTCAGTCGTGTTTTGGCAATGACGGCGCCCTGGGCGACAACCTCCTCGACCAAGCCGGTGAGCGCGCCGGCGAGCAATGCTTCGGCGGTGCGCCGCGGGTGTTTTTGCGTCAACTCGACGAGCAATGAAGCGACTTGCGGAAGCACCGCGTCATCGACGATGACCCAGTGGCCCTTCTTCACGGTCGCGAGGCCGGCCGCAACCAGATAACCCAACAGCGTCGTCAGCCATGGGCGGTACTCTGCGGGCAGGCGTCCGTTTCTGATCAGCGCCTCGATATTCACCACCGATTGGCTCGCCAGCGCCGAGGCGATTCGGTAGGCGGCGACGGTGGCAAGACCTTCAATGAGTTCTTCCTCGGCGGGCGGTCGCCGCGGAGGCTGCGATAAAAGCCGTCGGGCTCGCGCGTCGGCGATCACGTTTGCGGCGGTGACGGCGACACCGGTTGCGCCGATAACGGCCCCGTCGATCGGCTGCGGCAGTTCGATAAAGGCGTTCGCCTCGAGCGTTTCAGAACGGCGCAGCTGCACCGCTTGGCAGCGGACGCCGCGCAATACCGCGATCAATTCGTCGTTGGCGCCGAGATAGTAATAATTGGCGACGATCGAGCGGTCGTTTTGGCTGAGAACCTCGATGATGGCGTTCTGTGGTGAGCCACCGGCAACGAACAATGCGGCTTCGTCGAGCCGAACCGGAAGATAACTGACACCGCGCGCGCCGGCATGCAGTTCGTCAAACACCATCAATAGGCCGTGGCCGCAAGCATCGACGTGGATCGGATCGAGGATGAAGTCGCGGCGTGCGAGGTTCGGTTTGAGCGCGACGCGGATCCAGCGGTCGTTGATTTTGTGCGCACTCGCCAGCAGTCGGAACGCCTCGCCGTAATGCAGGCCGCACGCATCACCGAGGCGGTAGATATGTTCGCCGCTGACGGTGGTTCCGGTGGCCTCGCGCGGCAGCGCGGGCACGGTCGCGCGCACATCGTGCTCGAGCATTCTGCCGCGGTAATGCAGGACGAAGCTTGCCTGCGACAACCGCGGACGACTAAAGACCTCAATGGTGCGCGAAGTCGGCGACAGCCGCGTCAAGATCTCGCGGGTTTCACCGTTGGATAGATCGAGCGGTTTAAGGATCTCGAAATCGGCGAGCGTAACCCGGTCGGATCCCGACCACTCGCGCGCGACCGCAAACGCAATCTCAAGAAACCCGGAACCGGGAAAGATGATCTGCTCGCCGACTTTGTGGTCGGCGAGTTCGGGGAATAGGGTGGTATCGATATGGGCGTGCCACTCGAGCGCGTCGGCGCTATAGCGCGCGCCGCTAAACGGACGCCGCTCTGCTTCAAGGACGCCGATCGCCTCGGAGCTCGGGACGTAGCGATAGCTTTCCTGCTGCCAGGGGTAATGCGGCAGCGCGTGCTGGCCGGCGGAATCAGGTCCGAAGATCGCTTCGGTGTCGAGTTGCGCGCCATCGACCAACGCCTTGGCGACGGCGCGCTGGATCGGATCCTGGTCCGGCTCGTTGCGCTCAAGCACTGACAGACCGGTAAAGTCCGCGCCTTCGTCGGCCAGCGTGTCGGCGATATGCCTGAGCAAAGTGCTACGGGGACCAATCTCGACGAAATAGCCGACGCCGGTCTTGGCGGCGGCGCGGATCGCTTCAACGAATTGCACGGGCCTGCGCACATTGCGCCACCAATAATCACCGCCCAGCCGTTCGCCCGCAATGACCGAGCCGGTGACCGTCGAGATGAAGGGCACCGCCCCGTCATGCGGGACGATATGCTTTAAGTCGGCCAGTAACGGGGCTTCGACCGCGCCCATCAAGCGGGTGTGAAATGGATAATCGAGGTCGAGGTCGAGCACAGGGATCGAGCGGGCGCGCGCAATTTTCTTCAACCGCGCCAAAGCATCGCTGGAACCGGAGACGGTGGTTGCTTGCGGGGAGTTGAAGGCGGCGACCTCAACGTCCGGTACCTGCTCGAGGAGATCGTCGAGTGCGTGCGGCGGAGCGAGGAGGGCGGCCATGCGGCCGAGCCCGCGCACCAGCTCCTGATGCGTGCTGCGGTAATGGATCACTTCAACGGCGCTGCGCATGTCGAGGATGCCGGCGGCTTCGGCGGCGGCCACTTCGCCGACGCTGTGGCCGAGAACCGCGGCGGGTTTGATGCCACGCGCGCGCAGAGCCGCGGTGGTCGCGCTTTGAATGGCAAAAATCAGCGGCTGTGCCACGCGGGTCAACGGCAGGCGCTCGGCGATGTGATCGCTCAAGAGCGCTTCTTTCAGCGACCAGCCGGCGAGTTCGTGGAAGTGATCGTCGAGACTGTCGAAATGGGTGCGGAAACGCCGGTTATGCCGGTAAGCGGCGACGCCCATGCCAGCCCATTGGCTGCCGTTGCCGGAAAAAACGAATGCGACCGGCAAGTCCTTGCCGGCAGCCGCGCCCCAACTGAGCCGCGGATGCTCGGCACCGGCGATAAAGGCATGCAGCGCTTCGGTCACGTCGGCGCGGCGGGTGGTCGTGATGGCGAGCCCAGTGCCGAGGCGTTCGCGGCGGTAGGCAACCGCATTGGCCAAGCTTGCGACATCGGCGTCGGAGTGATGCGCAATAAGTCCCAGATATTTTTGCGACAACGAGACCAGCGCCGGCTTGCTGGCGGCGGACAGGTGCAGGAGTTCGGTGTCCGCCGGCCGAGCGGCCGCGGTAGCGCCGCGACCCGGCGCAATCACCACATGCGCATTGGTGCCGCCAAATCCGAATGAATTGACGCCGGCGTAGCGTTGGCCGGCATTCGGCAGCAATAGCGGCTTTTGGCAAAGCGTAAGGTTGAGGTCATCAAGGTCGATGGCTGGGTTCGTTTCGTCGATATGCAAGGATTGCGGCAGCAGACCGTGATTGAGCGCGAGCATGGCCTTCAACAGGCCGGCAAGCCCGGATGCTGCCTCAACGTGTCCGATGTTGGATTTGATCGAACCGATCGGCAGCCGCTCGGCGCGCGCTCTCCCGAGACTGCGTCCGAGCGCCTGTGCTTCGATCGGATCGCCGACCGGGGTGCCGGTGCCATGGGCCTCGACAAATGCCAGCCGTGCCGGATCGATGCCGGTCCGCGAATAGACGCGGCGAAGCAGGGTCTCCTGGCCCTCGATCGCCGGCAACGAGATGCCGCTGGTGCGGCCGTCGGAATTGACGTCGGAAGCGACGACGGTGCCGTGCACGGCACGGCCAGCCACGTCGGCACCGCGGCGTAGAACCAAAACAGCGCCGCCCTCGGCGCGCACGTAACCGTCGGCCGCCGCCGAAAAGGCGCGACATAATCCGGTCGGCGACAGCATCGATGCTTGCGAGAATGAAATGAATTCCGCCGGGCTGCCGATGACGTTGATGCCGCCGACGATCGCGGTGTCGATCCGGCCGGAGCGGAGCGCGCCGACTGCCTGATGCAGGGCGACTAACGAAGACGAGCAAGCGGTGTCGATGGTGACGCTCGGACCGCGCAGGTCGTAGATGTAGGAGATCCGGTTGGCCAAAATCGCCAACGCGTTGCCGGTCGCGAAGTGTGAATCGGCGATGGCCTGGTCGCCGTAGACGGCGTGCGCGTAGTCGGTTTGCGAACCGCCGACGAACACGCCGGCTTCGCTTCCGGCAATCGCTGACGGCGGGATGCCGGCGTCTTCAAGCGCCTCCCAGGTCAGTTGCAACAGGATCCTCTGCTGCGGATCCATTTGCTCGGCTTCGCGAGGCGAGATGCCGAAGACGCCGGGATCGAAGCCCCAGATGTCATCCAGCACGCCGGCCGCCCACGTATAACTTTTGCCGCGCTCGCGGCGGCGCGGATGGCCATAGCGCGCCAAAGAAAACCGGTCGGGCGGGACCTGCGAAACGGTGCAGCGCCCGTCAATCAGCAGCGACCACAACGCGGGGATTGAATTCGCCCCAGGAAACCTGCACGACCACCCAACGACAGCAATCTCGTCGTGCAGGTAACGAACGTCTGCCACCGATTCCCCCAGTCCGTCCGTAAGGATCGCTAACGCGGCAAAGTGACCGTTTTCCCGCCTGTCCTAATTACTCTCCGGACTGATTCGGCGGGCGCAAAAAAACCGCTTCGTCCGATTTTTGTAGACACTAATGGTTGCAGCGACGATGTAATACCACTGTTTACGGGGAAGCTTGGGATTTGGTCGGTGTGTGTTATTTTCGCATCGGTGCACTGAATCAGTCTAAGCCACTGGCACAAAATAGTATTTTTTATCGACGTTGCTACTGCGGATGCGTCGTTGGCCGGCTTTGTCGAGCACACGGGATCGGGATGGGCGAAGGGTCTGTTGAACGCCGGAACGCGGGTCTGTTCTGGGCAGTCGAGCAAAACGCGCTATCCTGGCTTGCGGCCCGGATGCCGGGCTGGGTGACGCCGGACCGGCTCACCGCCATCGGCCTCGTTGGGGCGTTCGTGACCTTCGCCGGCTACGCGTGGTCAGGCAGGTGTCCGCTCCTGCTTTGGCTGGCGACGCTGGGGCTTGCCATCAACTGGTTCGGCGATTCACTTGACGGAACGCTCGCTCGGTTCCGAGCGATCGAGCGGCCCCGCTACGGCTATTACCTCGATAACGCGGTCGACTGCGTCGCTGCATTGTTGCTTGCCGGCGGCATCGCGCTGTCCGGCTTGGTGCGCCCCGAACTGTGTTTTCTGGCGCTCGCCGCCTATCTGATGCTGTCGGCGCTGACGTTCTTATGGACCAACGTTTCCGGCGTTTTTCAGATCAGCTATGGCGCCATCGGCCCGACCGAGATGCGGATCGCATTCGCGGCGATTAACGCGCTGCTGTTTTTCGTACCGCCGCAGCCGTTCGAACTTGCCGGGATTTGGCTCACATACCCGGATCTGATCTCGGCTGCATGGTCTGCGCTGATGATCGTGACGTTCATCGTGTGCGCGGCAAAGCAGATCCGGCAGCTCGCGGCCGATGAGCCGGCACGCCGATAAATCCAGCTCAACGAATATGGTTTGAGCGATGGTTTGGCGCGCAGCCGCGCTTCAAGCGGGGTTGGCGCAGAGCGCCAACCCACGCCGATCTAAGTAAGATCGACGGTTAGAAGTGGTAGTTGATGCCGCCGCGAACGAGATTTGTGTTCGCGCTGCCGCTGATGGCGGTCACGCCCGGGAATGCAGGAACGGACGACGGAGCGCCGGAATAGAGATATTCGACCTTTGCGCTCCAGGGGCCGGCGAAGGCCCATTCGGCGCCGGCGCCAACCGTCCAGGTCCAGTAGGTCGAGGAGTTCGAAAATCCCGGGCCGGACAAAGTGCTATCGCCGAAGGCGGCGCCGCCGGTTGCGTACAGCAGAACGCGATCCCAAGCGTAGCCGAGGCGACCGCGGGCAGTCCCAAACCACGGAACTTTTGCGGTAGCAGAGCCCCCGGGCGTTAAGGTCAAAGTGCCGCCGCTACCGAAGTCGCCTTGGAAATCGGCTTCCGCGCCGAGGACAAAACCGCCGCCAAATTGATAGTTGTAGCCAAGCTGGCCGCCGGCCTCGAACGCGTTGCCGCTCGCCGAGAAAGTCCCCGGTCGGATGGCAGTATATGTGCCGGAGCCGCTGCTCCATCCGTAGCCGGCGTTAGCGCCGAGATAGAAGCCGGTCCACGAGAACACCGGCGCTACCGGGATGTAGGTGGCTGGGGCCTGCGGCGGCGGATAGGCGGGAGGAGGGCCAGGCAGGTCGGCCGCCGATGCGTCGGTCACCGCGCCCAAGAGAATTGCGCCAGCCGCCAGCGCCAGCCGGAAACGAGGCATGATGAACTCCCCATTGTTCGTCATCGTCACCAAAGGATACTCCCCTGAACGTTAACTAGCGGTGAGGCATCTTAACCCAATCGCTGCGGATTCGATAGCTCCTTCGCATCGGACGATTTGGCTTAACATGCGGTTAACGAGGGGCCGAAGGCGGGTCTGGCGCGTATGCCCATTGCGATGGCTTCATCGGCACCACACCGCCCAGTGCGGACGGACATGGCCGTAGGCTAGGGTTTGCCACCAGCCGACCCGGCACGCCGGATAGTAGTTGGGATTGGTATCGGCATAAGCATAGCGCGCGCGGTGCCGATAGGGCTGAGCCGCGGCCGGCGAGGTCATAACCCCGACCAGCATCGTGAGCGCGCAAATCGCCGATATCAGCGTTACAAATCGGTTCACTTGGGGACCGCTCCATAGACGCTGGCGCCGAGGGTCGCCGGAGCTATCACAGCGCCGAAGATATTGAAGAACTTCTGCAGCGGATCGGACGACGCATTCGAAACGTAGAGGATATCCTTGTCCTGCATGGGGAACGAGCGGGCAAGGAAGAACGAGTTCGTATCGCGAAGATTCAGTTGATAAATCACCGGCACGAGATTGCCCTGCGACGGCAACGGTCGCTTCGGATCGATCTGTTTGACCAGCTTCGTCGGCTCAAAGCGGAGCAGGAAGATACCGGCCGGATCGGCGCGGAAATCGAGCAAGCCGCCGGATTTGGCGATCGCCTCCTCCAGCGTAATGCCGGCAGCATCGAACGGTACCTGGGCGTTGCGCCCGGTGCTGCCAAAGGTCGTGAAGGTCTGCGGGTCACGCACGATCGTGATGTCGTCACCCGGCATTGTGTAGACGTTTTCTTCCGGGTGGGAGAGGATCGTGTTGTAGGCGACCGACACCGTGCGCCGGCCGCGCGTTAAGCGGATAAATGCGTCGGTTGGCGGAATGCGAATGCCGCCGGCGGTCGCAATAACATCCAGAATCCGGTCGCCTTTGGTGGAGAGCGGCACCCGCTCGCCCTTGTTGACTTCGCCGCCAACTGAAGCGGTATTGCTCAAATTCCTCGAGATGGTGACGACGACCTGCGGCTCGATTGCTTTATGCGCGAGCGCCTGCACGATCTCCTGCTCGACCTGTGCCGGCGTCATCCCGGCGACTTTCAACCGGCCGGCATAAGGCACTTCGATGGTGCCGTCGCGGGCCACCACCTGCTCAGGAATAGTTGCGGTGCGCGAACCCGCCGATACACCGAGCTGAGTCGGCGCAGCCGAGAACAGGCCACCCGCCGCGGCCTCCCAGATCGTCACGACGACAGAGTCGGAGACGCCGATGCGCAAATCCGGTGCCGGCCGGCCAGCGGTGAAAACGCGTTTGAACGATTCCCGCGGCTGCGAGGCGGTGATGCTGGCGACCCGTTCGTCAAGATTGACCAGAACATAACCGGTTAGCGCGCCGGGGACCGATTCTTGAGAGACAATGTCGCTGGATAGCGGCCCGGATGCGGGCAAAAAAGAACCACAACCGGCCAGCGCGAGCGGCAGGGCCAGTGAGGCAAACAGCCATGAAAGGAATCGCAGCCCCATCAGAGCGCCAGTTCCCCAAACCGCGACATCCTAATCCGATATCGCGCAGAATATGATTGAGAAATAGCCCCCCTGGGCAACGAAACCGTCTTTGAACGTTTCACGAGCCCATCCCCGACGGAGAAGTAACCGGTAATTTACGTGAATTAACGGAAGGTTACCAACCGATTATGGCCCTCATGCAAGCTGCTGGTACGCTCGATCGGGGGTTTAAGGTGCTCGATTGCGCTACGAATCGGGTTGATGAGCGAGCGCCTGCTCGATCCTGAGTGACGTGGAGCCCACCCGCGGGGTGCGCCGCAAACGATGCAAGCCTATTTCGAATCGGTTCCGCACGACGATTCGTGCGCCTACTGCACCGGGCGCCGGCCGGCAGCACCGTTACCGGAGCCGCTGGCGGCGATCTATTGTATTTCGCTGCAAGAGCAGCCGCACCGCACGCTTAAGGCAGCTGCGGAATTTCACCGCGTCGGCCTGTGCCGGCATGTGACGTTCTATCGCGCAGCTCGCGGCGGCTACGCCGAACGCGCGATCTGGGAATCGCACCGGGCGCTCGCGCGGCACGCCTTGGCCAATGGCCGTCGCTGCACGCTGATGCTCGAGGACGACGTCGACTTCCGCCAGCATTGGTCCGTGCTGGCGCCACGGATCGAGCGGGCGATCGCGGCGCTGCCGGAGGATTGGTATGGCCTCTATCTCGGTCACGTTCCTTTCCAAGCCTATTTCCTGCGACCAAACGTCATGCGCGTCCGTTCAGCTGGCGCGCACGCTTACATAGCGAGCCCGCGCCTGTTGGCATGGTTGGAGGCGACCGATCCGTTCAGCACAGACGTGCCGACCTGGTCGCTGATCGGCTACACGATTGACGGAGCGCTTGCGAATTTGCCCGGCATGTATGCGCTGTTTCCGATGGCGGTCCTGCAGCGCTTTCTCGGCGACTATCGCGTCGACACGCGAGTTGATTCGGCGGGCCGACGGCGCTCATGGCGCGACAACGATCGTTGGCGCTACTACTTCATTTTCCGTGGCGCTCTGGTAATGCAGGCGCTCGCCGTCATGCTGTCGCCATTCCATCGCCGCACGCTCGAGCGATATCGAAAGCGCGATGTAACGAAGGCACATGCGTTAGCGCGCCTTATCCGTGCGTCAGGCTTGTTCGATGCCGACTTTTATCTGCAATCACGGCCAGACGTTGCAGCTCGCGAAATCAATCCTTTGGGGCATTATTTGCGCCACGGCGCCGTAGAAGGCGCATGGCCCAATCCAGTATTCGACTCGCCCTTTTATGCGGCGCAAAATCGCGATCTTGGCCGGGAAAACGCGCTCGTCCATTTCATCCGGGTCGGTGCCGGCCTTGGATGCAAGCCGCATCCGTTGTTTGATACTGCATTCTACGTTTCTCGCTATGGCGACAAAATTCCCTCCAGCATCAATCCACTTACGCATTTCCTGACGGCGGGCGGCACGTTCGATCCGCATCCGCTGTTCGACAGCGCATGGTATCTGTTGCAGAATCCGAAAGTGCGAGAGCGCGGGGAGAATCCGCTGGTGCATTATCTGACCGAAGGCTGGCGGCGAGGCGTGCGGCCCCATCCGCGATTTGATGGCGACCTCTATCTGCAACGGAACCCCGATGTGAAAGCTGCCGGCGTCAACCCGCTCGACCATTTCGCGCGTCATGGGCGGGAAGAAGGCCGACCGCAGCCGGTTCCTTCGGCGCCCTAGCTGCATGGGCCTCTTGCCAGACCGACGATGAAACCTTCCGATCCATTCCACCTTATCCCGGAATCGGGCATCGAGTGCGTCGATGGTGAGACCGTCGCGTCGGGTTTGCCCGTTTGGCTGCGCATCGAACCCGTCGCCGAGCTCGCGCGTCACCGCTGGGTCCGGATGCGCTATTCGTCGAGTTTCTTCGACGAGCCGGTGCGGCCTCTGATTCGTTTTGTCTCCGGGGAGGGCCAATCAATCACGTTGCCGATGAACGGCCCCGTGCTTGGTACCGCCGAGTGGATTGGCAGGGTACCGAAGAATACCGCGGCTATCTTGATCAGTCCGGTACGACGAACGGGCCGATTTAATTTTCGGCTCGAAA
>Ga0307372_10009443_pt1 | contig 13440 bp, 10 predicted proteins | sample OX1MG_FD_202533 | JGI IMG/M metagenome (GOLD analysis project Ga0307372, IMG submission 202533) | Soil microbial communities from Risofladan, Vaasa, Finland - OX-1 | ecosystem: Environmental > Terrestrial > Soil > Coastal area > Acid sulfate soil | place: Finland: Risofladan, Vaasa | collected...
TCTCGACTTCCGGGATCACATCGCCGACGCGCTCAAGCGCGTGGGCACCCCGGAGGGCCTGGCCGAAGCGGTGGACCATGCGGTGGCCACGGACCTCACGCCGGTGGCGACCGTGGGCACGGGCTATGGTCGCGCGCGGCTGCCGTTTCCCAAGGAGCAGATCCGGAGCGAGATCCTCTGCCACGGCCTCGGGGCGCACGAGCTGTTTCCGAACACGCGCACCGTGCTCGACATCGGCGGCCAGGACACGAAGGCGATCCAGGTGGACCCCGCGGGCATCGTGACGAGCTTCCAGATGAACGATCGCTGCGCGGCCGGGTGCGGGCGGTACCTGGGCTACATCGCGGATGAGATGAACCTGGGGTTGCACGAGTTGGGGCCGCTGGCCGAGCAATCGCGTCACGCGGTGAAGATCAACTCGACGTGCACCGTGTTCGCCGGCGCCGAATTGCGCGAACTGCTCGGCCTGGGCCAGAAGCGGGAGGACATCCTGGCTGGATTGCACCGCGCGATCATTCTCCGCGCGATGAGCCTGCTCGCCCGGTCGGGCGGCGTGAGCGACGAGTTCACCTTCACCGGCGGCGTGGCCAAGAATGCCGCGGCCGTGGGGGCCATCCGCGATCTGGTGGACGAGAACTACGGAGCGCGGACAATCAACATTTCGGCGGACAGCATCTACACCGGGGCGCTCGGTGCCGCGCTGTTCGCCAATCGGATGGTGGCCTGATGCGCACTGTGAGCGCGGGAATCGACGTGGGCAGCGGGGCCGTGAAGGTGGTGATCATGCGAACGGACGCCGACGGTGACGCGACGATGCTCACGCAGCAATCGGCGCGCATCCGCCGCCGCGTGGTGGCGAAGGTGGTGGACGAGGTCTTCCAGGCGGCCACCGACGCGGCCGGGGTCGACGCGATCCACTACATCGCGACGACGGGCGAGGGGGCGGAGTTCCCGTTCGCCACCGGGCACTTCTACGGCATGACGGCGCATGCGCGGGGAGCGCTGCACCTGGCGCCGCCGGCGCGCGCGGTGCTCGACGTCGGCGCGCTGCACACGCGCGCGCTGGCGATGGACGAGCACGGGCGGGTGCTGGACTACAAGATGACCAGCCAGTGCGCCTCCGGGTCGGGGCAGTTTCTCGAGAACATCGCCCGCTATCTGGGTGTGTCGCACGACGAGATCGGGCCGCTGTCGCTCCAGGCGGACGAGCCGGAGAAGGTGAGTTCGATCTGCGCCGTGCTGGCCGAGACCGACGTGATCAACATGGTGTCGCGGGGGATCACGACGGCCAACATCCTGCGCGGCGTGCACCAGAGCATGGCCGACCGGTTCGCGCGGCTGCTGCGGTCGCTGCAGTTCGACGGACCGGTGTTCGTGAGCGGCGGCCTGGCCGGCGACGTGGGGATGCTGGCCGCGCTGCGGGACGCGATGAGCAAGAAGGCGCCGGGCACCGGCGCCGGGGCGGCCGACGTCGTGACCGACGAGTCCGCGATCTACGCCGGCGCGATCGGGGCGGCGCTGTGGGGCGGCTTCCGATTCCGGAAGTTGGAACTCTCCGACGTCGCGTGGTCGGCGGCGGTCGTGAGTTGAGACGCCGAGTGCCCACCCTGCCCTTCACGTACCACCGACCGGCGTCGCTGGCCGAGGCCTGCGCGCTGGGCCAGCGGCTTGGCGGCGACGCGGCGTTCCTGGCGGGCGGCACCGAGCTGGTGCCCGACTACCAGCGCGGCCGGGAGACGGCGAGGCATCTGATCGCGCTCGGGAGCATTGCCGAGTTGCGCGGGATCGCGCGCGACGGCGACCGTCTGCGCATCGGCGCGCTCACCACGGTGGGCGCGATCGCCGCGAGCGCCGACGTGCAGGGTTGGCTGCCGGCACTCGCCGAGGCCGCGCGGTCGCTGGGCAGTCCGCAGATCCGGAGTCTGGCGACCATCGGCGGCAACTTCTGTCGCGCGGTGTCGTGCGCCGACCTGCCGCCGGCCGCCATGGTCGGCGACGCGCGGCTGCGCATCGTGTCGGGCGCCGGGGAGCGGGTCATCGGCGCCGCGGAGCTGTTCGCCGGCCCCAGACGAACGGTGCTCGAACCGGGGGAAGTGCTGGCCGAGATCATCATCCCCGCGGCGGCGCCGCACAGCGGCAGCAGCTTCCAGCGGTTCGCGCTGCGCCGGGGGATGGCGCTCGCCGTAGCGTCGGCTGCCGCGAGCGTGGTGTTCGCCGGCGCGCGGATCACGCGCGCGTCCGTGGCGTTGGGCGCCGTGGGCCCGGTTCCGCTGATGGTGCCGCGGGTGTCGAGCCTGCTCGAGGGCGAGATCGCGACGGAGGAGCTGTTCGCGGTGGCCGGCGCGGTGTGCGCGGACGCCGCGCTCCCGATCTCGGATATCCGCGGGTCGGAGGCGTTCCGGCGCGACATCGTCGCCGTGCTCGTGCGGCGGGCGCTGGCCCAGGCCGCGGCGCGTGCGCACGCGGCGGGCGGTGTGGCATGACGACGGGGGGGCACCTGGTGCGCCTCGACGTGAACGGCGAGCCGCGCACCGTGGCGGTGGCGCCGGGGACGACGCTGCTCGCCGTGCTGCGCGATGAACTCGGCCTCACCGGCACCAAGCGCGGCTGCGGCACGGGCGACTGCGGCGCGTGCACGGTGCACGTGGACGGCGAGCCGGTGAACGCGTGTCTGCAGCTCGCCGTCGAGGCGGACGGCAAGGCAATCGCGACCGTGGAGGGTCTGGCGACGGGCGGCGATCTGCATCCCCTGCAGAAGGCGTTCGTCAAGCATGGCGCGCTCCAGTGCGGCTTCTGCACGGCGGGCGCGCTGATGTCGGCCAAGGCGCTCATCGACCGGAACCCCGCCCCGAGCGAGGACGACGTCAAGGACGCGCTGAGCGGGAATCTCTGCCGCTGCGCCACGTATCCGCGGATGATCCGCGCCGTGCGGTCGTGGCGGGAGTTCGACGGCGTGCCGCTCGATGCGCATCCGCACGACGAGGGCGAGCGCGATCAGAAGCGCGATCACGCGATCGTCGGACATGGGGTGACCCGCTACGACGGGCCGGACAAAGTCACGGGGCGCGCCAGGTACACGGCGGACCATCGCCCGCCGGGCACCATCTTCGGAAAGATCCTTGGCAGTCCGATCGCGCACGGGATCGTCACGCGGATCGACGTCAGCAAGGCGCGGGCGCTGCCCGGCGTGCTGGCCGTGATCACGGCGGACGACGTTCCCGCCACGTGGTACGGCGTGAGCCCGGCGCGCGAGGACGAGCAGATCTTCGCCCGCGAGCGAGTGCGCTACATCGGCGACGAGGTGGCGGCGGTGGCCGCGGTGGACGAGGCGACGGCGGAGCGCGCGGTGGCGCTGATCGAAGTGGAATACCAGGAGCTCCCGGCGGTGTTCGACGCGGAGGCGGCGATGGCGCCCGGCGCGCCGCTGGTGCATCCCGAGCATCCGCGCTACGCCAACAACGTGAATACGCGGGTCGAGTGGCATTTCGGCGACGTCGAGCAGGGGTTCGCCCAGGCCGACCTCGTGCGCGAGCAGCGGTTCGTGGGCAATCGCACGTACCAGGCGCCGCTGGAGCCGCACGCGGCGCTCGCCCAGTGGGAGGCCCACGGCGACCGCCTCACGCTCTGGTCGTCCACTCAGACGCCGCACTATCTGCACCGGTCGCTGTCGCGCACGCTCGGAATTCCGATGGGCAGCATCCGGGTGATCCGTCCGGCGGTGGGTGGCGGGTTCGGCGTCAAGGCCGAGGCGACGCCGCTGGACTTCTGCGCCGCGATCCTGTCGCGCAAGACCGGGCGACCGGTGCTCATGGAGTACTCGCGCGAGGAGATGTTCCGGCACTTCCGGGGGCGGCACAAGCAGACCATCGATCTCAAGATCGGCGTGACGCGCGACGGGACGATCACTGCGGTGCAGCAGCGCGTGGTGCTGGATGGCGGCGCGTACACGTCGTTCGGGGTGATCACGGCGTACTACGCCGGATCGATGCTCCCCACGCTGTACCGGATGCCGAACTACAAGTACGACGGGGTGCGCGTCTACACCAATCTGCCGGCGAGCGGCGCGTTTCGCGGACATGGGGTGCCGCAGCCGCGGTTCGCGTTCGAGTCGCTGCTCGACATGATCGCCGAGGAGTTGGGCATCGATCCGATCGACATCCGGCTGAAGAATGCGATGCAGCCCAACACGCGGACGGTGAACGCGCTCGACGTGTCGTCGTGCGAATTCACGCGCACGCTCGAGCAGGCGCGCGACGCCACCGACTGGCGGGCCAAGCGCGGCCATCTGCCGCCGGGCAAAGGGATCGGCGTGGGCAGCGGCGGCTTCGTGTCCGGCGCCGGATATCCGATCTACCGCTCCGACTTCCCGCACTCGAACGCCATGATCCGCGTGCACGAGGACGGCACGGCCGTGTCGCTGCACATCGCGGCGGCGGAGATCGGCCAGGGGTCCGACACGGTGCTGGTGCAGATCGCGGCCGAGGAGTTGGGCGTGCCGTTCGAGTGGGTATGGATGGCGGAGTGCGATTCGACGCTGAGCCCGCTGGATCTGGGCTCGTATTCCAGCCGCGTGACGCTGATGGGGGGCAACGCGGTGCGCGAGGCGGCGCTCGTGGTGAAGCGGCAGGTGCTCGAGGCGGCGGCGCGGGCCCTGGCGTGCGACGTGGGCAGCCTGGTGGCGCGCAGCGGCCGCGTATTCGTGGCGCAGTTCCCCACCGTGGGCATGGATTGGGCGGCGGCCGCCCGGCTGGCGTTTGCCAAGCACGGCCCGATCGTCGGCACCGGCTCCTACCAACCGCCCAAGGATCTCGGGGGCGGGTTCAAGGGGAGCGCGGTGGGCACGTCGCCCGCATACAGCTTCTCGACGGCGATCGCCGAGGTCACGGTCGATCTCGAGACCGGGTTTGTGAGCGTTGACCGGGTCACGGACTTCAGCGATGCGGGCACGGTCATCAATCCCCTCACGTTCCACGGGCAGGTGGAGGGCTCCATCATCATGGGGCTCGGCGAAACGTTGATGGAGGATACGGTCGTCGGCGCGGGCGGGCGTCTCGTGAATCCCAATCTGCACGACTACCTGATCCCCACGATCTGCGACGCCCCCCAGATGCGTTCGGTGGCCGTGGAGAGCTACGAACCGCGCGGCCCGTTCGGCGCCAAGGAAATCGGCGAGGGCTCGTTGCTCCCCATGCTCGGCGCCATCGCCAACGCCATCTACGACGCCTGCGGCGTGCGCGTGACCGAGCTGCCGATCACGGCCGAGAAGATCCTGCATGGACTCAAGCAGCGCGCGACGTCACCGGCCGCGGCGCGCGCGCCGGCATCCGACGCCGGGCCAGCCCTTGGAGCACGGAGCCGATGAATCCGAACAGCAGCGACGACACGTCCACCGCGCCTCGGCGTCGAGGGCCCCGGGCCGCGACGCAGCAGAAGTTGGAAACGCTGCTCGAAACGGCAGCGGCGCTGATCGCCGACAAGGGATTCGAGGCGACGTCCATGCGCGATGTGAGCCGCGCGCTGGGTGTGAGCCTCGCCGGCCTCTACCACTATTTCGACTCCAAAGAGGAACTGCTCTACCAGATCCAGTATCGGACGTTCGCTGCGCTGCTCGCGGCGCAGGAAGAGCGGGCGTCGCAGCCCGGCACGCCGGAAGAGCGGTTACGACGGCTCGTGATCGGGCATCTCGCGTTCTTCACCAGTCATCCGAACGAGCTCAAGGTGTGCACGTACGAACTCGCGTCGCTGCAGGGGGAGCGCTACGAGACCACGGAGTCGCTGCGCCGGCGGTACTACCATCTCTTCACCGCCGTGGTCAGCGCGTTGATGGGAGAGGCCGGCGACGCCACATCGCGCCGCAGCCGGCACGCGGCATTGTTCGCGTTCGGCATGCTGAACTGGATCTTCATGTGGTACGACCCGGCCCGGTACGGGACGGTGGAGGAGATCGGTGAGGAGATGATCGACCTGATCCTGAATGGAGTGCGCAAACGATGAGCAACGTGCAGTTCGAGACGGTATACATCCCCTACGGCGCCTACTGGTCGTCGCCGTTCTGTGCCTGGCAGGGTTCGTTCGCCACCCTGGCGCCGATCCCGCTCGCTGCCGAGTTGGCGCGGCGGGCGCTCGACGAGCGCGGCATCGCGGCGAGCGACATCGACGGCATGAGCCTCGGCACGACCGTGGCCAGCAAGGGCTCCTTCTACGGCGCGCCGTGGTTCGCGGGTCTCGCCGGGCTCGGCCACATCAGTGGTCCGACCATCAATCAGGCGTGCGCCACGTCGGCGCGGTGCGTGGTGGAGGGCGCGCAGGAGCTGACCTCAGGGAGCGCCAACGTGTACCTGGCCGCAGCCGTGGACCGGACGAGCAACGGGCCGCACGTGTATTACCCCAATCCCGGCGGCGCCGGCGGCACCGGCGAGCACGAGGATCTGGTGCTCGACAGCTTCGGCCACGATCCGTACGCCAAGAACTCGATGCTGCAGACGGCCGAGAACGTCGCCCGCGAGAGCGCGATCACGCGCCAGGCGCAGGAAGAGATGACGCTGTTGCGCTACGCGCAGTACGCCCGCGCGCTGGCCGACGACGGCGCGTTTCTCGGCCGGTTCATGGTGCGGCCCGTCGAGGTGAAGCGCGGGAAGAAGGTCGTGGCCACGGTCACCGGCGACGAAGGCGTATTCCCGACCACGGCGGCCGGGCTGGCCGCATTGCGGCCGGTCACCGAGGGCGGCAGCGTCACGTTCGGCACCCAGACGCACCCGGCCGACGGTAGCGCCGGGATGGTGCTCACCGGGAACCGGGATCGCGCGCGCGCCCTGTCGCGCGACGAACACGTGGAGGTGCGGCTGCTCTCGTTCGGCCAGGCCCGCGTGAAACCGGGGTTCATGCCGATGGCCATCGTGCCGGCCGCGCAGACGGCGCTGGCCCGGGCGGGGATCGCCGCCGGCCAACTCGCGAGCACCACGACCCACAATCCGTTCGCGGTGAACGACGTCCTGCTGGCGCGCTCGCTGCAGCTCGACCCCGAGAAGATGAACCGTTTCGGATCCTCGCTGGTCTGGGGGCATCCCCAGGGCCCGACCGGGCTGCGCGCGATCATCGAACTCGTGGAGGACCTGGTGACGCAGGGTGGAGGATACGGCCTGTTCACCGGATGCGCCGCCGGCGATTCGGCGGCGGCGGTCGTCGTGAAAGTGGATATCCGCTGAGCGGCCGGCATGACATCAACCAGAGCCAACCCATGACCTCGCTGATCGACTATTTCACCTCGAAGTCGCCTCGCAGCCTGGACTTCAAGGACATTCTCTACGACAAGAAGGACTTCGTTGCCCGGATCACGATCAACCGCCCCGAGGCGTACAACGCGTACACCACCGACACGCTGCGGGAGTTGATCCGCGCGTTCGACGACGCATCGCAGGACGACCAGGTGGGGGTGATCGTGTACACCGGCGCCGGGGAGAAGGCGTTCTGCACCGGCGGCGACGTGAAGGAGTATGCGTCGGTCTACACCAAGCGGCCGCACGACTACTTCAAGTACATGGGCCTGTTCAGCCGCTACATCGAGTCGATCTTCCGCAATGGCAAGGTGACGATCGCCCGGATCAATGGGATCGCGGTGGGCGGCGGCAACGAGTCGCAGCTCGCCTGCGACCTCGCCGTGATGGCCGACGACTGCTACCTGGGCCAGGTCGGCACCAGCGTGGGGAGCGTCGCCGCCGGTGGCGCCACGCAGTGGTTGTCCATCCACGTGGGCGATCGTCGCGCGCGGGAGATGCTCTTTCTCAACCCCCGCATCCCGGCCGCGCAGGCCCTGGAGTGGGGCCTCGTGAACCGGGTGGTGCCGCGGGCGAAGCTGGACGACACGGTGAACGAGTTGGCGCAGAAGCTGCTGAACACCTTCCCCGAATGCACGCGCTACACCAAGCAGCAGGTGAACTACTGGAAGGAGGCGGCGTGGTTTGCCACCATCGGCCACGCGCGCGACTGGCTGTCCACGCACTTCACCACGCTCGAGCCCTACGAGGGCATGCAGGCCTTCGTCGAGAAGCGGAAGATCGACTACCGCGGCATCCGCAGCCGGGCGGCCGACGGGGGGAGCAGCGAGTTCCTGTGGGGCCCGTACGAGCACACCTGTGCCCAATGCGGCGCCAAGGGAATTCCCGCCGCGTTCGAATTCTGCGGGCAGTGCGGCGCGAAGCTGAACGGCGCCCAGGGCGCCTGACCACCGGGAGCGCGATGGACCTGGAACTGGCGGGACAGACCGCGGTCATCACCGGCGGCGGGCGCGGCATCGGGGCCGCGGTGGCGCGCGCGTTGGCCGGCGAGGGGTGCCATGTGGCCCTCGTGGACGCCGGCGCATTCGCGGAGGCGCGGGCGGTGGCGGATGCCATCCGCGCCAGCGGCGGGCGCGCGATCGCCCTCGAAGCCGACGTCTCGGACGTCGGCGCCGCGGAACGGTGTGTGGCGGCCGCGCTGCAGGAGTTCGGGCGTGTCGACATCCTCGTTGCCAACGCCGGCGTGGCCCGGGATGCCGTGGTCTGGAAGATGACCGAGGCGCAGTGGGATGAAGTGCTCGACGTCAATCTGAAGGGGTGCTTTGCCTACTGCCGCGCGATCGCGCCGGCGCTTCGCGCCCAGAAGCATGGGCGCATCGTGACGATAGCGAGCATCAACGGGCTGCGCGGCAAGTTCGGCCAGGCCAACTACGCCGCGTCCAAGGCGGGGGTCATCGCCCTCACCAAGACGCTGGCCCGCGAGCTGGGCAGCGCCGGTGTGACGGCGAACTGCGTGGCGCCGGGGCTGGTGCGCACCGAGATGACCGCGAGCCTGCCGGCGGAGGTCGTGGAGAACGCCAAACGGGAATCGGCGCTGGGCCGGGTGGCGGAGCCGGAGGACGTGGCGCAGGCGGTCGCGTTCCTCTGCTCGGCGCGCGCCCGGCACATAACGGGCACGGTGATGAAGGTCGATGGAGGCCAGTACATCTAGCCGCGGCGCGCGGCGGGAGCGAACACATGGCGGCCTCCACGGCGCAGATCCAGACGACGGTGCAATACGAGGTGCGCGACGCCATCGCGCACGTCACGCTCGACGCCCCGCCCCTCAATATTCTGACCGCGGCCGTGATGGCAGATCTCGCCACGGCCGTGGAGCGCGCGCAGGCGGACCGCGCCGTGGTCGCGCTCTCCGTAACGGCCACCGGCACCGCGTTCTCGGCGGGCGCCGACGTGGGCGAGCACCGGCCGGAGAACGCGCCGGTGATGATCGCGGCGTTCAGCCGCCTGTTCGCGGCGTTCGGCGCCTGTGAACTGCCGATCGTGATGGCCGTGGACGGCGCCGCTCTGGGTGCCGGGTTCGAACTCGCGCTCATGGCCGACATCCTCATTGCGAGCACGAAGGCCACGTTCGGCCAGCCCGAGATCCGACTGGGATTCTTCGCGCCCGTGGGGGTGTCGTGGCTGTCGGCGCGCGTGGGGCCGGCTCGCGCCATCGAGATCACGAGCACGGGGCACGCGTACACGGCCGCCGAGATGGCGGCGATGGGGCTGGTGTCACATGTCGTGCCACCCGCGGAGTTGGCCGACAAGCTGGCGTCGGTACTCGGGGAGCTCCGGCGGGCGAGCCCGGCCGTGATGCGCCTGAACGTGCGGCTCGTGCGGGAGTTGCAGGGGCGGCCGTTCGAGGCGGGGCGGCTCGAAGCCGAGCACGTGTTCCTGAACGAGCTGATGGCGCTGGACGATGTCGGTGAGGGGATCGCGTCATTCTTTGAGAAGCGGAGGCCCGTATGGCACAACCGCTGAGCGGCGCCACGGGCGCCGCGGGAGGCCAGCGAGCATGCGAACCCTGATCGTCGGAGCCGGGGCCCTTGGCGGACTCGTGGGCGCCAACCTGACGCGCGCCGGCGAGGACGTGGCCCTGCTCGAGGTGAACACGGCGCGGGCGGCGTTGTTGAACGACGCCGGATTGCTCGTCAGCCGGATGGGCGAGGAAGAGGTGTGCGTGCCGGTGTTCGTGGTCTCGACCGTGGACGGCCTGGCGCCGTTCGATCTGGTGTTCGTGGCCGTGAAGACGTACGAGACCGAGGACGCGGTCCGGTCGGTGTTGCCGGCGTGCGGCCCCCGGACGCTGTTCCTCTCGCTCCAGAACGGGATCGGTAACGCCGAGAAGATCGCCGGGCTCGTGGGCGGCGAGCGTGTGCTCTGCGGCATCACATATCACAGCATCCAGCATGCGGGGCCGCGGCGGCTCAACTATCGGGCGGGCATCAAACCGATCCAGATCGCTCCGTTCGGCGGTGCCGACCGGGCGCAGATCGAGGCCATCGCCGAAGTGTTCCGCACCGCCGGCATGGCCACGGAGGTCGTGCCCCACGTGGACCATGCGATCTGGCAGAAGCTGCTGCACAATGCGGTCGTGAATCCCACCTCGGCGCTCACCGGCCTCACGTGCCGCGAGATGCTGGCCGACGAGCACCTGATGGCGTTCATGCGCGATCTGTGCGGCGAGATCATCGCCGTGATGCGGGCGCGAGGCATTCCGATCGTGGACGAGGAGGATCCGTTCCGGCCGATCATCGGCTCGCTCAAGGCGCTGGGCAAGAACCGCCCGTCCATGTGGCAGGATCTCTCGCGCGGCAAGCGCACGGAAGTCGACGCCCTGAACGGCGCGGTGGCGGACGAGGCCGCGCGTCTCGGGCTGACCGCGCCGCACAACCGGGCCATCGTCGATTTCATCCATTCCCGCGAACGCCAGAAATTCCTGAACAAGCAGGCCATCGCCGTCCGCCTCGGGCTGGACCATCCGCCGATGGCGGGCGCGCCGATGCTGCGCGGCGCGGACGGCGGGATGACGCCCAGCGGGCCGCCGCTCGAGAGCACCCGTCGCCTCAAAGAGCTCATGCGCGCCTACTATCGGGATCTCGCGGCGGCCTCGGCCGATCCGTCACGTCTCGTGGCGGCGTGCTCGGCACTGGGCCCGGTGGAGATCGTGCGCGCATTGGGCATCGCGCCGTATTTCCCGGAGAATCATGCGGCGCTCATCGCGGCCACCCGCCAGGGCGGGCACGCGATCGCGCGCGCCACGGCCCACGGCCTGTCGCAGTTCGCCAGTTCGGCGATGCGGGCCGACGTCGGCGCGCTGCTCGAGGGCACGAGCCCGCTCGTCGCGGCGCACGGCATCTCCGGGGTCCCACGCCCGGACGTCGTGGTGTACAGCACCAACACGGGCCATCAACTGCTCCGCTGGTTCGAGTTCTATGGGTCGCACTACGATGTGCCGGTGGACGGGCTCCACCCCCCGCCGGCGCTGCACGAACTGGAGCCGATCGACGTGGACGCCGGGGTGGACCAACTGCTCCGGCTCGTGTCGCGGCTCGAGCGATCCACCGGCCGCACGCTCGAGATGGATCGTCTGAGCGAGACGGTCGGGTACAGCGGCGACGCCAGCACCCTCTGGGACGACATCCTCGCGCTCGCCCGCGCCGTGCCCGCGCCGATGACCTTCTTCGACGCGGTGGTCCATCTCGCGCCGATGGTGCTGCTGCGCGGCACGCCGGCGGCGGTGTCGTACTACCGGGAGTTGAAGGACGAGTTGGAGGATCGGGTGGCTCGGGGCATCGGTGCCGTCCCCAACGAGACGCATCGCTTCTACTGGGACGGCCCGCCGATCTGGTGCGCGCTGCGGCCCCTGTCGCGGCTGTTCGCCGACGCCGGCGTGGCGATCGTGGCCTCCACGTTCTGCGGGGAGTTCGTGCTGCCGGGCCTCGACCGCGACGATCCGATTGCCAGCATGGCGCGCGCGTACACCGGGGTGTTCGGCAATCGGTCGGAAGAGTTCAAGACGGCATACCTCGCATCCAAGTTCGACGAGTATGGCGTGGACGCGGCGGTCTACCACGATTGCCGCACGACGCCGGAGGCGAGCCATGTCCGGTTCGGCCTCGCGGTGCGAGCGGAGCGCGCGACCGCGGTGCCGTCGTTCGTACTCGAAGCCGATTCCCACGACCTGCGGCTGTTCTCCACCGAGCGGCTGCAGGGTCAGCTGTCCGCTTTCCTCGAGCAGCACGTCGAAGGGTTGGCCGCCCACTAGGCGGCGAGGAGCATATTCGATGCTGGAACAAGGAGCCAGGGCCGCCGCCGGCGTGGACGTCGGGACGGAATGCGTGAAAGCCGTGGTCGCCGGTGCCGACGGCCGGATCCTCGGGCGCGCCGTGGCTCCCACCCGGGGCTATTTCCAGGCGTGCAGCTACGAGGTCCTCACGGCGGCGCTCGACGACGCGCAGCTCCAACAGGCGGACCTGGCGGGGATTGGCGCCACGGGGTTCGCGATGAACTGCGTGCGCGATGCCACGACGACGGCCACTGAGGCGTGCTGCCACGCCCTCGGCGCGTACCACCATGCCCCCTACGCGATGACGCTGGTCGATATCGGCGGGCGCGATCCGCACGTCATGCACGTGGCCGGCGACGGCCGGCGTCTCGACGCGCACGGCGTGCGCCGTTGCGCCGTCGGCATCGGCAGCTTCCTGATGTTCGCCGCCCGCCACCTCGACATCGCGCCCTCGGGACTCCAGGAGCTTGCCGCAGCGGCTGCCGCGCCGGCGCCGGTGAGCAGCTACTGCTCGGTGTTCTCCGCCAGCGAAGTGCTCGAGCGGCTGCGCGAGGGCGCCACCCGGGAGGAGATCGCGCTCGGCTGCATGCACTCGGTGGCCGAACGGATCGTCGAGATCGGAGGGTTCACGCATCCGCTGGTCGTCTGCGGCGGCGTCGTCGAATACTTCCCCGGCGTGCTGCACGCCATACAGGAGCTCTCGGGAATCGAGGCGCGGGCGGTCCCCGACGCGATCTACACCGGGGCGCTCGGCGCCGCGCTCAAGGCGCTGCAATGACCGGCCTCCGGAGCGCGGCGGCGCTGAAGGACACGATGGGCCACTACTTCCGCGCCGTGGGCGAGGCGGCCGAGCGGAAGACCGCGCCCGTGGCCTGGTGCTCGAGCGTGGGGCCGGCGGAACTGCTCCGGGCCCTCGGTTTCCAGGTGTTCTTTCCGGAGAACCACGCGGCCATGCTCGGCGCCGCCCGCAGCGCCAACCGCTACATGCCGCTCGCCCATGCGCAGGGCTACTCGCAGGACGTCTGCTCCTACCTCACCAGCGACGTGGGCGCGTACCTCGCCGGCGAGACGCCCCTGGCCGCATTCGGGCTGAGCGGCACGCCGCGCGCCGACGTGCTCGTCTTCAACACCAATCAGTGCCGCGACGTGCGCGATTGGTTCGAGTGGTACGGGCGAACGTGGAACGTGCCCGTGATCGGCGTGCGGTCGCCGCGCGCCATCGAGCAGGTGTACGACGCCGACGTAGACGGCGTCGCGGCGCAACTCGAGCGGCTCGTGCCGACGCTGGAAGCGGTGGCGGGATCCCGCCTCGACGCGACGCGGCTGGCCGACGCC
>Ga0307372_10009445_pt1 | contig 13434 bp, 11 predicted proteins | sample OX1MG_FD_202533 | JGI IMG/M metagenome (GOLD analysis project Ga0307372, IMG submission 202533) | Soil microbial communities from Risofladan, Vaasa, Finland - OX-1 | ecosystem: Environmental > Terrestrial > Soil > Coastal area > Acid sulfate soil | place: Finland: Risofladan, Vaasa | collected...
TCGCCGAGATCCAGCCCTATGTCGAGGCGTTCAAGGCGCGGCCAGCTGCGCCCGAGCCGGCATGGCTGACTCATCGCCGCGAAGGCGCCATCCGCCGCTTCAGCGAGCTCGGCTGGCCGACGCGCAAGCAGGAGGCGTGGCGCTTCACCGATCTGCGGCCGCTACAGCGCGCGCCATTTCCGCCCGTCGCCGGGTCCGTTCGCGCGACGGACGCCGACATCGCATCCTGGCGCTATTCCGGCGCGGCGCATCGCATCGTGCTGGTCGACGGCGCGTTCGCGCCACAGCTTTCGGCGATCGGTGGCTTGCCGAAGGGCGCGTGGCTCGCGTCGATGGCACAGACACTGCGCGAGCGCCCTGATCTCATGGAGCCGGCGGTACGTGAGACCGACACCATCGGCGGCCAGCCGTTCGTCGCGCTCAACGCCGCGCTGTTCGCCGACGGCGTTGTGCTCGCGCTCGAACCCGGCGTCGCGCTCGACGGCGCGATCGAGATCATTCACCTCGGCCGCACGGCGGAGCGGTCGTCGCAGTTGCGCAATCTCATTCTGCTCGGTTCGAACAGCCGCGCGACGCTGATCGAGACCTATGCGGGCGAGGGCGCCTATTGGACCAACGCAGTCGCTGTGATCGGCATCGGCGCCGGCGCGGTGCTGCGTCACGTCAAGCTGCAGGACGAGAGCGCGGCGGCGATCCATCTTGGCCACAACCGGGTCGAGCTCGGCCGTGACGCGCGCTACGAAAACTTCACGCTGTCGCTCGGCGGCCGGCTCGCGCGCACGGACATTCATCTGAAGTTCGACGGTGAGGGCGCCGCTTGCGGACTTTTCGGCGCGACGCTGCTGCGCGGCGAGCAGGAAGGCACGATCGCCACCGTGGTCGATCACGCCGCGCCCCGCTGCACGACGCGCGAATACTTCAAGAGCGTCGCCGGCGACCGCGCCCATGGCGTCTTCATCGGCACCATCGGCGTGCGGCCCCAGGCGCAGAAGACCGACGCCAACCAGCTCAGCAAGAATTTGCTGCTGAGCCGGCGCGCGGCGATCGACACCAAGCCCGAGCTCGAAATTCTCGCCGACGACGTCAAGTGCAGCCATGGCGCAACCGTCGGCGATCTCGACGAGGCGGCGCTGTTCTATCTCGAAAGCCGCGGCATACCCGTTGCGGAAGCGAGGCGCATGCTGATCGAGGCGTTCGCCGCCGAGGTGATCGAGCGGATCGAGGACGACGCGGCGATGCGCGCGCATCTCGGCCGCCATGTCGCGCGTTGGCTCGCGGCGGGAGACGGTCGATGACTCACGCGCCGAGGGTCAGCCCGCTGCCGAACAACCCGCCGCCCTTCTCCGGCACGCCACGGATTCAGGGTGTCAGGCATCGGCTCGATCCGCGCGTGGTGCGACGCGATTTCCCGATCTTCGAGCGCAATGCCGGTCTCGTGTTCCTTGACAGCGCGGCTTCGGCGCAGAAGCCGGCGGCGGTGATCGACCGTGTCGCCGAGTTCTATCGCAGCGATTACGCCAACGTGCATCGCGGCGTCTATCGCCTGTCGGCGCGTTCGTCCGATCTCTACGAAGGCGCGCGCGAGACCGCGCGCAAATTCCTCAACGCCGCCAGCAGCGACGAGATCGTCTTCGTGCGCGGCGCGACCGAAGGCATCAACCTCGTCGCCTATTCCTGGGGTATGACGTTCCTCAAGCCCGGGGACGAAGTGCTGATCACCGAGCTCGAGCATCACGCCAACATCGTGCCGTGGCAGCTCATTCGCGAGCGCACCGGATTGAAGCTCGTCGTCGCGCCGATCGACGCCTCCGGCGGCATCGACATGGCCGAATTCGAGGCGCGGCTGTCGCCGCGCACCAAGCTGGTGGCGGTGACGCAGCTCGCCAACGCCACCGGCGCGATGCTGCCCGTCGAAGCCATGGCGCGGCTGGCGCACAAGCATGGCGCCAAGATATTGGTCGATGGATGCCAGGCAGCGCCACGCATGCCGGTCGACGTACGCGCCATCGACTGCGACTTTTATGTCTTCTCCGGCCATAAGACCTATGGTCCAACCGGCATTGGCGTGCTCTACGCCAAGGGCGAGATTCTCGAGGCCATGCCGCCGTGGCAGGGCGGCGGCGACATGATCGAGCTCGTCACCTTCGAGAAGACGACGTTCCAGCGGCCGCCGCATCGCTTCGAGGCGGGCACGCCCAATATCTCGGGCGCCATCGGCCTGGCGGTCGCACTCGACTATATCGAGGCGCTCGGCCGCGAAGCGATCTTCGCGCACGAGGAGGAGCTGACCGGCTATGGCGCCGACAAGCTGTCGCGCCTGCCGGGCATCCGCCTCGTTCAAGCCGGACAGCGCCGGCTCGGCATCCTGTCGGTCGACGTCGAGGGTGTTCATCCGCACGATCTTGCGACCGTGCTCGACCAGCACCACGTTGCTGTGCGGGCGGGCCATCACTGCGCCCAGCCGTTGATGGACAAGCTCGGCCTCGCTGGCACGACGCGCGCGTCGCTCGGCATCTACAACGATGAGCGCGACATCGACGCGCTCGCTGCCGCCCTGACCACGGCGCAGAAGCTGTTTGCGTGAAGACTATGGACGCGCGCGAGCTCTACCAGGACATCATCCTCGACCACGGACGCCATCCGCGGAATTTCCGCGCGCTGGCGCATCCGACCAATCTGGCGCACGGCCACAATCCGCTGTGCGGCGACCGCGTCACCGTCTATCTCGAACTGGACGGCGACCGGATCAAGGATGTGAGCTTCGACGGTCGCGGCTGCGCGATCTCGACCGCATCGGCATCGCTGATGACGGAAGTGCTGAAGGGCAAGACCCTGGCCGAGGCGGACACCTTGTTCAAAGGCTTCCATGCCGAGGTGACCGGCCAGACGGCGGTCGCCGTGCCGGATGCGCTCGCCGAGGACATGGAGCGCCTGGTGCCGCTCGAGGGCGTGCGCGCCTATCCGACGCGCGTCAAATGCGCGACGCTGGCGTGGCACGCATTCGACGCCGCGCTCAAGAACGGCGCCGATGGCACGGCGACGGCGACGGCGACGGTGAAGACGGAGTAGGCGGTGAGCAGCGACAATTCCGGCCAGGATCCTTTCGAGTTCCTCCGCGACGATCCGGAGGAAATGGCCGAGATGGCCGACGTCGAGCGGCCGCCGCCAGACGAGGGCGATCCCGCGTTGCGCGAGCAGGTGCTCGATGCGCTCAAGACGGTGCGCGATCCCGAAATCCCGGTGAACCTGGTCGATCTCGGCCTGATCTACGAGCTCGTCGTCAACAAAGACGGTGTCGTGTACGTCGAGATGACGCTGACGACCCCAGCTTGTCCGGTCGCGGGCGCGCTGCCCGGCCAGGTGCATGACGCGATCGCTGCCGTACCGGGCGTGCAGGACGCGCGCGTCAAGCTGGTCTGGACGCCGCCCTGGGACAAGAACCGGATGTCCGAGGAAGCTAAGCTCGAGCTCGGCCTAATCGATTAGCCAGGCAGAGCGGCACCGGACGCAAGAGGGGGGACATGCTGACGATTTGGGGACGCACGACTTCGTCCAACGTGCAGAAGGTCTTGTGGGTCTGCGCCGAGCTCGGCATCGAGTACGAGCGGCTCGATTGGGGCGGCAAATTCGGCGGCAACGACGTGCCGTCCTATCGCGCGATGAATCCGAACGGGCTCGTGCCGACGGTGAAGGACGGCGAGCTCATCATCTGGGAATCCAATACCATCCTGCGCTATCTGTGCGCGGTTTACGGCGGTGCCGCGCTCCATCCGACCGATCCCGGGCGGCGCAGCGAGGTGGAGCGCTGGATGGACTGGCAGCTGTCGCGCCTCAACGCGCCGCTCGGCGGAATGCTGCAAGGCTATTACCGCACGCCGGAGCCACAACGTGACTTTCCGACACTCGTCCGCTACCGCATCGAGGCGATCGCATTGTGGGAGATGATCGAGCGGCAGCTTGACGCGCACGACTATCTCGCCGGCGATGCGTTCACGCTCGCCGATATCGGCATTGGTATCTGGGCGCATCGTTGGTTCCAATATCCGATTGAACGGCCGGAATTGCCCAACCTCGCCCGATGGTACGCCCGGCTTCAGCCGCGGCCGGGCTTCGCCGCGCACGTTGCCGGTCCCGTTAGCTAGGTGCGACGCCGCCTGAATGGCGGCCCACGATCCTGCATATCGGCGCATGGGATTTGTCCCAAAGGTGGGACTTGATCAGTGTGGGCGAAGCTGGTCCCTTAGCGCGCCGCATAGAACGTGCACCATGAAGTACCGGCTCGTCGCGTCCTCCCTCATCCTCGTCGTCGTGTCAGTGTCGCCGGTACCGGCGGTCGCCGATGACGCGGCGATTGCCCGTGGCGCCTACATCTTCGCCGCCGCCGATTGCGCCGCCTGCCACACTGATGTGAAGGATCACGGCGCGCCGCTGGTCGGCGGCCGCGCCCTCGTCACGCCGTTCGGCACGTTCTACACGCCCAACATCACGCCCGATCCGCTCCACGGCATCGGCAAATGGTCGCTCGCAGACTTCCGCCAGGCGCTGCGCGACGGCGAGGGCCCCGACGGTCGATACTTGTATCCGGTGTTTCCCTTCGCCGCATACAGCCGCATGAGCGACAGCGACGTCGCCGACCTCTATGCCTACCTGATGGCGCAGAAGCCGGATCCGGCGCCCAACAAATCCGACCAGATCCGATTTCCGTTCGAATTCCGTTCGCTGCTGCTCGGTTGGCGTTTGCTGTACTTCAAGGCGGGGCCGCTGCCTCCGGTTGCAGACAAGAGCGCGGAATGGAACCGCGGCCGGTATCTCGCTGAGGCCGTCGTGCATTGCCAGGAATGTCATACGCCGCGCAATGCGCTTGGCGGCCTCGAGCCCAGTCACGCCTATGCCGGCAATCCCAACGGGCCGGATGGCCTACGGTCTGCGAACATCACGCCGGACAACGACACCGGCATCGGCCAGTGGAGCGTTGCGGATATTGCCAAGCTGCTGAAGACGGGCGAGACACCGGATTTCGACACCGTCGGCAAGCAGATGGGCGAGGTGGTCAAAGGCACCGCCATGCTCACCGATTCTGACCGCCAGGCGATCGCGGTCTATCTCAAGTCCTTGCCGCCGCTGCACGCGACCCCTAGGAAATAGCGTCGCATCTTCGCGACAGGGTCGGAGGACACATGGACTTGGGCGTCAAGGGCAAGACCGCGCTGATCTGCGCCGCGAGCAAGGGGCTGGGCAAGGGCTGTGCTGCTGCGCTGGCGGCCGAGGGCGTCGAACTGGTGATCACGGCGCGTGGCCGCGATGCGCTCGAAGCGACTGCAGCCGAGCTGCGCGATCGCTACCGCGCCAAAGTCACCGCCGTTGCTGGTGATATCACCACGCCGGATGGCCGTGCTGCCGCGCTGGCAGCGTGTCCGAAGCCTGACATTCTGGTCACCAATGCCGGCGGCCCGCCGCCCGGCGATTTCCGCGAGTGGACGCGCGACATCTGGATCAAGGCGCTCGACGCCAACATGCTGACGCCCATCGCGCTGATCCAGGCTACGGTCGACTACATGATCGCGCGGCGCTTTGGCCGCATCGTCAACATCACGTCGAGCGCGGTGAAAGCGCCGATCGACATTCTCGGCCTGTCAAACGGTGCGCGCACCGGCCTGACCGGGTTCGTCGCCGGGCTCGCGCGCAAGACCGTGGCGCACAATGTCACGATCAACAACCTGCTGCCGGGTGCGATGAACACGGACCGGCTCCGCGCCAACACGGAAACCATGGCCAAGAACGCGAAGATCTCGATCGAAGAGGCGCAACGCCGGCGGCTGACAACAATTCCGGCGGCGCGGTTCGGCACGCCGGACGAGTTCGGCGCCGCCTGCGCGTTCCTGTGCAGCGCGCAAGCCGGCTATATCACCGGCCAGAATCTCCTGGTTGACGGCGGCGCCTATCCGGGAACGTTCTAAGGGAGCGAAGGTCTAAGCGACGTTGAGCGTAGCCGGCGCCGAGGCCTTGCGGAGGCTGCGCTCGGGCGGAAAATGCGCCGTCACAGTGGTGCCTCGGCCGACGGTGCTCTCGATCGCGAAGCGGCCGCCATGTAGCTCGCACATCGAACGGGCGAGGGGAAGGCCGAGGCCGGTGCCCTGATATTTACGGTGCAGCGAGCTGTCGATCTGCTCGAAGGGCTGCAACGCGCGCTCGATGTCTGCGGCCGCGATGCCGATGCCGTTGTCGACGACCTGAATCATCACGCCATCCTTGTCGTCGACCCGCGCGACGACGCGCACCGATCCGCCCGCCGCCGTGAACTTGATGGCGTTCGACAGCAGGTTGAGCAGCACCTGCTTCACCATGCGCTCGTCGGCGTTGAGCGTCGGCAGGTCTGGTGAAATGTCGGCGATCAGATTGAGACCCGCGTTTTCGGCACGCTCGCGCACGATGCGCATGCAGGACTCGATCGCCTCGCGCGGCTCGACCGGCGTCTCGGTGAGCGTGAGTTTGCCGACCTCGATTTTCGACAGATCGAGAATGTCGTTGATGATGTGCAGAAGGTGGACGCCGCTTTCGTAGACATCACGCACGTAGTCGCGGTAGGAGGGATGACCGAGCGGCCCGAGCGGTTCCTGCTTGAGGATCTCGGAAAAGCCGATGATCGCGTTCAGGGGCGTGCGCAGCTCGTGGCTCATGTTGGCGAGGAATTCGGTCTTTGCACGGCTCGCAGCCTCGGCGGTGTTCTTGGTGTCGACCAGCTGAGCCTCGACGCGCTTACGCTCCATCGCGTAACGGATCGCGCGCTTGATTAGGTTGCCGTCGCCCTGGCCCTTGACCAGATAGTCTTGCGCGCCTTCCTGCAGCGCGGCCATCGCCATCGTCTCGTCCTCGAGGCCGCTGAGCACAATCATCGGCATCAGCGGCGCGCGCTGATGCATGTGCCGGACGGTTTCGATACCGTGCGAATCGCCGAGCGACAAGTCGACCAGCGCGATATCGAAAATGCCGTCGCCGATCGCCGCCATGCCCTGTTCGAAGCTGGTGACGTGCGTCATCTCGAAGGCGAAGTCGCTCGCCTCTTCGAGCAGCAGCTGCGTTAACCGGGCATCGCCGGGATTATCCTCGATCAGCAGAATGCGCAAGGCGCGCATTGATGAGGAAGCGTCGGTGTCGGCCATCGTGAACCCGCTTCCCGAAAATCGCTAAGCGGCGTTTTCGTTGCGATTCGGCAGGGTGACGACCGCCAGCCAGAAGCTCTCGATTTCGCGGACGATGGCGATGAACTGCTCGAGGCCGACCGGCTTGGTGATGTAACAGTTGGCGTGCAGTTCGTAGCTGCGGACGATGTCGTTCTCGGCCTCGGAAGTTGTCAGAACCACCACCGGAATGGTGCGCAGCCGCGCGTCCTGCTTCATTTCGGCGAGCACTTCGCGGCCGTCCTTGCGCGGCAGATTGAGGTCGAGCAGTACGAGGTCGGGTGTCGGTGCCTTGACGAACTCGCCCTCACGCCGCAAAAACGCCATGGCCTCGACGCCGTCGCGCGCATGGTGAAGGTTGTTGCGGATTTTGCCTTCGCGCAGCGCTTCCTGCGTCAGGCGGGCGTCGCCCGGATTGTCCTCGACAAGGAGGATCTCGATCGGGCGACCGGAAAGGGCTTCACGCATTGGTGTCTCCATTCTGGATGGCCGCCGGAAGCGTAAAGTTGAAGCGGCTGCCCTGGCCCGGCGTGGATTCAATCCAGATGCGGCCACCGTGGTACTCGATGACTTTCTTGGCAATCGCGAGACCGATGCCGGTCCCGGGATATTTGTTGCGCTCGTGCAGGCGCTGGAAGATCAGGAACACGCGATCGAGATACTGCGGTTCGATGCCGATGCCGTTGTCCTCGACCACGATGTGCCACGCGGCGCCTTCCCGTGTGGCGGTGACTCCGACCGTCGGTGTTACGCCGTCACGGCGGAACTTGATCGCGTTGCCGATCAGATTCTGCATGAGCTGGGTCAGCTGCATGCGCACGCCGACGACGCGCGGTAGAGAACCGACAGTCACGACAGCGCCGCTGTCGGCGATGGCGCTCTTGAGACTCGCGAGCGCGCCGTCGACCGCCTCGACGAAGTCGAACGGCGCGGGATCGCCGCCCTTGCGGCCGACTCGAGAGTAGGCGAGGAGATCGTTGATCAGGCGCTGCATCCGGCTGGCGCCCTCGACCGCGAAGGCGATGAACTCGTTGGCGTCTGTGTCGAGTTTGTCCTTGTAACGGCGTTGCAGCAGCTGGCAGTAGCTCGCCACCATCCGCAACGGCTCCTGCAAGTCGTGCGAGGCGACGTAGGCGAACTGCTCAAGCTCGGAGTTGGACCGCTGGAGTTCCGCGTTGCGCTCCTCGATCTCGGCGCTCTTAAGGCGGAGCGCCTGTTCGTGGGCGCGCTTTGCGGTGACGTCGCGGATCGTGCCGACCATGAAGAGGGGTTTGCCGCTGGCATCGAACTCGACGGCGCACTCGCGGGCGATGTGACGGATCGTGCCGTCCGGCAGGATGATGCGGTATTCGAAGGGCTCCGGGTTCTTGCCCGCCGCGATCTCGCCGCGCGTGCGCGCGACGATCGCGTGATCGTCGGGATGGACGAGCTTGAGGAAGTTCTCGGTCGTCGGCACGAACGTCGCCTTGTCGACGCCAAAAATCTCGTAGCTGGTGTCCGACCACTCGGCAACGTCGGAGCGCAGGTCGCGGAAATCGCTGCCCATCTGCGCGAGGCGCTGGGCCTGCGACAGGTATTCCTGGTTGCGCCGCAGCTCGTCGGCCATCGCTCGCAGTGCTTCCTCGGCTTCATGCTCGACGGTGATGTCGCGGTAGGTGGCGGTGCGCTTCGAAGGCTTGCCATCGGCATCCAGCTGTACCGTTGATTCACAGTACAGCCAGTGGACCGAGCCGTCGCCGTGTACCGCCCGGAATTTGAACGGCTCGGACGCAAGCCCCGTTTCCGAGGCGATCATCGACGCTTCGTATTTGGCACGGTCGTCGGAATGGACCAGGGTGAGGAATTCGTGCCGCAGCGGCGGCGGCAGGGCAGGATCGCGGCCGAACATGCGGCTGCATTCGTCCGACCACCTGACCTCGCCGGTCTTGAGGTCGCGCTCCATGCTGCCGGTGCTTGAGGTGCGTTGCGCCTGCGCCAGGTGTTCCTGGCTCTTGCGCAAGGTTTCGCTCACCGCCTCGAGTTCGCGCTCGCGCTTCTTGAGCTCGGTGATGTCGATGCGGACGCAAACCGTGCCGCCATCGGCGGTACGCCGCTCGATGGCCTGTGTCCAGCGCCCATCGGGCAGCTGATCGGGCGGTATGACGCCGGGGTTGCGGAACTGTTGCAACCGCTTTTGCACCGCCCTCTCGATCTCTGCTTCCGATGCGTGCCGATGGAGACGGCGATAACGCGTGCGGGTCAAATCCTCGATCTTGGCTCCAGGCACGAGTAGGTCGGCGACTTCAGGGAAGAATTTCTCCGCCTGGTCGTTACGGAGCAGAATCCTCTCTTCGCGGTCGTAGAGGACGAAAGACGCCGGCATCGTCTCAATCGCGTCCTTGAGCCGGGCCTGCGCGGCCTCATGTTCTTTTTCGTGTTTCTTCAGCTCGGTAATGTCGAGGCGGACGCCGATGATGCCGCCATCGGAGGTGCGGCGCTCGATAATCTGCGACCAGCGGTTGTCCTTGTAGGCACGCGTAATGTTGGTGTTGCCGGAGCGGTGCTGCTTCATGCGCGCCGCAATCCAGCCCTCGACGTCGTCGCCCACGCCCGCGACGACGCCGCTTGCCGTATGGGCCCGCAGCAGATCCTCGTACTTGGTGCCGGGGATCAGCAGATGCGACGCCGTGGGAAAGAAGCGTTGCGTTGCGCTGTTGCAGAACACGATGCGGTCGTCGCGGTCGCACAGCATCAAGCTTGCCGGCACCGTCTCGATCGCCTCCATGAAGCGACGGTGCGCCTCGGCGGCGCGCCGCTCGGTCTCGACCTGCGCGGTGACGTCGCTGGCGATTCCGCGATAGCCGAGGAACTTGCCTTCGGCGTCGAAGAGCGGCTTGCCGCTAGCTTTGACCCAGCGCACGCCCTTGTGCGTGCTGATCGACGTGACGACGTCGCGGTACGGCTTGCGCGCGCGGATCGTCGCGAGATGATTCTGGACCTGCGGGTCGTTCGGTGCGCGGAAGAACTCCTCGATGTTCTTGCCGATCAGAGCCTCGGCCGGCGTGCCGAGGAGTTGCTCGATCGGTCCGGCGATGCGCGTGAAGCGCAGCTGGTCGTCGAAGTCCCACAGCCACGAGAGCGAGCTTTGCAGCGCGTCGCGCAGCATCGCCTCGGCATCGGCAAGCTGCGCCTCGGTCGCTGCGAGTCGCGCTTCGGCCACGGCGAGACGCGCCGCGGAATCGCTTGATCCTGCAACCGAATTGTCATCCCGAGAGATTTGCTTCTGCGCGGACGGCATAGCAGACGTCTCATTACATGGATGTGGAGGTCTGCTAACTATCGTTTGAGGACGTTAACGACCTGTGAATTTGCCCGATTCGTGAGCAGCTTAGGTAAGTTTGCTTGACCCTCGGGCGATGCCCCATTACACCGAACATGATCGATTTTTCGCCCGGCATGGCTGCGCGCGCCGCGCCTAGCCTTCATGTTGGGTTAACCCTCGGGGGAGGGCCGCGGCGATGCTTTATGAAACCTACCAGGCGCACCGTGACGTCTTTGACCCTGTTCGGATGTTCGCGCAGACCGTTCAGGGGGTCCTGAGCCAACCCTGGCCGGTGGTTGCGTACAACCCGATGGTGCGCGCCGCGGCGGCGGCTTGCGAAATGGTCGCCCGCGCCGGCATGTGGCACGAACGGCCGGCCTTCGGAATCAAGACCGTGACGATCGGGGGTCGCGTCCTGCCCGTCCACGAAGAGGTCGTCGCCCGTCATCCTTTCTGTACGCTGCTTCATTTCCGCAAGGAGGGCGTCGCCGCGGTGCAGCCGCGTGTCCTGCTGGTGGCCCCGCTGTCCGGCCATTTCGCGACGTTGCTCCGCGGCACGATCGAGACGCTGCTGCCGGATTTGGACGTCTACGTCACCGATTGGACGAACGCTCGTAACGTGCCGATGCTCTATGGACAGTTCGGGCTCGACGATCACATCGCGCTGATGAAGGAGTACATGCGCGACCTGGCCGGCGATCTCAACGTGATCGCGGTGTGTCAGCCGGCAGTGCCGGTGTTGGCGGCGGCGGCGCTGCTTGCTGCGGACAACGATCCCGCTCAGCCGTGCACCATGACGCTGATGGGCGGGCCAATCGACACGCGCGTCAATCCGACCGTCGTCAACAAATTGGCAACGACGCGACCGCTGTCGTGGTTCGAGAAGAACGTCGTCGCCGCAGTGCCGGCGCGCTATCCCGGTGCGTTTCGCCGCGTCTATCCCGGCTTCCTGCAGCTCGCCGGATTCATGACCATGAATCTCGACCGTCACGTCACGGCGCATGTCGACCTATTCAACCATTTGGTGCGCGGCGACGGCGAGAGCGCGGCGACGACGCGCAAGTTCTATGACGAGTACATGTCGGTCATGGACCTACCGGCCGATTTCTACCTCCAGACGGTCAAGCGCGTGTTCCAGGAGCATGCATTGCCGCTCGGCACGTTGGAGTGGCGCGAGCAGCCGGTCGAACCGGCTGCGGTCAAGCGCACCGCGCTCTTGACCATCGAGGGCGAGAACGACGACATTTGCGCTGTCGGCCAGACCGGAGCGGCGCATGAACTGCTGAGCGGTCTCAAGGCCAGCCAGAAGGTGCGCTACGTCCAGGCCGAAGTCGGCCATTACGGCGTGTTCAACGGCCGGCGCTGGCGCACCGAGATATACCCGAAGGTGCGGGAGTTCATTCTCGCCCACGGGTGACCGCCAACGGCGGTCGGAACGGGAGGGCGATGGCAAAACGCGGCAAGGTCGTCATTACGTGTGCGGTAACGGGGTCGATTCACACCCCGACCATGAGTCCGCATTTGCCACTGACGCCCGACCAGGTCGCCGAACAGGCGATCGGCGCTGCGGAGGCTGGCGCAGCGATCCTCCACCTGCACGCGCGCGATCCGAAGGACGGTCGGCCGACCCCCGATCCTGCGGTGTTCATGCAGTTCCTGCCGCGCATCAAGCAGGCCTGCGACGCCGTCGTGAATATCACCACGGGCGGCGGCCATGGCATGACGCTGGATCAGCGCCTGGCCGCGCCACTGAAGGCGTCACCCGAGATGTGCTCGCTCAACATGGGCTCGATGAACTTCGGGCTCTATCCGATGCTGAACCGCTACAAGGAATTCAAGTACGAGTGGGAGCCAAAATACTTGGAGATGACGCGCGACTTCATCTTCAAGAACACCTTCATGGACATCGAGCGTACCCTCAAGGAACTGGGCGAGGGTCACGGCACGCGCTTCGAGTTCGAATGCTACGACGTCGGCCATCTCTATACGCTCGCCCATTTCCTCGACCGCAAGCTGGTCAAGCCGCCGCTCTTGGTGCAGACGATCTTCGGCATCCTGGGCGGCATCGGCGCCGATCCGGACAACGTCGCCCACATGAAGACGATCGCCGACAGGCTGTTCGGCGAGCAGTATCACTGGTCGATCCTGGCGGCAGGGCGGCATCAGCTGCCGCTCATCACCATGGGCGCGATCATGGGTGGCAGCGTCCGCGTCGGCCTCGAGGATTCGCTTTATATCGGCAAGGGCCAGCTCGCCAAGAGCAACGCCGATCAGGTGAAGCGCATCCGCAGCATCTTGGAGAACCTGTCGCTCGAGATCGCCACGCCCAAGGAGGCGCGGGAGATGCTGGCGCTCAAGGGCGGCGACCGGGTGAACTTCTAGGATGATCGACAAGCGGGTGAAGGACCTGGCCGCCGCGGTGGCCGGGATCAGAGATGGCGCGACCGTGCTGTGCGGCGGCTTCGGTGCGGTTGGTGAGCCGATCGCGCTGACCGAAGCGCTGATCGGGCTCGGCGTTCGCAACCTGACCATCGTCGCCAACAACGCCGGCACAGGTGAGACGGGCATCGCCCGGCTGATCAAGGAAGGCCGCGTGCACAAGGTGATCTGTTCGTATCCGCGCACCGGCGATCCGCACGTCTTCGAGGAAGCTTACAAGACGGGCAAGATCGAGCTCGAACTGGTGCCGCAGGGGACGCTGACCGAGCGGCTGCGCGCAGCGGGCGCTGGCATCGGCGGTTTCTACACGCCGACCGCTGTCGGCACGAAGCTCGCGCAGGGCAAAGAGACCAGGGCGATCGACGGCAAGACTTACGTGCTCGAAAAGCCGCTCAAGGGCGACGTTGCGCTGATCGCGGCCTACAAGGGCGACCGGTGGGGCAACCTGATCTATCGCAAATCGGCGCGGAACTTTAATCCCGTCATGGCGCCGGCGGCCGACCTGACCGTGGTGCA